>RRZU010800687.1_pt1 | contig 43282 bp, 45 predicted proteins | sample 2165561 | NCBI WGS metagenome assembly RRZU01 (sample SAMN10456909, study PRJNA506462) | wastewater metagenome | isolation source: wastewater sludge | place: USA: Moscow, Idaho | reverse complement strand
TTGAATTTGCTTTAATATACAAAAAGTTGTCCATTTTTTCGGACAACTATGTTATACTAGGGAAGTGAAACAGATTGAAACCATCAAGAAGTACCTACAAAAACTGGATATAGAGCCGGAAACTACCGATGTTTATATAGAACTAATAAAACTAGGCCCGTCCTCTGCCCTACAGCTGACTCGCGAGACTAAAATCACCCGTACCCAGATATATCGCCATTTGGAGCATTTGCAGGCCCTAGGGCTAGCAAGTGCCGAAAAGTTGAGTTATGGGACATTATTCCGCGCCCTGCCCCTAGCCAACATCGAGGGGACGATCGCTAATAAAGAGGCTGAAAATGCCGCAATTCGGCGCAATTTAGGCACTATGAGCGATATTTTGGCAGCTATCAGTGGTACTGGTGGCCCAAAAGCCACGATTCAACACTACTATGGGCAAGCGGGCTTGAAACAGGTTAACTGGAACCTCACAAAAGCAGATAAAGAATTCAAGGTGTTTGAAGCCGCGCATTTATCTCAACACCTTGATAAGGCATTTGCACGCCGCTGTCGTGAACGATACATTGAAAAGGGGCTATCGAGCTATGACCTCACCAACTCACCATCTGTTAGCCGAAAAGATTTGGAACCCGTTGATATTACAAAATCCCACTCACGCTATGTCGACCCAAAGGTACTGACCATAAACTTTGAAATGTACATGTACAACGATGTGGTAACGCTCGTAGATTACAGCAAAGACCAGCCAATGGCCCTAGAAATACATCATCCTGCCCTAAAAATGATGATGGAACAACTCTTTGACAGCATCTGGGCCACCTCAAAACCACTAAAAATCCAAAAATAAAACCTAAACTACCCTGTTTTTGTCTTCGCCCGATTCGATGAGGTTCTGAAAAGATTCTAATACTAGTTCGCTACATCTCTTCTTAGTCTGAACGGTATTATATGCTGTGTGGCTATTAGTATAAAAAAACGTTGCAGGAGATAAGTTCTTGTACTTTTCCTCTGGTGGTGGCCAGTCAAATGCCGCTCTGGCTGTTCTGTTTTCTAATCTTTCGTATAGCGCATCCATGTCAATACTTTCAAGAGGCGACACATTAATAACTAGTGCGTTTTCTTTCATACTTTGAACTCTCTGTTTGTTCAATAGTTGACCAGCGCTCAGCGGAACGCTGACGAATATAATATCGCTTTCTCTTGCAAGCGTATCCATGTCCGCATATTCTCCTCCAAATTCCTCAACCGCGGATTTTTTACTCTTGTTGTGGTAAACAATTCTGCCGGGCTCGAAACCTCGAATCATCTGGGCAATTTTCGTACCAATATTTCCCGCACCAACCAGTCCGATGTTAAGGCCATTTATAGACTTGGTAGTTTCGGATATTTTATCACCACCTCTTCCCAGTTCTAATATCCTGCGTTGCATTATTAGGGCCATAGTCACAGAAAACTCTGCTACTGAAACAGCATTGCCACCGGGGGCATTCGAAATCACAATTCCTCGTTTTTTTGCTGTTTGCCATCCAGGAAAGACAGCTTCCCATCCAACACCAGTAAATGAAATTACTTTGAGCTGATCGGCTGCTTCAATAACTTTGTCTGTTACTTGCTCTGTGCCGCCAAGAATATATCCAACTTTTCCTTTTACTAGCTTGACAAGCTCTGCTTCACTCAACTTTGGGTTAGTTTGGATATCCAGTTCATACCCTACTCTTCGCAGCTTCTCTAGATGCTCATCCAGTGTAAACACCAACCCAGTTACTAATACTTTCCCTTTATTCATTTGTTTCATCCGATCCAGATATCCACTCTACTTGCCAGTCTTCAAATGTAATTGTAAAGATAATTCCCTTTGGTATGCTGTGCTTTTTGACAAAAGCTTTGATGTATTTTTTATATTCTGCTAGGTGTTTCGAACGAACTTCGTTTTTATCTTGACCTGGCTTGTCATACTCTGCTAGTTTCGCACGAACTTCGATTTCTGCAGCAGCAGTTGAGGCGCTGAGGTCACCATAAGCAGCCGTAAAAATCGAAACCTTATCTTCGTCATAATTATAAATTCGCATAGATTCTTTTAAAAACATCGCTAAAAGTTCTTTCATTTGATCTTTATCAAGAATTTTTTCGGAATAATCAATTTTTATTAGTGGCATGCGCGTATCCTTCCTTGGCGCTAATTATACTCTTCTTATTGGCCCAACAAAAAACCTTCCAAAAGTTCTATATCCAGCTTCTGTTATATGACGCTTATGGATAAACGTTCTCGCATCTGGAGTTTTATACAAATGGCCACTCTCACGATACGCGTGATGGTATTCAGCTAACGATGTAATCCTATCACGATCTGGATGAGTATCCATACGTTCTTGGCGGCGATGTTGAAGGTATTCTTCCCAAGTACTAGAGAAGAAACTTGGTGTTAATGGGTTTCTATATCCAAAATGACCACTAGCTACTGCAGTCGGATTATTATCCCAAAAGAAAAATCCTTGGCACTCATTATCGGGTGGGACAAAATCAAGATGCCATAAACCATCGTCATACGGATTGTCGTGGGATTGCATATATTCGGGTATCTCCCACTTTCTCGATACCGTACCAAATAATTGATGATCATGGGCGCGCAGGAATAGATCACTTTGTTTGTATTGATCAATTGCTAAACTGGCGATATCAAAAACCGCCACACCATACGTGGTCGATGATTGCGCACCAATAATTTCGTTTTGGCGTGCGCCCAAACTCCTAAAGAACCGTGTAATTTCCTCATCCGTGACTGTTTCATCGCCGTTAAACCGTAGTCCAACACCAAGCTCCCAGCTTTCTTCACCATTAACCGGACCACAAAGCTCCTCGAAACTATCTGGCAGTTCGCATACTTCGCCGAAATGCGACCAAACCCTATCACCTTCAACTAGTTCTTGTGTACTCATATTTTTATTGGCCTGCTTCAAAGGACTGTGATTTAATGCAGGTAATCGCCCCTTGCTATATGAATCCTGGCAGACCTGGCAATACTATTTACGCTTCGTGCATATTGTGGGCCTATAGCGGCAATTGCACGCTCTTCGTCGGCAAGCCCAGCAATAAGATCTATATCGTTTTCATCAGTTACGGTTTGGGCAATCTCTGGGACGCCGAGTATCTCTGATCTAATGTCTCGTTGTCCATCTACCCCAAACATAAATAGTGATCCGGTTGAACCAGCAAATTTTCGCTCTGGAATTCGTGTTCTTTCTGTCAACCCAGTTGCGTGCCCGAGAGACGACCATGTGTGAGATGCAGGCATAACAGCCCTTCCTGCTTTTTGTAACCCCATATTGGAATAACCTGGCCATTGAGCCTCTACCGGGTCTGGTTTTAAAGGCTCATCAGTGTGGATAAGTGCAGCGTGTACCGCAGTTATTCCAGATTCACGAGCAACAACTGTGTAGCCATTGCGCATAAAAAGAAAATCAGCTTCGGGCGTTGTTGTTCTTATCGAGAATGCTAATTGATCAAAGTCTTCCTGGTAATGCGAGCTGGCTCTGTTAAATACTTCGACAACGTCTGGATCGAGCACTCCTGTTTTGCATGCCTCTTCGTACTCGGAAAATACTTCAGCAGTTGGCGTGGCAACCAGGTGTCTAAATTCTTCATTTACAGCATCTACATATCTAGTAGCTGAATCACTCATTATTTCTCCTTCTCTCGTCTGTATTTGCGAGAATAGTGCAAGTATTGCATAAGAAGTATAAATATGTTAAACTGTTCATCATGTTGAACAACAAGAACACTATCGTTAAATACTTACGGCACCTTAACCTAACTGCCGACGAAGCAACTATTTATACTGAGCTACTGAAAGAACCTGCAAGCCACCTTGAGCTAGCTAGGGCTACTGGCATAAACCGAACAAAAGTCTACCGAATCGTAGACCATCTAGAAAAACGCAGCCTCGCTACAATGCAAACGGACGACAGCGGTACTTTTGTATACGCAGCCGACCCTGCCACACTCGAAGTTGAACTTGTAAATCAAGAAGAAAAACTAAAAAATCAGCGAGCGGTATTTAACCATGTCCTTCCCGACCTAGAGAACATACGAAAAACAGGCGCAAACAGTCCTGATAACTTTGTAGTTAACACCTATGACGGTGTTGAAGGCTTCAAACAAATGCTTTGGCACGAGTTGAAAACTAAGGAAGAGGTTGTTATTTTTGGAAGCGGAGTAATGGAAAAGCTAGTGCCTAATCGTCGATGGACCGAAAAGCATCGTGCAAAAACCGTTGAAGCCGGCTACAAAGTTCGCGAAATTATTAACCCAGGTAAGAAAGAATCCGATTTTACTAATAATAAAGAGTTCGTGGAAAAAGTATTCAGTAAGCGTCTTATCCCTGATGATGTCCTCTTCCTAGAACATCAGGTAGTTATCTATAACGATACTGTAGCCACGTACTGCTGGCGTGGTGACCAAAAAGTCGGATTCGAGGTAGTGAACAAAGCCTACAATCAAATGATGCGACAAATGTTCGAACACTACTGGAAACTAGCAAAATAGCCGCTTTACCAAGCGGCTATTTTTTGTACGTTAGGGACAATAAATTAGTCGCCAGGGTTGTAGTCTGAAAGCAAAGCATTCCATGTCTGTGGACCAACAATTCCATCAACAGTTATGCTTTTTAATGTTTGGAATTTCTTCACAGCTTTTTTAGTCTGCTGTCCAAAAACACCATTAACAACTAATCGCGGTTCAACGTGATAAACATTATTTAGTTTTCTCTGCAAAATACCAACACAAGGGTGTGTTGAGTTGGTTGTCATGCTTAACCTTGGCTGTCTACTCAAACATAAAGAATAGTTCCACGATACTGGTTTTGCCTTCGCTGATGCTGCTGGTGCCATTACTGCCCCAACGCTCACTACTGATACTGCCACCATTACAAATGCACTGACTTTTTGAACGATTTTATTCATAAAACTCCTCTTAAATAATTTCTTATCGTTAGATTATACTATATTTTATAATTATTTACAATACTTATTCTAATTTTTATATTTTTTTCGGTTTAGATGTTTTTGTAGATTCGGAACTAGTTCTTGGAAGAAAATATATAGAATCGGCGTAACGAACAGAGATAAAATACCGGAAACCAATAGTCCGCATATAATAACCACTGACAACGAACGGTAAAATTCCGATAATATCGCGAGGGGCGCCAATGAAGCCAGAGCCATGACTTTTGTAAGCATAATAGGCCTGAATCGTACGCCAGTAGCGTAGGCTATGGCATCTTTTGCTGGCATACCCTCTTTTTCTTTACGATTGGCTGCGTCTATCAGGAATATCGCCACATTTTCTACTAGACCAACTAGGATAATCACACCAATTATCTCCAGGAAGCCCATCTGTCCCCCGCCCAAGTATGCCAGGCCTGGGAATATACCTAAAAATGTCAACGGAATGGCGAATAGTATCACTAGTGGCATGCTGAGGCTGTCAAAGAATATGACTAACAACACATAGGTCAGCACGATAGCCAGTACGAGCGCCACGCCCAACTCCTGGAATGACTTATTGATACTGGCAACGTCGCCCTCCGAGTATCCCTCTACCGTCAGTCCATCGTCATACTTCGAAAGGTAGTTTTTGTTAAACTCATCAATCGCTAGCTTTTGGATCAGCGCTGCGTTTTGCTGGTCAGAATAGTCTTCTTTTAGCTTTGCACTAACTACACCGATGGCTTCGCCTTCAACTTGGCGAATAGACCCAGGACTTTCTACTTCTGCAACCGTAGCAATTTGGCCCAGACTTACTGGTTGGCCAGTCAAGGTCATCACATTTACAGATTTTATGTCAGAAACTGTTTTAGGTTTGTGGTTATCGCTAGACATGATAATTGGGATTTGCTGGTTATCGATATTTAGCTTGGCTACCTGGTCACCGTTATTCAATTGATACAGGCCGGCTAATTGCTCGCGGAGAGCTATTGGGTTTACTGGATTTGTTTGTAGTTTTTTGCGGTCCAGCTGCACTGATATAAATTTGTTAGTTTGTGCTCCAGATCCGTTATCTACCTTTATTACAGCTTTGTCCGCCGGCGAACAGTTAGGATTTATGACGAATTTTCCATCTACGTCACATATTTGATTTAGGACTTTTGTGACCTCTAGGGTTACTTGCTTCTGCTTGTCTAGATCTGCGGTTTTTATCCCGACACTAACTGGGAAGTTTGCGCTAGGTGGCCCTGCTGATGATGCGCCAATACTTATATCAAAATATGATTTACTGGCATCTCCACTACTTACAGAATCGCTAAAGTCTTTGGCTATTTTGTGAGCTGTCTGGCCCGGACGCTCGCTTGGATCGTTTAATCCAATAAAGTAGCTAACATTCCCAGCTCCCTGGCTATATATAGGGGCTACAAAACGTACATTTGGGTTTTTCATTACTTCGGCTAGCAGTTTTTTTGCGCTTTCATCGGCCGAAGATGGAGAAGCCTGAGGCAATTTCGTAACGGACATCGTCAGCAACTTCCCCTCTTCGGGCTGTGCGAACTGAACGGTTTTTACCTTACCACTACCCATGTAGTAGCCCGCCACAATAAACGGCACAACAACAGCAGATACAACAATGGCTAGTCTTATAAATACGTTTAGATCTAGTAGTTTTCGGTTCGTTCGGATCATCCAACGAGAGGCTCGCCACAAGTTTTTCTCTTCGTCGTCAGATTTCCCCGGCTGTCTTTTTAGCATTACACTAGCCAACCAAGATAAAAATACCAAAGGTACGATGTATGACCCAATTAGCGCTGGTATGATTGTCAGTGGTATGTAGGCGATAATGGCGCCGAAAACCCCGGAGACAATTCCGAAAGGTATGAATACCAAGATAGATGTGACAACAGCAATAAACAGACCATATCCTATGTCATCGATAGCTGACAATACCGCTGCCCGGCCTTTTTCGCCCTTGTCTATATACCTTTGAATAACCTCTAGAACAACAATGGCTGGGTCAACGACTAAACCTATAACTAACACCAATGAGAACAACGTCAGCGTGTTTAATTCGTTCCCCGTAGCCAGAAGTGTAATCGTCGAGAAGAAGAAACATAGTGGTATTGCTAGCGCTGCGATAACTGCGGCTCTCCAACTAACGAGCACCATCATAAATATGAACACCAACTGAATGGCACCAAACGCAAAACCAATCCAACCAACTACTGGGATGCCCCACTTTTCTCCAGCCAGCCCAGCGATAACTTCTTTTACTTGGTCCTGATTATCCGCGTTAGTGTTATAAACTTCTACCAGTTTTAGGTTAGAAAATAGCGCTTTCTGGTCTGCTGGCAGTTTTTTGTACTCTGCAGAGCTGGGATTAAAGTAGGTATCGATGACAGATTCGAGCTTGGTATTGTATGCACCCAGGTCCGTCTTGTCGTCAACATCAATGCCAAAAATAGCAGCCTTGTCTACAGAGCCTTTTTTGCCATCACGGTAGCCAACTACATCGTCTGCTTGGTTTTTCAAGGCAAATTTGGTTTCGACAGAAGCTACGTCAGATAGTTTTGCACTCTGACCAGTAGGACTGGAAATAGCCAGCTGCCGTAGGTCATCCAGTGACTTCCCAGATAGTGACAGAACTATGTTGTAGTTTTTTTCTCCAAAAGTAGCGTTTTCTGCAACCGGGATTTGTAAACCCCAGCTTTTTAGCTGATTTGTAACTATTTCCTGGCTAAGGCCGGCGGCGGCCATTTTCTGGGGATACATTTGGACTACAACTTGTTGTTTTAGATCCCCAGCTACATTTACAGATATAACTTCTGGATCTTGTTCTAGTCTTTTATGCAGAATATCCGTGGCTTGGTAGATAGCCTCCATGTCGGCACTGCCTTTTTTGCTAACTAGCGCATAAGAGTACTCATCGTTAGAGACTTTTGGTGAACCGACTTCAGGTGACTGGCTATTTTCTGGTAAGCTAACTGATTTTACCGAAGAGTCAACTTTTGCCTTAACTGCATCGGCATTTGCCGAATCATCTATCTGCACTACTACGCTAGAAAAGTTATCTAGACTCTGCGAGCTGTAAGATTTGACTCCATCAATACTTTTTATGCTAGCTTCTATCGGTTTTGTGACGTCTTCTAGCACAGTACCGGACGCTGCACCTGGGTATATGGTATTTACAGTTACGACTTTGATTTCTGGTGATGGGAAACCACTAGTGCGAAGGGCAAAAATGGAAACGGCACCAAAGGCCACTAGGGTAAAAAGCGCCACTAGCGTGATACGTGAGTGCTCTAGAAAATACTTTGCAATCCGTGTATTAAAACTATGTTTGCTCGCCATTACTAATCAGTATATATGTATAGCACGCAGAGTTAAATATTTATTTTTCCTTCGCGATAACTTTAACCTGGGTGACGTCGTGGAATCCATACTCACCGTGCTCTCTTCCCACGCCGGATTGTTTATAGCCACCGAAAGGGTTGCAAGCTTTTATGTAGCTCGCGTTATTGTGCGCAACCATACCTGATTGTATTGCTCTAGCAACCCTATCAAATTTGTTGCTGTCTTTAGTAAACACGTATGAGCCCAAACCATACTCTGTATCATTGGCTAGTTCTATCGCTTCTGCATCAGACTTGAATGTGATAACTGGCAGCACTGGTCCAAACACTTCCTCTTTCCAAACTCTCATATCCCTGGTTACGTACGATAAAATCGTTGGTTTATAAAACGCTCCATTTAATCCTGTCGATGTTTCTCCGCCTATTTCTACCTTGGCGCCTTTTTGCACCGCATCTGCTACTTGCTCCTTTAATAAATCTAGTTGGCGTTTTGCAACTAGTGGCCCGAAGTCAGTATTTTCTGATAGTGGGTCACCGACTTTTTTATTCTCTAATAGTTTCTTGAGTTTTGAAATAAATTCTTCAGCTTTAGCCTCGTGAACTATTGCTCGCTTGAATGCATCACACATCTGGCCACAGTTTGTGAATCTACAAACATATATGGTTTCTAGTACAGCGTCGATGTCAGCATCATCAAAGATTACACCTGGCGCCGAACCACCAAGTTCTGCAACAAAAGGAATGAGTTTTTCCGCTGCTACTTTTGCCAGATATTTACCTGTTTTTGTACTGCCTGTAAAAGCAATCATATCTACATCAGCATGGGCCAACTGGTCACCAACGGTTCCATCACCATAAACTAGATTAAAAACTCCCTCTGGAATATCTGATTCTGTTACCATCTCTTCTAGTAATTTCGCGAAAACCTGGACTTCTTCGGAATGCTTCATTACGACAGTATTGCCAGCAATTAACGCCTGCGCGCACCCCCAAACAAAGTTTGAAAGTGGGAAATTCCACGGCACGATTGCGGCCACAACACCGACAGGCTCCCGATACACAGTATGCGTTTCATTATCATTTTCGAATGTGACTTTTGGAGCTAAACAATCTTCGGCTATGTCGCAGTATAGATTTATAAAATCTATACTTTCTGTCTGTGTGCTTTCCCTTGCCAGCTGGATTGGCATGCCCATTTCCTGAGCAGTTATCTCTGCGATTTCTTCAGACTTTTTTTCAAATACAGGAATTAGTGAGCGAACTTTTTCGGCTCTTTCGCCTACCGGCAGCTTTGACCACGAAGCAAAAGTATTTCTAGCTTTAGCAATGGCGTTTTTTATACCTTCTGACGTTGATACTTCGACTTCGCCGATAACTTCGTAATTGGATGGATTTATGGATTTAATTTTCATAACTTAATTGTAGCAGTATTAGTTAAGTACTTTGAGCCACCTCAATTCGTCATCTATTAATCCCTTGCTGAATTATCTGAGCTAGATAACTCTTGCTAGAATATAGCGGTAAATTGTCTGGCAGAATAAACTAACGACGAGGCAAAATCCAGCAATCACAACACCATCAATAACGAGTCTTTTTTCATTTTTTCGTACTCTCAGAAACTTCATCATAAGTATAGTTATTACAATTGCTAGTACTGACGCGAACGCAGCGTACATAGTTAGCTTGTCGAGCTCTTTCGTGATCCCAGCAAATAAATCGTCTTGGCTGGTGGCTTTTATTGCCTCGTTCATGACGCCATAACTAACTGTGTGGCTGATTGAAACTAAAGTTGCCCATAAAATAACCGTACATCCGGCAGCAGCCAGCAGGCTAATTCTTTGTGCAACACGTGCGATATAATATGTAGTATCCGACGATGCGAAATTTGTGGTTTGTTTTTTGGGCATTATATTTTCCTTTTAGTTGATGCTTAGATTAACGCTTATGCCTGAATTATATCACTTCTCTAAGCTTTTAATTTTTTGTAATAATCTGCGCCGGTTTTGACAGATACCTGACTAAAGATGGTATGGCAACAATTATAAATATTGCTAACAGTGACCTCTGAACAAATATAATCCCCTTATTTTGCAGACCTATGCCTATCAGAACGCTAGCTGCTGCCAAAATCGAGTTTCCCACAAAACTATACGAGCTCATCGCAGTTGCTCTCCACTTATTCTCAATATGGTCGTGAATAATCGGTCGCACAAAATTATCCATGACAGACGAAATTAGATTAAAGCCCAAGAATGCTACCAAAAATAGGCCCTTAATATCCATGGAATACAGGCCAAAAACAGAAATGGTCATTATGCATAGATATATAAGCTTTTGCCGGTCTGTTTTCACTTTTTTTAGCACAATAAGGTTGAGGATTATAAGAGTTAGAGTCTTAGCCATGGCCAATGCCAACCCCCTGCCTGCCGGCAAAATATCGTAATGTATCATGGCGGCCTCATTCAGGTTTTCTATGGACATCCATGCGATTACACTCAGTGCGCAACCATAGACTATTAGCGGCCTGATTCTTTTTACGCTGAATAAATGCAAAAAACCCTCTTTGTTTGTTTTAATATACTGCTTAAATCTATGTGCCTTTGTGCTCGACAAATTTCTTGTTTTTTCGGCCGTGGTATCCGCGGACCGAATTTGCATTATTACTATTGCTCCACATAGAAATGACAAACTTTGTACCACAAATGGTAATAAGTGATTGAGCGAATACATTATTCCCCCAAGTGCAGTCGATGCAATCAGGCCTGCCTGCCAAAAAAATGTTTCTTGTATTATTATCTTTCTATACAAAACTTTATCCATCCCCGGTAACTCGTACAGATGAGATTCTAAACTGCCGCTGATAAACGCACTTCCTAATCCCCCTATTGCGGCGGCGGCAAGATACGCCGAAAAATTTCCACCGAAATATACAATTAGAGGCATAAAACCTGCTAATATTGCGCCAATAATTGCGCTACGCTTTCTACCAAAATTATCAGCAAAAGCGCCTGTAGGAATCTCAGCTATTAGCCCAACTATATAACCGACTGCGAGGTATATACCAAACTGGGATACAGTAATCCTCTCAGTAGCAAAACCGAACCAAAACGGCCAAGTATAAAACCCGGCAAGCAGAAACTGACTGATTAGAAAAAGTTTAGCGCTACGTGGAAAACCATTAAATTCTTTATACATTTAGCCCCAATTGTAGCAGTTTAGTTTTTAGGGCGCTCCCAGTATTTGATTTCGGGAGAAAAATCTAGCTGATAAATAGGTATTTTTAGACTTAAACCATGCTCTACAACGGGTCGGTACTCCTCGGCATTCTTTCGACTTACTCTGAAAACTTTATTGGGGAAAATTACATAGTGTGTATCATCATTTTTGAAATCTACGTACCAATAGTTGCCTTCCAGCGATTTACTTATTTGCTTCGCAATTTTTTCTGCGTCTTTTTCTGGTACCTCGACTGTATGTAGAGTCCACTGCTTTAGCCATGGGGTTTTGTGACGCTTTGTAACTTTCTCTACTCGAGTAGAAACAATGATCAGGCTTTTTAGAACAGATTTATCGCTTAGGCTTTCTTCTATTACATCACCACTTAGATTCATCTTGTTTCAATTGTAGCAGTTATTTTTGCAGGGTTTTTACATATCTTGTTGTTTGGTGCGGAGAGCACAGTATGACTAGTTTGTCGTTGTAGTTTTTTATTCCGTCTATTACTACTGAGCGTCTTTCATTGGGGTATTCCAGCAAAACAAATTTCATATATTTCATGTTGATTTTTTCTTTCCACCCTTCAGGCATATCATCACGTTTTTTGTTGCGGTACTCTATTCTTCTTTTCAAAATACGCCTCACTGAAATACGTCTAGGATAATCTAAGAATATTATTTTGTCAGCAACCGGCAAACGGTACTCGAAAGTCGATGGATAGTTGCCCTCTACAATCCACTCTTTTTTGTTATTCATAAGGTTTTTTACTTTTTCTTTCCAAGCTTTATTGTCGTTCTCAAAGTCGTACTTTTTGTCATGATAGTACTTGTCCAGGTGGATAACTGGCAGGTCCAAAATTTCACTTAATTCGCGCGACAAATAACTCTTCCCCGCCCCAGAACTGCCGATAATCACAACCCGCTTCATAGACGTTTAACTAAGTTTTAATGTACTTGAGAGTTCGGAGATTTTTACACGTTTTTGTTTTGTTGTGTCACGGTCACGAACTGTTACGGTATCGTCCTCAAGTGTGTCGAAGTCTATGGTTACACAGTACGGTGTTCCAATTTCGTCTTGGCGGCGATATCGTTTCCCAATATTCCCATTGTCATCCCACATGACCGCACCAAATTCTTTTTTAAGCAGGGCGAAAACTTCGCGAGCTTTATCCACTAGTTCTTTCTTATTCTTTAGTAGTGGTGACACAGCAACTTTAACAGGGGCAAGATGTAAGGGAAGCTTAAGAACAGTTCGCTTCTCACCCTCTACTTCATCTTCCGTATAAGCAGAAGTCAGCACAGCCATGACTGCTCGCTCTACACCAAAACTTGGTTCGATAACGTGTGGGATGAATGGCTTGCCTTCACCTTTTGGTCGATACTCTTGATTCTTTTTAGAGTGTTCTTGGTGCTGTAACAAATCGTAATCCGTTCGGTAGGCTAGTCCAAGTAACTCATCACGCCCATGTGGGAAATCGAACTCAAAATCTATCGTGCGCTTGCTGTAATGCGCCCGATCCTCTTCCGCCACTTCTAGTTCGTGCACATTTTCTTTTGGCAGACCCAGTGCATTAAGCCAGTTGTGGACTTCTTTGCGCCAATCTTCAAAATCTTTTTCCCAAGTTTTGGGATCTACAAAATATTCAATCTCCATCTGTTCGAATTCGCGTGATCGAAAAACAAAATCACGTGGACTAATTTCGTTACGAAAAGCTTTACCCATTTGTGCCAAACCAAACGGCAAATCGGGATATAAACTATCGATTACATTTTTGAAGTTAGTAAAAATACCCTGCGCTGTTTCCGGCCTAAGATAGCTTATTGAGCTTTCGTCTTGGACAGGCCCTACATTGGTCTGAAACATCATATTAAACTGCCTTGCCTCACCATAGGAATTCTTTGCGCCACACTTAATACATGGCTTGGTGTAATCTAGATGATCCTCTCTGTAAGACATGCCGCATTTGTTACAAACAACCATAGGGTCACTAAACCCACTAACGTGGCCGCTGGCCTTCCAGACGTTTTGGTTCATCAGAATTGCAGCGTCGATGCCGTACATATTATCTTTATTTTCGACAAATGTCTTCCACCATAAATTCATAATATTACGCTTTAAAGCAACACCTAGCGGGCCGTAATCCCAAGTACCCGACAAACCACCATATATTTCAGAACCTTGGTAAATAAACCCACGGCGTTTGCACAAGCTAACTATATCTTCAAGCGTTACTTTTTTACTCATCTTGATACTTATTGTACCAGATGCGGGAGTAGATCACTGGTTGGTGGACTGTATTATCAAAGATTTCAGTAGACCTTCTAAGTCTTCTAGTGCCTGATCAGCACCAGCAACTGTTGCTATTTTTTGAGGCGATTCACCAAGTAATAGTCGCAATAGCTTTATGTGGCTATCACGGTACATCCCTTGCTCGTGGACAAAAAATGTTTGAGTGTCAAAATCAAAATGATAATTATTGTTCGGCTCCAGCTTTGCCCCTTTTTTATCTGTTAATAAATTGGGTGTGTGGCCATGCAAGCGCAATAGCTGCATATACTGCCAGCTTTCGCTGAGTACAATACTGAGGCTCGAATCGTTTAGAGCGTGCAGGGTTTGTAGTAGTACCTGATAATATCCCGGTTCACTATGTCCGAGTGTCACTGAGTTTATCAGCTTTAATGAATTGTATGCTGCTGTCGTGCGGTTAATCTCTTTTACAATTTCTCCGTAATGTGTGACTAATCTACTAGATACAAGTGTTCCAATATCGCGTTTGCCTGGAATAAAAGTGATATCGCTAATACTGAACAATTCAATGCCTCCAGCAAGTTTGCTCTTTTCTTTGCGCACGCCCTTTGCTATTAGACTTTGCTTGCCCTGGTCAGGGGTAATAACTGTGATAATCCGGTCGGCTTCGCCGAAGTTGAGGCGGTTGAGGACTATCCCCGTTGTGTTGATCCTGTTCATTTTTCAACTGCCAGTTTTATCAGTTTTACTAATGTCTCTAATCTCATCGATGGTTTATAGCAATAATCCGTCACCCCTAGGCGCTCGCATATTTCTGATGTCAATCCTAAGTCCTGTTTCGAAACACTGGAACATATAATTATGGGCTTTGATTTTAAATCACTATGTGACCTCAGCTCGTAAAGCAGCTCTATGCCGCTATTATTCACTAACTGGATTTCCATGACGATACAATCCGGGTTGTGTTTGTCGATATATGAAATAGCATCCTGGGCGGTTTTTACAGCAGCAACATCGTAGCTGGCGCGTTTTATGGCACTAGCATAAGTTTTTCCTAGAATAGTATCTGGCTCCACCAATAGTATTTGGGCCATATAAAATACTATAACAGGGTTAATTGTTGGCTTGCCATAAGCCATGCAAATAACCCAACATTACCTCGATAGTGGCCGAACTTTAACCGAGATTCCATGGCTTCAAAAAGACGGTCGGCCAAATATACTCCTGCCCCACTGTTGCTAGTCATAGCTTTGGATGGTTGGCGAGCATTTCCATAAAGCTTTCGGGCTAATTGCAACTCCTGGGCCGAGAACTGGCAATTATCGCTGGATACGCCGGTAATAACTCCTCCATTTGACTTCGAGGCACTTAGGATAATCTCTTGCTTTAAAGAAACACCCGAACTTACGAATGTATAAGCAACACTAGCTAGCGCAGCCCTCAGAGCTCGCGCATTAGACATAACTTGGCCACATTTACCATTTACCTTGATGTATAGGTTGGCGTCATAGAGTTTTGAGAGCTTGTACAAATCCTGGGCCGTATCATAAAGAACGGCCGTGACTGATACCGGTTCTATTTCCAATTGTTGCTGTTCTCCCATAAGCTGGGTTGTCAGGATATAGCCATCCAACAATCTCAAAGCATTTGAGGCAGTCGTTTCAATTATCTGAAGATTATTGCCACTATCCAATTGTCCGAGTTCAGCAGTCCTAGATATTTGCATCAAGGGCAGCTTTAACTCTTCGGCCAATGCGCGCATCAGCCTAGTGTTAGAATCGTCAACCACCCCTGTTGTTTCCAGCACTTATACCCTCACTTCTTATAAAGCTATTGTAACACGATGACACGAACGAATTTTGTTTACGGAGTGAATTTGAAGTTTGCTAGAATGTTTTTTTCAAAATCTTTGTTGAACTGATCTGCTTCTGTCCAGATTCTGATTGTTTTATCCCTTAGAGGCAACAAAACCAATATACCGCTTTCTTGGTTGCCTATATCACCAGTAAGTCGTGACCCGATTATGTTTTCTACGTTAACTGGCTTGTACGGACTAGCCTTGGTTTTGCCTTGTTTTACGCTAGAGTCGAAAGATTGCAATTCATCAGCGTATGGCCTATTCGTAACCTGAACTCTCAGTGCGAACGCCGCACCCGACTGTAGCCCCGGAACAAAATTAGGATGGAAAAATCCATCAACACCCATAGAGCTCTTTCCGCTCTCGTCTACATAAGCACTCCAGGTTTTAGGGTATTTTATAGTAATACTGCCATATGAAGCTGGCCCTTTATACTCCTTTAGGGGTTGTTTTTCGCGTTCAATGAATTCATTGTCTTTGGTCGTTGCTGTCTCTTTTTTGGCAACATCCACGGCGGTAGCGATCTTTTCATCGACGTTATTCTTGTAATCTTGCCTGCTAGAGTAAGCCCACAGACCAAAACCTAAGCTAGCAAAGAAAAATACCAGACTCAGGATAAGTGGTATTAATAATATATTTATAGAACCCTGCTGGTTCGTTCGCTTCATAGAGCTTATGTTATACCAAAATGCCCGGCTCTGGCAAGCTCAATCTGTTCTTTCAAAAACCTACCTTCTACGCCCAAGGCTCAAATCTCTCATTACTTTGTTCCGACAAAGTAATACAAAACTCTTGGCTATCCGTTTGTCTTGATATGACTTCTTGTTGAAGACAACAACAGACTGTGGAACTTGACTAAAACTTGCCACTGGCAACTTTTAGCCTTCAGACAGTCCTCGTCTCTTTTGTTGTTACTTCAACGAAGTCATTCAGGACGAGCCGGAGGCCACCACGATATGTAATACTCATTGATTACTGGCCTACGGCCAGACAGAAGATGATTTATTAAGCTTTGGTTGGGCCTCTGTATTTTCCTGAGTAGATGTTGTATAAATCAGGCGCCTCCAAGGTGCGAGGATTGTTTGAGTTAATAAGATGCCTGTCGGCATCTTATTAATGAGTTCCGGAGCAAGCCTGATTTATATCAACAGATGCGTCAAGATAAATACATCTGGCCCGAGCTTTTGTATTACTTTTGGCGGGCAAAAGTAATGAAGCGCGAGCTTTAGATCGCATGAAAAGTTTTTTTAGTACCTGTATAGGTAAAGACCTTCTTTTTGCTTGGCTGGTTTCTTACTATTTATGGTGAACGCGAAGCTAACAACTGATAAATTCTTGAGCTTTTCCTGGGTAATTTTTTTATCCAGTTTTTCCATATAAGGCTGCAATAAAAATACAAAAATCCCGTCTGCCCTAGGCCATTCGGCCTTCCAATAATTACCCCATATAATCTTGACTTGTTTATGGTACTTTATTGTCATCAACTTGGAGTGAATAACAAGTAATGGGTTTAGTTCATATCCGACGGCATTCAGCCCGTTTTTGGCTGCCTCTTTTAGCAAACGACCATCCCCGCTGCCTAGTTCTAGCAGAGTTTGGCCTTCTTTTAGATTTAACATTTTAAGGGCTAACGGGACTTTTGCGCGTAGGGTCGGTAGATAAGGTGCTCCGTAGGCCACCACAAACGTAAATGCGATAAAAACGATCGCACACAATATAAGGGCTATATTCCAGATAGTATCAAGCATAAGTGGGCATAATAAATAACTACTTATTTACTCTCTTTAGGGTATTTTCAGCAGTATCAAGGTATTGTTTTATCTGTTTTATTATTTTTGTAGCCTGCTCGAACTTGATCACTGCTTCGTCTATATCTATCTCTTCACTCTGTAACTCAGAGATTATCGTGTTTAGTTCCTCCTGAAGTTCTTTATAGGATTTTTTGTTAACCATATATCTATTGTACCTCTGCTTTCGTTGTTCCATCATAAAATTCTATTACTACTTCATCGCCAGACATAACTGTTGCTTTCGACTTAACGACTACTTTATTCTTTCTAACCACAGAATAACCTCTCTTGAGGACGTTTTGAGGGTTGAGACTACCTAGTATATCTTCCCTGGATTTTAGGAAAAGCTTACTATTTTCGACTTTGCTCTCGATTTTATGAGCCAAAATTTCGCCGATGCCCGCTAATTCGTGCCTTGTATTGTCCACAATCGACTTAACTAATCTTTCAACGATAACAGCTTGATCTTGTGTATGACGAATCACCTCTTTCTTGTCTGGCACCAGCAGCTCTGCAGCATTGCTTGGCGTGCTCGCATGAACATCGGCAACTTTTTCGGCTAGGCTGACATCACGTTCATGCCCAATTGCCACCAAAGTTGGCGCTCGACTACCAGCGATAGCTCTTGCGACTTGTTCGGTACTAAATGCTTGCAAGTCATCAAGGCTACCACCGCCCCTAGTTATGACTAACACTTCTGGCGGATTCGATAGCTGGTTGAAATGTGCTAGTGCCGACACAATCTGTTTTGGAGCATCGTCCCCCTGAACCTGAACATCGTAATGCAGTATTTCTACGCCCGCCCATCGCGCATTTAGTATTTTAGTAAAGTCACTAAATGCTGCAGATTCTCCCGAAGTTATCAACCCTATGCTACGAGGCGGACACGGAATTGTGCGTTTTCTACTAATATCAAACAAGCCTTCTTTTTGTAGTTTTGCCTCTAGTAATTTGCTGGCTTTTTTTATTGTCCCTTCTCCAGCTAGACTAATCAATTGGACATTTATGCTGAAGCCAAACTGAGGGTGCAACTGTGGTGACCCAGTGACTCTCAGCAACATTCCGTCCGTAAGTGGCCCTGGCAATTGGTATATAGTTCCGAAGAATTTAACGCTCGAATAATCGTCTTTGAGGTCAAAATAAACCCACCTATTTTTACTAACTCGCAAGTTGCTCAACTCGCCCTCAATAGTAACTACTGGATAGGCATAGTTAATGGTTTGGTTAAAAACTGCTACAAAATCCGTAACAGAATACAAGATCTCCTGACTCATGACTGAGTTTCTTGGTGACGTAGGGCGCGATGATAAAAATAATATCCTGGGGGCAGTTGTAATCCCATATTCAGAATCCGATAAGTAATAGTTATAGGAATGCTAACCCCGACTGGGACACCAGCTGATTGAAGAACAGCCGTCATAAGAGCCTCATATATACCTATTCCGCCAGGAAGCACTGAAACCAAACCGGCAAAATTGGCAATGGCGTAAGCAAGAATAATCGCCCCGGGATTAACCCACTGCCCAAAGGCGATGTATACAACATAAATGGTCAATATTTCAGCAACATTTGCCATCAGAGCATGCACCAAAGGACCGCGAAGCATGTGAGGATTATCCTTCATGACCATGTAGTTTTCGTGTAGCTCAGTAAAAATCTCTCTAACCTTAATAATATTAATTGTCTCTGGATGCTTGGGGCGAAATATATGAATAAGCCTGTTAATAAACCTTGTCAGATAAGTAAAGAATCCGTTGATTCGTCTTTCGCTACCAACTATAAACATTGCACCGAGCGTACCTACCAACAGCAACGTGGCCAGCGAGCCAGCAATCAAAATCGCCATATTACTAGCATCACCACCAATAGCGAGAATAATCAGCCCTACAAATAGCAGTATCTGGAAAGACACAAAAAGTAAAATATAGCGGAGCATTTGAACCAGAGTTGATTTTCCCGGGCTTACACCGAACGTTTTCATGCGCACCCCAAAATAGGACAAGCCTGTTACGCCGCCACTGGGAAAAACATTGTTAACAAAATTCAGCTCTAGGGTAACCATCAATAACTTTCCATACCTTACTTGCTGCTGCATTATTCTCAGTAGTGATTGATACATTTCAGCTATCGAATGATAGTTCAGAACTTGTGCTGGAATCATCAAGAGCAACGCCCAAGTATCCAAGTTCTTTAGATTTTGCATTGTATCCAATATCTGGTCGCGTACACCGTATATGAGCAATGCCAACGCCAAAAGCGTGACAATATTTATAATAACTTTCCATGGAATTGATCGTTGTTTTGCTTTAGCCATAAGACGTATGACTGTTATTATACTGCAAAATAACGATATAGATGACTTTGTGTCGTCCCCATAATTGACCGAGTCCTATATACTCTAAAGTTGATGAGTAAAACTATATGTATACTTGGCCGCCAACCCTCGCTGGGATTAGCAGAGTTAGAGAGTTTGTTAGGACCACATATTATTCACGTAATCAATCCAGCTGTTGCCCTGCTGGACGTCGATCCTGAAGATATACCGTTTTCGAGGCTAGGAGGCACAGTAAAAATAGCAAAATTGATTTATGAGTTCCCGGAAGCTGAATGGAAAAAAGTTCAATTATACCTCGAAAAAACAGTCCCGGAACATTTAGCTAATTTACCTGAGGGCAAGTTTACTCTGGGGATTAGTGCGTACGGTCTTAGTATTAGCCCAAAACAACTGCTCGCAACTGGTCTCAGTATCAAAAAATCAGTCAAAACAGCAATTGGTCGTTCAATTCGACTAATACCTAATAATGAACCTGCTCTGAATAGTGCTCAGGTAATCCATAACAAGCTGACATCGCCGAGCGGCTGGGAGTTAATCTTCGTAAAATCTGGAAATAAAATTTTGATGGGTCAAACAAAAAAAGAGCAAGATATAGAAGCCTACACTGCCAGAGACCAAAAAAGGCCAAAGCGCGACTCAGTTGTGGGTATGCTGCCCCCAAAGCTAGCACAAATAATAATTAATCTAGCGAGACCAGCCGAAGACTCTACTATACTAGACCCGTTTTGTGGTACCGGTGTTATTTTGCAAGAAGCTCAGATCATGGGATATAGCAGCCTTGGTACAGATATCGAGCCCCGAATGGTTGAATATGCCAAAGAAAATTTGGACTGGTTGCAAAAATTCGTTAATAACCCATCCCTGCAAGCTTCCGTAGAGGTTGCGGATGCTACTAGCTATACTTGGACGCAAGGTTTTTCCAGTATCGCCTGTGAGACCTATTTAGGGCGCCCCTTTTCGCACACACCAGACACAAAAACGCTGGAAAAAGTCATGCAGGATGTTCATATGATTCACAAAAAATTTCTAGAAAACGTTACTTCTCAAACAGAATCAAAATTTCGTATGACTATCGCCGTGCCAGCCTGGAAAACGAAACAAGGATTTATTCACCTCAAAACGCTTGATTCTCTCGAGGAATTGGGGTATACTCGTATAAGTTTTGTGCATGCGGAGAATAAAGATCTAATCTATCACCGCGAAGGTCAAATAGTTGGCCGCGAACTGGTCACACTAATAAGGAAATAATATGTCACACGTAAAAGCTGGCGGTACTAGTAAAAATAACAGAGATTCTCAAGGCCAGCGCCTAGGCGTAAAGCTATTTGGTGGCGAAAAAGTTAAAACTGGGCAAGTTATCGTACGTCAAGTTGGCATGAACAAGCGACCAGGCAAAGGTACTTTTATCTCTAGAAACTTCACTATTCACGCAAAAAAAGACGGAGTTGTACAATACAAAACCCGTCGTTTCAAACTATTCACCGGCAAGACTGCCCCACGCACCGAAGTCACCGTCGAATAAATATTAGATTTATCAGTACGTCTTTTAAGAAAGTAAATTAGTATCAAAGTTGCCGAGCGCAAACTCTGTTTCCTATTTTTTATAAATTTTACACTACGCCAATGTGGTGTTTGATGCGTTCCACCACATCAGCTATAACGACTTGCGATTTAACGAGATAGTCGTCTGCACCGAGTTTTTCAGCTTTTTCTTTGTCAGAATCCTGAGATAGAGCCGTGAGCATTACGACTTTCAAATTAGCTGTTTCAGGGGTGTTTCTGATTATGTCGAGGACATCAAATCCGCTAACTTTAGGCATCATTACGTCCAAAACAATTAGGTCGGGTTTATATTCTATGGCAGAAGCTAGGGCATCTTCACCATTGGGTACACGTTTGACTGCAAAACCCTCTGTCTCGAGGCGCATTTTATAAACATTTGCTAATCCATCGTCGTCTTCGACTAAAAGTATCTTTTTTTGTGAACTCATATACTGCTCATGGTAATATAATTACGCTATTTTTGCAAACTCAGAATTGAGCATATTTATAGTCGGTAGATTTGGTAATTTCAAAAACTATTCCTACTTAAAAAAGGTTACTGCGTCAAACAAGCAGACTGCGGATGAAACCTTCGAATAACGCTTGTGGGCGATTCGGACGTGAATTAAATTCTGGGTGGAATTGACTAGCTACAAAAAATGGATGGTTTATGGCTTCTATCATCTCTACGAGGTTGCCATCAGGAGACTGTCCACTGACCTGAATACCCCAACCCTCGTATCTATCAACATATTCATTGTTACATTCATAACGGTGGCGATGACGCTCATGAACTTCTTTTTTACCATATAATTTGGCTGACAAACTACCTTTTTTAAGCTTACAAGTGTAGTTGCCTAGTCTCATGGTACCGCCAGTTTCTTCTTTCCCCTTTTGGTCAGCCATAGTGTGAATAACTGGATTACTCGTTGTGCCGTCAAACTCTAGTGAATTAGCATCTGTTAGTCCAGCATTTCTGGCGGCCGCTATAACGCCAACTTGCAGGCCTAAACAAAGGCCCAGGTATGGTTTTTTATGTTTCAGAGAATACTGAGCAGCGATAACCTTGCCCTCTACCCCCCGTTCACCAAAACCACCAGGCACTACAATACCATCTACTTTCTTCAGTATTTTTGCAGCAAGCCCAGGGTTTTTTTCTAACGCCTCTGCATCAACCCATTCGTACTCCAGCCCAACATTATTGTGCCAACAAGCACTCTTTAGGGCTTCCATGACACATATATAGGTGTCCTCATTGTCTAAGTACTTTGCAATGATACCAACTCGAATAGTCTTGCTCGGTTTTGCAACTATCGTGCCAACCATTGATTCCCATTCTTTAAGATTTGGTCGCCTAGCATGCAGACCTAGCCTGTTTACGATATAGTCCCCAATTCCCTGCTTTTCTAGAGTAAGCGGTACTTCGTAAACTGTCCTGGCATTCGGCAAAATGGCAATTCCGGCCTCTGGAACCCCACAAAACGCGCTTAACTTGCCTTTGATATTTTTTTGACCAGGTATGGCCTCTGACCGCGCGACCAGTAGGTCTGGCACAATTCCCATGCTCCTTAGATCTCTAGTTGCGTTCTGTGCAGGTTTTGTCTTTATTTCTTTACTAGTAGAAAGATACGGCAGGTAAACAACCTGTACGTTCATACAGTTCTCTCGCCCTACCCGCATGCCGTATTCGCGTATCGCCTCAAAAAATGCCGGGCTTTCATAATCACCAACTGTTCCACCAATCTCTACAATATGAACGTCGAATCCTTCGGCTGCTTTTGCTACGTATTCTTGTATAGCGTTTGTAAAATGTGGCACAACCTGTACTGTTTTGCCTAAAAACTTACCGTCTCTTTCATCGTTGATCAATTTTCTTAATACTCTACCACTCATTACAGAACTGCTTTGTGTCAGTTCAACATCTAAAAATCGTTCGTAATGGCCCAGATCAAGGTCAGTTTCGGCACCATCTTTCGTAACAAAGCATTCACCGTGTTCTGCAGGGTTTAGCGTGCCAGCGTCCACATTAAGGTATGGGTCAAGTTTTTGTATATTTACTTTTAGGCCACGCGCCTTAAGGATAGTGCCGATCGAGGCGGCTGTTATACCTTTGCCGAGCCCTGATAATACTCCGCCTGTAACAAAAATATATTTAGTCTGCCGCCTTGTTAGCGCCATGTTGTTCGCCTGCCCTCTCGTTTACAGATTATATACTACCAAGAAACACGTCGTTTGCGCAATATTAATTACCTTGCAACAGTCTCACAGCAGCATCTTTTTGTGGATCTTGTTTGGCCTTTATGTCTTCGTCTGTAAATTTTATCTTTTTGTCTGGAACGATTCCTTGTTTATCTATGTTCCGGCCAGCAGGGGTGTACCAACGGGCAATAGTTACTTTTAATACTCCTCCACTCGGAATTTGTATTAAATTTTGCACGCTACCTTTGCCATAAGATTTCTCTCCCAAAAGTGTTGCCGCTTTATTGTCTTTTAGGGCGCCGGCCAATATCTCACTAGCACTGGCGCTACCACCGTCGATCAGCACAACCGTTGGTATACCTTTCAAAATTGGATCGCTAGTATCAGACGTGTGCGTTTTTATTACCTCTCCGCCACGTCGCTCGGTCAAAATGACTTTCCCTTCGCTAATCCACAGCTGGCCCAAGCTCACCGCGCTGTTTAGTAACCCGCCTGGATTACCCCTAACATCAATAATTATGCCCTTGACCCCTTTATTTTTAAACTCTTGGGCAGATTTTTCTGCCAAGTCGGCAGTTTCTTCACTAAAAGTCGTTATTTTCATGTACCCGATATTGCCGTTGATAATTTTGGACTCTACACTGGGTATTTTTATAGTCTCTCTAACAATTTCAAAGTTAAGCTCTTTACCATCTCTGGCTACCTGCAACTTTACTGTTGAACCTGATGGTCCTCTGATAGAATCTACAGCCTGGCTAATAGTCATACCTGACGCGGGCTTGTCATCAATCGACACAATAACGTCTTTTGATTTTAGACCTGCCTTTTGAGCAGGATATCCAGCTATTGGAGACACGACAACTATACTGCCTGCATCTTTCCCAAGTTCTGCGCCAATACCACTAAAAGTACCGTTAAGGCTGTCGTCAAAATCTTTTGTTTCCTTAACGTTTAGATACTCTGTATACGGGTCACCGGTGGATTCAGCCAACCCGTGTTTGATGCCATTTAGCAGTGTATCTGTTGCCAATTTGCCGTCGTAGTTTTGTTTTATTTCATCGTAAACTTGTTCGACGCTACTATAGTCCAGATTTTTGGGTAGTGTAGAATTCTCACTTTGGAGTTTGTTGATATAATCAGCTTTTATTCGTCCCGATCCCAACCCCCATCCCAGCATAAAAATTGCAGCGGATGCCAAAATTATTACAGAATAACGACCTATAAATCTAAACGAACTTTTTTTGTTTGATGACATAAATCTAAGTATACAACAGCGTGATGATTAGCGTAACCTGAATTTATCGCTTAGTAGCTTCTAGTTTGGTAACTAAGTTGGCCTGTGAGATAAGTATTGTACTCTGATGTCGTAAAGTTGTTGCCTGAGACGCTCTGGACATACATTGCATGACCCCAGTACCCAGAAGTACTGATTGCGACATCGCCTGGCATTGGTGTTCGGTAAATAGGTATGCCACGGGCTGCTGCCGCGCCAACCCAATCTCTAGCGTTGCCGTAATACGATGGAGCGGATCGTCCCGATGCTGCAACTGCCCAAGCAGCATATGATACGCACTGCCTTGTGCAGTAGCCCCAAGGGTCTGGCCCGTCGTTGTCAACACACCCAGGCCCTGGACTCATTCCAAAACCTGCGTTTTTGTACGGGTAGCTACCTGGGCTAAAACTTTTTACCGTACCTGGAAAACGCAAGAAATAATAACCACCGTCTGGGTTAAAGTTAGCAACTCTCTGAGAAGCAATCAGCTTATCTATTTTCTCTTGGTTGTTCTTGGTTTTTTGGTTGTAGTTTTCTCTTTGATTTTGGTTTAGCGACAGAAGACTTCGCTGCTCACTCCGGCTAGAAGTCAATTGAGATTGTTGTTGTTTTTGATCAGCTAGAAGCGTTTCTACTTGTTCTTTTTGATCCCCAAGTTGATGCTTCAACTTATAAATAGTATCCAAGGTAGATGTTATTTTGTCTTGCACTGACGTTCTGTATTGTTCTTTGTCTACGAACTCGCTCAAGTCGTTGCTAGAAGCTAACATCTCCAAGGTAGAAATATCGCCCTCTAGATACATGGCCCTAATATTTTCTCCTAACAGGTCCTGCTGTTTTTCTAGTTCTTGTTCGGCCTTTTTTATTTCCCTCGCCAATCTTGCTTGCTCAGCCTCGTTAGCATTTATCTTCCCCTGTAATTGACTTATTTTCGCCTCAAGTTTATTTATAGCATCTTCGTAACTGACAGCTTGATCTTCTAGATTCTCAACTTTTTGCTGGTTTTTGGCATTTTCACGCTGCAATTGGTTAATCTGATCCTGAATACTAGCAAAAACCGGCGTAAAACCAACCCCTCCCACGAATATAAATGCAGAAACTATAGCAGTTACTAAATATCGTTTCTTTAGTCTTGGTTGGTCTTTTTTGAACTGTTTTTGTTTCATATTGTTCGTCGACTTAAAACGACTTTTAATAAGCTCTAGCAGTATAGCATACCCCCTGTTAATTAATCAATGACTGTGTATTATTTTGTGCTTTTGAATTTTAGGTACCGTCTGGTCGCTATCATGGATGATACGGCACCAATTAGTATACCAAGCGTAAGCTGTATAGCAAGTATCAGCCAAAAATGTTTTGCGAAATAGTCACTGGCATACTGAATATCAAGCAAACCCAGTGTGCTGGCATTAAATGCATTGCTTTGGATAGAGAATACTATGCTGCAAAGAACCACTGAAATTATTGCGGACACGACTCCATAAAAAACTGTCTCAACAACGAACGGTCCTCTTATGTACCAGGTGCTGGCTCCTAGTAATCTCATTATTGTCAGTTCGTCCCGTCTGTTAAATATTGCCATCCGAATAGTGTTGAAAATTATTAGCATAGATATCATTGCAAATACCACCACGCCCACTATCCCAGCTCGTCTTATGAATGTTGTAGCACTACCGATTTTATCAATTGCCTCTTTTCTGTCGCCCGAATATGAGGTTTTGTCTGCCTGAAGCTCTTTAACTTCTGGTTTTTCCAAAAACTGTCTAATCGGCTCAATGTTATCCGGATTCGTCGGCTTTATTCTCAAACCAGCTGGTAGCGGGTTGTCGGTTTGCGATATCGCGAGTAAAAGTTTCAGGTTGTCCTTGTTTTGTTCTTTATAGCGGTTAAGCGCGTCTTCTTTGGTGTCATATTCAACAACTTTCACAGTGTCGAGAGCTTTTAAGTCGCTAATTAGTTTATCTTTCTGTTCGGTGGTAACAGTGTCTTTCAAATATACTGATATATCAATTTTGTCGGTTATCTGGGTAATGGTATTAGCAAAAGTTGCGTTGGCTATAACTGAAAACAGAACAATACTAAGTGTGATAACCATCACGGCTATGGCGGCAACAGCCAACCAGGCATTTCGGAAAAAGTTAACAAGACCGGTTTTTACTATTCTTTCAAATGTAATAAATTGTCGCCTCATACTCCGCTCGAATACCTTCCCTGTGCTTTATCGCTAACTATTTTTCCGCCGTCAATAGTTATGACTCGTCTTTTCAGCTTATTAACTATTTCTTGGTTATGGGTAGTCAATAGCACTGTTGTCCCATATTTATTAATTTTTTCCAAAACCTTTATCACATCCCAGGCATTTTTTAGGTCTAGATTTCCTGTTGGCTCATCCGCAATTAATATTTTAGGTTGCCTAGCTATTGCCCTGGCAATTGCGACTCTTTGTCTTTCGCCACCAGATAATTGTCTTGGATACTGCTTCTCTTTGTCTTTTAACCCGACTATTGCCAGGACCCTTGGTACCGTATGTTTGATTTCATTATTACTTGCGCCGACAATTTCTAGCGCAAAAGCTACATTTTCGAAAACTGTCTTGTTTGGTAATAATTTAAAATCCTGAAATACCACACCGATTTTGCGACGAATTAACGGAATTTTTTTATCCTTAAGATGCTCATAATCGATTCCACCGACAACAATTTTTCCGCTATTTGGGCGTTCCTCGCGAGTCAGCAACTTTAGGAATGTAGATTTTCCTGCGCCGCTCGCCCCAACAATCACAACAAATTCTTTGGGTTCAACGTGCAAAGAAACGCGGTCCAACGCCACATTAGTCTTGTTATAAATTTTCGTTACCCGGTCAAGCAGAATCATCAGGTTACTATTATAACAAAAGCATTTTAATAAAGAAGGGCTGTAATTATGAGTTTCCCACTATTAATCTTGCTGTTAGTTTTTACCAATATTAGACTCTAGATAGGCGTTAATGAACAGGTCCAGGTCACCGTCTAGCACTTTTTGAACATCGGTTGACTCTTGTTTTGTTCGCAAATCCTTTACCTGTTTATAGGGATGCATAACGTAAGACCTAATTTGGTTACCCCACTCTGCAGACTGGTTGGGTCCCTTTAACTCGTAGATTTTTTCTTTATGTTGTTCGATTGTCATTTGCACCAGTCGCGATCTAAGAATTGTTAGTGCAGTTTCTTTATTCTGAAGCTGCGACCTTTCATTTTGAATAGAAACAGTAATCCCCGTTGGTATATGTGTCACCCTAACTGCTGAATCAGTAGTGTTAACAGACTGGCCACCATGCCCCCCGGCTCTATAAACATCGATTTTCAAGTTTTTTTCATCTAAAACTACTGCTTCAGGCTCGTCGATTTTTGGCATTATAGCCACTTTTGCAAAACTAGTTTGCCTAAGACTGTCTGCGTTATACGGGCTAAGCCGGACTAATCGATGAACGCCGTGCTCTCCTTGAAGCAGACCAAATGCGAATGGCCCATCGATTTCAACAGTTGCGCTCTTTATTCCGGCTTCTTCGCCCGGGGTTGTGGTGATTAGCTTGACATCAAAATTATGTGCCTCCGCCCAACGAGTGTACATTCTCAGCAGCATAGAAGCCCAATCCTGAGCATCAGTCCCACCAGCACCTGCATAAATATCCATGATCACGTTATTGTCATCATAAGTTCCGGAAAACTGTAGCTCTGTTTTATGAAGCTCGAAGTCTATTTTTAGCTGTAAATACTGTTTTTGTAGGTCGTCTTCCATGCTTGCATCACCAAAAGCCACCAGCTCAAGAAGTTCGTCGCAAGCAGTTTCGATATTTTTCCAAAGCTCTATACGTTTTTCTAGGTCAGATGTACGTTTCATCGTATCTTTAGGATCGTTGGAATTATTCCAAAAGTCAGGCGACTGAATTGTTTTTTGTAATTTTTCGTACTCTTTTACTAGCCCGCTCAAGCCAATAGCATCAACTGCAGAATTTATCTGTTTCTGCAGATTTTTTAGTTGTTTTTGAAGCTCTTGCATATATTAATATGCATTATAGCAGTAGATTAGAATCTCTAGAGAATAGCTAAAACAAGAACGGCTAACACAAGTAGCAGAACTACTCCCCCAACCATAACTAGAAATATTTTTTTCTGAGGTGGTTTGGCCAGCGTTTCTGGCATAACTTGCCCTGCAACCGGGGCATTATTTACAGGAGGCTGCACAACACTTTCGGTTGGCGTTGAGCCTACTGGCGATGGATTTTCTGCTGCCGTTGAGCTAGGGTTATTAGTGATTTCCGTATTCACAGAATTACTGTCATCGCTTGGAGGGGTAGAACCTGGCCCTGGTACTGGGCTAGCCCCCGTTTGTTGTTCATCCATAAGTTAATTCTCCTTATTTTTATGTGTTAGGTTAAGTTTACTCCCACGCTTATGGTTTTGTAAACCTAAGCCAGGCCGCACCGATAAACTCACCTTTTTGGTTTTGGTTAATTAATCAACTTTATGTTTGTTATTAACGCCACAAAGGTTTTAAGTGGTTTTCTAACTCGACCACAAATTTTTCACTGCAACTTCCAAGGACACCCAGCCCTCCAACTTTTTCATCGAATAAGCTATTCGCCACCTTGATCATTTTATCTTTTGTAACTCGTTCGATTCTATTTGGAACCTCGTAGTAATCTTCTATAAATTCGTCAAAAAAATACCGCGTACTGTAACCGGATGCCGTGCCTCCCACCGTCTGGGCACTACGCTGATAGCGACCTAGCGCGTATTGTTTGGCACTTTCTATATCTTCATCGCTAATCTTTCCGCTCCGTAGAAATAATATTTCACGAGTAATTATGTCGAAAAGTTTAGCAGTGTTCTGGGGCAACACTTGTGCAGCAAACCACCAATTGCTGCCACCGTTCCAACGAGCATATGACGAACTCATACTATAGACCAATCCTTGTTCTCTGGCCGCACCATAAATTCTTGAATGTAATGTTCCCGTTAACATATTATTAGCCAATGCCAAGGCGTCAGTCTCACCATTTTCCATCCATGATTTCATAAAAGTGTCGATGCAAAAATAAAGATTATCAACAGTTTTGTTTTCAATATACATCGGTGTAGCGAGACTTTTTGGGTGCTCTACTGGCAATGCAACTCGACCGGACTTTGTTGGCAAAGCAATAGATTCTAACATTTTAACCACCGTATCTTGCCTGCTTTTTGGTAACTTGCCCGCTACTACAAAACGAATATTGTCGGTAGTGTGGGTTTTCTCGTAATGTGCACGAACATCGTCCAATGTTACATTCTTCATGACTTTTATTCGCTCCTGGTCAGTCATTGCACACAACCCGTATTTTTCGCGCAGCGCCAAACCTAGATGTCGGAAGTGGTTGTTAGACCTGGCGGTTAATTCTTCGGAAACATTCCCAAATTCTGCCTGAAATTCCTCTTCTAAAAATAATGGCTTGGTTATTGCAAAAATATAGAGATCTAGCACCCTCTGCCATTCAAAGTCGGCGCACTCAACTTCATAAGTAATATCATATGCACCAGTAGAAGCATTGTAATAAGCCCCATTTTTTTCTAGTTCTGCCTGAAAATCGCGGGCGTGAGGGAACCTCTGATTTGCGTTAAAAATCAGATGCTCTAAAAGATGTGCCGTTTCCCACTTTTCCCGTTTTAAAAGGTACTCCCCTGCCCGAAAGTTTATTTCACAGGACATTACGCTCGCGTCGGGAATATTTACAAACAGTCCTTTTGCGCCATTTTTTAATTTTACTTCGGTAACTTGGTGCTTCATTTTAACAGAGGCCCTTAGCGTTTTCGACCCTTAGCGCGTCGTTTTCGCTCGGCTTTTCTGGATTTAGCTTTGGTTGTTTTTTTCTTTGCAATATTTCGCGGTTGTCTTACTGGCTCGTTAGTTGACTCTGGCCGTTGTGGGGTGGTTTTTGCCGCGACAAAGTCAGATTGCTTAAATTCTTCAGCTTCCAGAATCTTGTCGGCATTACTTATAGAGTTTCTCGCAGCCCGAGTTAACTCTGTTTCAGTTGGAACATCCAACAAATCCTGGCTAACTGGGTGTGCAGAATACAAAGCCCGAAGAACTTCTGTTCGCAACTCTACTTGCATCTCTTCAAACAGTGCCTGTGCTTGGCGACGATATTCAACTAACGGATCTCTCTGGCCGACACTTATCCAACCAATTCCATTTCTTAAGTGATCCATTTCTTCTAGGTGCTGCATCCACAAATTATCTAATGCCTGCAAGTAAATATCGCGCTCAACTTTTCGCATTATTTCAGATGTGAATACTGTCTCTCGACCTTCATATAATTCCAGGGCTTTCTGTTTGAGAACTATCGGAAATTTATTAATATCGGTATCAAACAAGGCATCTAGTGTAGGCTCATCAAATGGGAAGGTCTCGCGTAATACGTCCTCAAAACCGGCCTGTGTTGCGCTTGGCGAACGCGCCAATGACTCAACTTGATCATTGATCATTGCTTTTATTCTGGCGCTTATGTCGGGCTGTTTTAGAATTTCTCGACGCATTGTGTATGTAGCCTTACGGTGCCGGTTCATTACGTCGTCATACTGAACAACATTTTTCCGTTGATCAAAGTGAAATCCTTCAACTTTCTTCTGAGCGCCTTCCAAACTTTTCGATATAAATCTATTCTCAATCGGAGTGTCTTCGTCATCCGTAAGTCTATCCATGACGGCTGCGATTCTCTCGCCACCAAATATTCTCATTAAATCGTCCTCACAACTAACAAAGAACTGGCTAGCCCCTGGATCGCCTTGTCGACCAGACCTACCTCTCAGCTGATTATCAATTCGTCTAGACTCGTGACGCTCTGAACCAAGAACGAACAAGCCCCCTAGTTTCTTTACTGACTCATCGAGCACAATGTCCGTCCCACGTCCGGCGATGTTAGTAGCAAGTGTTACAGCTCCCTTTTTCCCGGCAGCGGCAACAATATGCGCCTCTCGTTCGTTATTCTTGGCGTTTAGCATTTGGTGCGGGATCTTCGCCTCACCCAATAACTTGCTTAGGAGTTCATTCTTTTCGATAGACACGGTGCCGATCAGCACGGGCTGACCCTTCGTATGCATTGCTTTTACTTCTTTAACTATTGCCCTGAACTTTCCTGCTTCGGTTTTATAGATTCTATCTGTTTTATCGTCACGGATTACAATCTTATTGGGCGGTACTTGTACTACTTCCAGCTCGTAAACTTGATGGAATTCTTCACTTTCAGTTTCTGCAGTACCCGTCATCCCAGCTAGTTTTTCGTACAAACGGAAATAGTTCTGGAAACTGATGCTGGCTAGTGTCATAGATTCCTCTTGCACAGGCACGCCTTCTTTTGCCTCAATCGCCTGGTGCAGACCTTCGTTATAACGGCGCCCTTTCAATAAACGTCCAGTAAATTCATCAACGATTACAACCTCGCCGTCTTTTGTCACGACGTAGCTTTTATCTCGCTGAAATAGCGCCTGGGCTTTTAATGATTGCTCCAAATGGTATAGGGTCCTAATATTATCGTTTGCATAAAGATTATCAATCCCTAGCATTTTCTCTACTTCTTCAACTCCCTCGTCGGTCAGAACAACCGAATGATGTTTTTCGTCTTTGACGTAATGTTTTTCTTCAGATAGGCGTTTAGTTAGTCGCGCAAACTGTTCATATGCTGTTGCGCTGGCTGCAGCTGGTGCAGAAATAATTAGTGGGGTCCTAGCTTCATCTATAAGTATCGAGTCAACTTCGTCAACAATTGCATAATGAAGCGGTCGTTGACGTAATTGGTCCTCTTCGCGGACCATGTTATCGCGCAAATAGTCAAACCCGAATTCATTATTCGTCCCATAGGTAATGTCGGCGGCATAGGCTTCCTGACGAGAACAAGGTTTTAAATGGCGTAGTCGTGGGTCCTCGTGATCGCTATTTTCAAACTTTGGGTCATAAATGAAAGATTCTTCAGGAATAATTACGCCAACACTAAGTCCCAAAAAGTCATAAACAGGTGCCATCCATCCGGCATCACGCTGGGCAAGATAATCGTTGACCGTTACTAGATGTGCTCCTTTGCCCGTAAGACCGTTCAAATACAGAGGTAGTGTGGCTGCAAAGGTTTTTCCCTCACCAGTTTTCATCTCCATAACGTTCCCTTCGTGCAGGACCATTCCACCGATTAGCTGAACATCAAAATGACGCATTTTCAAAGTTCGCAGCGCCGCTTCTCTGGCCACGGCAAAAGCATCGGGTAGTATTTTGTCTAGAGAATCTTTTTTTAATCTATTGCGAAGCTTGTCGGTCTGTTCTTTCAGTTGTTTGTCAGATAGTTTTTTGTACTTCGATTCGAGTGCATTAACTTCAATAACCCGCTTTTTTAGCCTTTTTAACGTTTTTACCTGGGGATCTCCCAGAATTTTTTTTAGTACTTTTTTCAAAAAACTATTCCTCTACTTTAAAACCAGCAAATAACTCAGTTGCAAGTATAACAAATTTAACGTATTGAATGCGACTTGATTTTCCTAATTATGTTACGTGCAAACCTTTTTTTTGTATGTTTTTCTTTATATTTCTTAATCAAGTTTTTTAGCTTTGTCTCTACAATATCCACCGAAGCAAACATATTCATGGTTGTTTCCGACAACTTTATACTGTCATGAGGCAAGTACAAAACTACATCACATGTATACTGTTTCTTCTCTTTTATTTTTTGCTCTTTTAGTTTTACTTCGACGTGTGCTGACTCTCGAGCCTTCCTGGGCAGGTACTTGTCCATGTTACCTATTTTTTTAACGATGTATTTATTTAGTTTTGGCTCAATGTCCATGTGGACACCAGAGATTTCCATTTTTGAAATCATAAAATAATTTCCTTTCCATTCATATATTTCTTAAGCGCCTTTGGAATTCGAATTTTCCCGTCACTTGTCTGGTTGTTCTCCATAATCGCCTTCATTATTCGGCCCAAAGCAAATGCGGTTGCATCATTGGTATGTACAAATTCTAATTCTCCACCGGACCTCCTAACTCTTGTTCGTAGGCTACGAGCTTGGTAGTCCGTCATGTAGTCTGCGGTATGAGTTTCCCTGTAATCATTTTGGGCTGGCATCCATGTGTTAATATCTACCCCCTGCGCATTAGGGCCTCCGATGTCGGCGGTGCATTTCTGAATCAACTGATAAGGTAGCTCTAGTAAATTAACAAGATATTCTTGAACGGCAACTAGTAATTTATGCTCATCTAAACCAGTTTCTGCAGTGCTAAATACCTCCATTTCAATTTTATCAAACTGATGCATCCGGAAAATACCTTCGGCATCTTTTCCGTACGATCCAGCCTCGCGCCTGAAGCTTGTGGCGTAACCAACATATCGAATAGGTAAAACCGCCTCATCCAAAATTTCATTCATATACATAGTGCACAGGCTATGCTCTGCACTCGCGTTCATCCACAGCTCATCATCAGCTAGTTTGTATGTAACCTCCTGGGCATCAAGCCTTCCAGATGCAGCGTATGGTTCAGTCTTTACCATTGCAGGGGGCAAAATTGGCACAAAAGTTTTGGGTTCAAGATTTAGATTTTTGTCTTTGATTAATTTATTGATTATTGATTCGTCGGCCAGAGTATCAAAAACCAACTGGATAATCGCAAACTGCAGATGCACTAAATCACCTTTTATATAGGCAAAGCGAGTTCCAGCGACTTTGGTTGCTCGCTCTTTATCAATAGTGTCAGTCTGCATACCGAGCTCTGCATCGCTTTTTGGTTGAAAATCAAACTTTGGCTGATCGCCGACAGTGTCGATGACTTTATTCTCATCTTCGGTGACACCAATAGGTACTTCGTCCAGTGGCATATTTGGTACTTTATTTAAAAGTTCATAAAACCGTTTTTCAGTTTTCACCAGATCTTCTTCTAGTTTTACTGATTTATCTTTGAGCGCTTTTCCTCTGCTTACTTGGTCAACACTTGGCTTTTGCCCTTTGGCACTAGACGCTAGCTCGTTACGCTCTGCTCTTAGGGCTTCTACTTTTTGCTGGAGTTCTCGTTTTTTGTTATCTAGATCTAGCAACTCGGCTGTATCTACGTCGTAGCCTTTTTGTTTAGACTTTATTTTAACTAACTCAGGGTCATCCCTCACGATTTGGATATCTATCATATTACCTCTATTATAACTCTATATACAACCAAGAGAAAGTATAAAGCCTTAGTTGTCGGGTTTTTAATTTATCTCAGCAGTTTTTCTATTTTTCAGGTGTTTTATTGTTAATTCTGTACGTTTCTTGGCATATTCGCAGAAATCACAAGCACCGCCCATGGCAGCAGCACCGACTGCTGGCATATCGCCTTCGAGGCATTTTTTCATATCAATCAAGGCTTTTTCTACCCATTTGTCACTGCCCTTGTACGCAATAACCTTAGTACGAAATTCTATTTTGTTATAAAAACCTTCCATATCGAGGCGCCCGTTGGCATAAACAAAATAGCCCGTGTCGCTAACCTTGAAACCATTTTGTCGTAGCAACCATTGATAGACTTCCATCTGACGTTTGTAGGCAATCTGCCAATCGGCATCTATGGTTACTTCGGCTGACTTGGCGGTTGCTTTGTAATCAACAACCATTAACTCCCCGTCGTCGTTAACCCACACATCATCAACAGCGCCAGTGACTAAAAAGTTGGATTTTTTGTCTACGACCTGTACACCAATAAAATTTTCTCGCCATGTATCCAAATCTTTGTGCGCGAACGGGATTGCCGGCACGCTGTATTCTTCCATAATTGGATGCGGTGTTTTTGCAGCTCGGTGAATATCGAACTCTTTTTTTAGTAACTCATCTACTGCCGAGTTTATTCTGAATGGTGGCCCACTAGGACGTTTTATCTTTAGTCTATTATCCAACCAAAAACAACGCGGGCACTGCATAAAAAGTTCGATTTTGCTGCGGCTAACTTTAAACGGATCACTTTGTCCGGGCTCGTATGGTTTTGTGCGTTGATAGGCCATATTAGATCGATGCTCCAACACTCTTAATAGCCTTGATTAATTCGCTCGGTGTTTTAACCAACGCATCCGGTACGGACGCTTTCAGGATTTGCTCTCCATTAAAGCCCCAGGTTACAGAAATAATCGGAATGCCTAACTTTTTGGAAGCATCGATATCCCGCACTTCATCACCCACATACAAACAATCACTTTTATCGATTTGTTTAACTTTCAAAAACTTTTTCAGAGCACTAGTTTTGCTGAATAATCCAATGTTACCCTGCACGTCGCTAAAACAGTCTGACAACTCATTTCTTTTTAAAAATGATCTAATGTTACTCTCGCTATTAGAACTGAGAACATACAACATATAGCCTTCTTTTTTTATCGCTTTAATCTCCTTGCCCAAACCTGGAATAATTTTTAGTTCATCCATGCGTTGTTTTATCATGGTCCGCCCCTTGACCACCAATCGCAAAATTTTGCTATATGGTATCCCGCTTTCTTTTAGCACAGCGCGCATCGGCATGTTTCTCAGTCGCATCTTTTCAGACTCTGACAGATTTAGTGGTCCCAGTAGCTCCTCGGCAATCTCAATAACCAGAGGCAAACTGTCCGCTAACGTTCCATCAAAGTCAAAAATTATATGCCTCATCTACCCTTAAGTGTACTATAAGAAAATAAAATAAGCCCGGGGTTAAATCCAGATTTTTACTATTCGCGTTAAAGCTGCACCAAATCCGAAAGTTTTTTTACAGATCTACTACCACTATCACTAAATTGTTTTTGCGTTACCAGTCCGGTCGCAACACCAATGAACTCAAAACCAGCCCCCAATGCTGCCTTCATATCGTGCAAACCATCTCCAACATATACAACTTCTTCTGGTTTAATATTTTGACTCTTTAGCCACGTGATAGCAGGTTCAAACACCCTAGGGTCTGGTTTATGGTAGTCTGTATCATCTTCGGTCTGAGAGTAATCTATCAATGACTCATCTATGTTCATTGTTCCTAGGTCATATTCAAAGCTCCAACGGCTCGTGGCTGTAATTATGCCAATTTTTTTGCCCCAGTCTTTCAGCTTTTGCAGAACATGTTCGGTGTCTTCAAAAATCTGCTTTGGGAAATCTTTGTGAGTATCACGCTCTCGTTGCATAGCCCTATCAATGTCATCGTCATCGTATAACAGGCCGACTAGAGTCCGAAGTGGTTTTCCCCAGTGTTTTCGAATATCATCATCTGTTAGCTGCTTACCGTAGTGAGTTTTTGCAATATGTTTATGCGCTGCCCACTTAGCCTTAATAGTTCCCACCAACGTATCATCGTGATCAAATAATACTACCTTGATATGAGGCGGAATATGTTTCATCTCAATTTCAAGTGTACTACAAAAAATAATCTACGGTGCTTATGCTGAGACCGAAATAGGTGCGTGAGATACGAGCCGGGAACGGGTAATAAGATTAGGAAGGAGCCATAGAGCTTTAGGCTAGTTCGAGAAAAAGCAAAATGCGCGCCAGGCCCAATTGGGTAATAAGGCCGTAATAGCGGTATGAGGTGCAAGGCGGAAGTGAGTAACGGAATGAGGCGTACTAAAGGTACGTCTCATGAGTAACGCAGATTCCAACACAGCAGATCATGCCGCTATTACGGCCGCAATGCACCAAAGAAGACTTGCCATGCCAATGCTGATTTGGCGACTAGGCTCAAAATCATATAAACTCGTTCCCCGTACAAATAATCTGCCCACTTGCCTTTTCGCTTGTACTGCAAATACATATTTATCGCAAAACAGTTGAAGAACAAGAATAGGCTGCCGTAAATAAAGTAGACGAACGTCGGAATTTGACCGCTGCCGTATACATTTGCTCCCCAGAAATAGATGCCGATAACAACCCACGGTATCAACCCGGCTTTGCTACCTAGGATAAAACTTAGCCAATTTACTTTCTTTGACTTGCCATTCCAAGACTCCATTAGTAATCCTGTACCGTTCATTATTGCTGTAAGCATAAATATCATCAGCAAACTAGACAAGTCGTAAATACCAGACAGCATCGCAATTGCTATCATCATTGTACTGGCGCTAAAAGAATACTCTATCCAACGAACCTTATTTATGTGGTTTTTAAGATTTTTCTCATAAGATTGTCTCAGTTTTGTAGCAACTAAGGCATGTGCGATTGCCGACATGAAAAAGAAAGCTGCGACCAAATACGCTAGGTTAACATCGAACAAATTCTGGGTTGCTGGGACCAATTGTGGCCGCCCCGCGGAAGAACTAAGAGTATCTAGCGTAATAAAATTGGTACTTACCGGGAAGGTTGCAGCTTTTGCTAGCAAGACTACTGCGATGCCCTGCACGGCGTGTAGTATGGCCAGCGTTACGTTCCATTTATGCAAACTTTCGAATGATATTGTCTGTTTTTTCTTCAACGATATTGATGGTTTTTTCATGATGTCAGTTTATCACATCAATTAATAGTTATTGGCTCGTAGTTGGCAATAGTCTATAGGAATCTCCCGACTTGACCAAAACCGTAGTTTGGGGCGGGCCCAAACTTTGTTCGCTTGTACTTTCGTCTCCGAAACTATCCTTTATATCAATAATTACTTCCCCTACACTTGGAACTACGTGCATTCCGTGGGATTCAAGCCCAGCATCAACAGCTGCCCATGTGCCCAAAAAAAGGCCTATTGGGACTCCAACCCGAATTAATCCTCGTTTCCACCAGGGCTTTACGCCTGAGACTAATTCGCCAAATTTAGCATTTAAGGCAACTGCCTTTTTGATTGCTGCCACGCTCAATTCAACCCCTAGCATTGCAATATCCAATGGCTTCAATTTATAACCATTCTGCAAGTCATTGTAATTGGTTTTTGATATCCATATTCTCGGCTGTTCTCCGACGCTATTATCGCGGGAGGGCGAAGGTTTTTCTGACGTCTCCTCAGGTACGACTCTGTGTTCTAATCGCTCCTTAATGCCTGTCAGTATTGGGGACTCCTTGGTTGCACGCCTTTTCAGTCTAGATTGCACCCGAATACGAAATTCGTCTCTTGCTCGCAACTCTTCGTTGCCCTTCATCATAAGCTTCACGTTTTTGCTAACCGCCTCAAACCCAAAAGTATCACGCAAAGTCTGGCTATATATGCGTCTAGCTTGCGCCCTGTCACCGCTGGTCAACGTCTGTCCAATGTTGACTGCATCAAACAGTCTATCTTCTGTAGATCGTGGGTGCTCCGCTGTAGGAGGAAGCGCAGCAACACATGCAGCAATTGATAAGACTAACGGCCCAAGAATGTCTTTTGCCTCTTCGACTGTTGGCTTTTCTGCGGGCATTGACTGCGTGCGTGCCTCAACTTCAGCCATAATGTCATCCACGGGAATATCTGAGGCTGTGGCAAGAAGAGCTGCAGCAGCTTTCATATCGCTATCTACCGTTATAGCAGCCCTAAACTGATTGCTGGCATCTATTAAATCCACTTCCATAATACTATTCTATAATATATATCATGATTTGTAAATGTTAAATACTCCAGAAATACTTAATTTTGATATAGTTATTATATGGATAGATTGATTATTGATGTGCGTGAACCAGAAGAGTATGCTCGGGGACATGTTGATGGTGCTATCAATATTCCGCCGAGTGAACTAATGTCAGGCGCCGAAAAGTTGAAAAACACACCTAAAGACACCGAGTTGATCCTATACTGTGTCAGCGGTTCCAGGTCTAACGTGGCTGGGCACATTTTGCAGGGCCAAGGTTTTACTAACATCGTCAACGGCATAAACCAAGATCAGGTCAAAGCAAAATACAATCTATAAAACGCTGCCTAGATATTGAAAGATTGAATATCTTTCTTCTGGTGTATAATTACACTTAAGGTAAAATATGAACCCTGAAACAATTCAGCCACAACCCCCAATTTCTCCTCAGACTCCGGTCATTGACCCTATAATCCCCGAGCCAAAACAACATAGAAAACGTAAGTATCTGGTGATTTTTGGCGCACTTTTAATTTTTATTATTATAGGCGTATTTTTTGGTATAAGACATTTTAATAAACAGAGTCCAGCAGAGGCTGAGTCAAAAACACTAAAGTCATTCGGCGTTGTTGGCGACGGTACCACAGACGACACAGTCGCTCTACAAAAAGCTATTGACTACACCAGTAAAAAACGTGGGATACTAACCGTTCCCCCTGGCAGATACCGTATAACGAAACCGCTGTTCATGAAATCCAATCTTCGGCTCCGAGGCACACCCGGTAAAAGCGTTATTGTGCAAACAGACGGCCCTTATGACATGGTGCTCGGTAATGCTTTTCCATCCAATTATGATAAGCGCCAGCCAGATTTTCACGGAAAACGCGGACATTTTGAAAACTTGGCTATCAAGCAGACAACTTGGGCAAAAGGTACAAATACTCTTACCCTCAAGTATCGTAGCGACGTCAAAAAACTGAAAGCTGGAGAAATAGTGTGCGTTCGTTCGACAAAGCAATTTGACAATAGTGATGGTTGGAGTCAACCCGATTTTGTACAATTCACCCGTATTGAAAAAATCTCTGTTAGTAGTCGTAAGCTGATATTTGCTGACAAGGCACTGAATAACATCGGTGACCCCCAGGATGGACCGCCACAAATATGTAAAATAGATGGCTATAACCCTCATCTAAGCTATATCATGGACCGCGATGTTCCTTGGTATGCAGTCCAATCATCTGAACTATCAGGAATTGTTTTCGAAGGTGGCGAGATCGGGCTGGCTGCCGGCTTGTGTTATTCGTGCACAGTAAAGGATATTCAATTTAGGGGCGTTGATAGCCCCATAGCACTCAATGCTTTAGTAAAAAACACTTTCACCAATATTTCGGGTGATTACACCACAGAGGCAGTCGAGGCCGCAATGTCTTCGACTCAGACTACATTCAAAAATCTAAATTTTACTTATAGACCCCTTAGTTGCCCCCTAAAATCAGAGTCAGATCCCCTTAAGTGTCCCCCACCCGTCCCGTCAAATAAACGTCCTGCGAACTGTTCTATATCTCAATACCCCAATCCAATGGATTGTCCACTCGTTTCTCCCCCCGCAATATCAGTTGGAGAGCGTTCTGTGGGCATAACGTTCGACAATTTCACCCTAACCGTTGGACGAAATGGAACATTACCTGGCCGTCTAATCGGAATTGGCGACGCCCAAAACATTCGCATCATAAATTCTCACATCAAAACTAGTGGTGGTGGTGGCCAGCAAGTTTTCGAGATTCGTGGCAACTACCATGCTCCCGCAGGATCCAAGTTTCCAGTCAAAAACTATACCATTGCAAACAATGTCATAGAGCTAGGCATCGCAAAAGAACAGCTGGCAATAATCGTTGGTAGCAAAACTCAGCCCATCCAAAATTTGCACTTTAGTAACAACAAGTGGTCCGGAACCAGAACATCGACCGGCCAAGCCTACTGGGCAGGAAATTACGTAAAAAGCTGGTCAGTCATAAATGAATCCATCCCAGTTGCTAACCGCTTTCGTGTCACCCACGATGCAACGCATTTCAACAGCGACCCAATCACAAAAAACGTAAAATTTGGTGACTTTAGCTCCACGCTCTAATCCTAGCGCCTACCAATTACGAAAGTAGATGATGCCGGTTTCGCACTTTTGATGCTCGCTCCAGATCTGATCTTTGTAGTCAAAGCGGACTAAGGGAGGGTTGAATTTTAGTAGGCGTATAATTATAAAATGACCACCAAAATCAAAAATGTTAAAACTCCATTAAAAATTGTCGAAGAAGTTTTTAGTAGTCTGACCCACGGACTTGGTGCCGTATTGGGAATAATAGGTCTAATAATCGGGCTAGCTACTTTGAACGCGTCGACCGCGTTTACAATCAGTTTTTGGGTCTATTCTATTTGTTTAGTGTTGCTCATGACCACCTCATCCCTATATCATGCGCTCAAGTTCACTGGCGCTGCCCGCGTATTTCAAATACTCGACCATGGTGCAATTTTTTTATTAATAGTAGGCACTTTCACTCCGTTCATAGTGGCCATGTACAGTGGATGGACAATGGCGGTTTTGTTAATTATCGCGTGGTCATTGGCTATAACTGGCATTACATTAAAGGCAACTTTACCGAAAGTAATGAATAAATTTGGTGCAGGAATCTATATAGCATTTGGTTGGTTGGCCATACTATTTGTCCCTAAAATGAGTTCCCTGCCAACAAATGTTATTTGGCTACTGATTATTGGTGGGGTTTTATATACTACTGGTGCGATTTTTCTAGCCAGCAAAAAACCGTTCATGCATGTTACCTGGCATGTGTTCGTTGTGGCCGCTGCCTGTACACATTATTTCGCCATTTTGGGACTAGCCTAGGCTGCACCGCTAGCTGGAACTGAGATTTCTTCTGCCCCAACTTCAACACATGACCTCGGTCGCAACAATTGATAATCAGGGTGACTATCATTCCAGACTATGATTCGCTCATCAAGCTCTTGAGGATTTTCGTAACCAAATAGCTGCAATGTAACACGGTCTGAATTCGACAGTTCTAGCGGTCTTGCAACTGCAGAGGCCGCGGCAATAACGGGCATAGGTTGCTCGGCTATGTATCGTGTGAATGCCCCGGATATATAGGGCCGCCGGCCATCTGTCGGCGTGTATCTATTACTGCCTGGTTTTCGATCCAAATTATAGCTAACACTAACGCCAAACAAACATGCAGAGGCACGGCCACGCATCGCGGCTTTGCCATGATCACCCTCATGCTCTTCTACGTAGGCAGCATCATATGTCCAATATGGACTGTCACCTATAACTGATTTAACTGCATCTAGTATGGCTGGTATGTCTCCTGCCTCGTATGTAACAACTTCATTTTGGGCAACCTTAAACGTGTTCCTGATTCTAACGAGCATGTCATCTTCTCGATGTGCTCTAGCGCGCTGATATCGAACCCGGTGAGTGTACCGCATCGAGGCAATATCGGGTGTTATCTGACCTGTAGCATACCTTGCTGCGTATTCTGCCTGGACTTCAAAAGGCAATATTGGTGGGAGCTCGATCATATGGTGGCTTATTGTAGTATTAACGGGGGTTTATGCAAGCATAAGTAGGTTCTTCATACTTTCTCAGTCAGCAAGAAAGTATGCAAAGTGCCGCCCCGGCTCAAGCCACATGACTTAGGTTTTAGCAATTTTTGACGTGCCTGTGGAATGCAAGCACTTCCGAACAGTATTTTTAGCGTATGGTTCGAAAGAAGTCCTCGGCATTCATTCGCCAAAAATCACTAAAACCTAATCAGTGTTTGAGAGGGGTCCTAAATGCAACTAACACAAAATAACACTATTGAGGAACGTCCTCCAGAACCACTCGTAAACTGACCGTTATTACTTACTAGTAACCAGTTTGCTTTTTACGAAAATCACAATTGAAAGCGCTATAAGAGTCGTAGCTGCTGCCAGTATA
>RRZU011413364.1_pt1 | contig 43330 bp, 65 predicted proteins | sample 2165561 | NCBI WGS metagenome assembly RRZU01 (sample SAMN10456909, study PRJNA506462) | wastewater metagenome | isolation source: wastewater sludge | place: USA: Moscow, Idaho | reverse complement strand
ACCTTAGGCGTGCAATCGGAATGCCCTGTTGGCAAAGCGCTTGGGGTAGAGGGGGTTGGAGAGGGTATTGTATGGACTGTTGTCTATAAGGGTAAGAAGCATCGAATGAAAGTTAAGGGACAAAAACATTCCTCAACTAAAGTCAAAGAACTTGCTCCAGTAGATACGGTTAAAGTAAATTCTATTAATGAGTTTATTGAATATGCAATAACTGAAAACCGAATGAATCAAGGTTTAGATGTTATGCGTAAATCTAATCAACCAATCACTCGAGAAAACACTAACATATTTGTTAAGTGGGTATTTGCCGATGCGATAAAAGAGGAAAAAGAAACTTTAGCTAAGAGCAATATTACAACTAAAGATATTGCGGCTAAGAGCAACTACAAGATTCGCCAATTCTACATGGCTAATTTAGATTAATTTATCAACGAGACAAAGTTACATGAATACACATAAGCAGTTAAATGAAACACTATTACCATCTTTAGAATTAACGGGTATTAAAAATGATGAATACCTGATTGTTGGTAGTGCAGGTGAGTTTATTGGCGGTTACGTTGAAAAGTTTGGGGATGTTGATATTCTAGTCAGCCCAGAAACCTTTCAGCGGTTAATTGATAACAATTTTGTCTGGTACAATGGTGATGAATTAGAAACTCCTGTTCGTATCATCCGTAGTGGTCTATTAGACATTATTGAACATCATGGTGATTGGCTAAAGGCAGAAAAAGACAAAACCTATAACTTACCTATCTTAAAATGCTATGATTTGGTGGAGTGGCGTATTCAGATGGGTCGTCCAAAGGATCAGTTAAAAGCTTGGCAATTAATTCACACCATATACGCAGACCTTCGCAGTGTATTAGCATGTGATCCTCCGCTATCAATGCTTGTTAAACTTAAAACATCCGAACAACAAATGTTCGATTATCAGAAACGTTTAATGGATCTTAATAAATGACAACTGGATTACCAACCGAATTATTGATTGAAGCTTTACCATTACTTGAAACAGAGGTGATGGAAGGTTATGCTGAACTTAAGAAATTGGTAAAGAGTTTAGAAGAAAATAATTACATTATCAATGAACTTTTTATATCACATACTACTTGGCCAATTGACAATAAGGCAGTTTTAGAGATAAGACTAAGGAGTACTTATGCGCTGTTTCTAAATATGCCAGCCGATAAAAAGCTAATTTTAGTTATCACGGCTTTGGTTTTAATTACCGCAAGAAAAGCGCAGCCTTTTAATCTGATTGAGAAAGATTCTTTAATCTACTCATTATTTGATTTAATTGCTAAAAAGTATAGCGAATTAGATAATGTCAAATAACTATGCCCCTTTAACTAAGATCTTTGAGGGAGTCCCTCCAACTCGAGAAGAGGCTCCAGAAGGCTATTTAACAAGTAGCTGTGGCAACAAGTTTCAAAGAGCCAATGCATTATTGTTTGAAGGTTGCGTTGGTGTTGTCTTGACCCCAGACACAACTGGTATTCAAATTGAAATCAAAAAGAGTCCCTTAAAATGAAAGTAGCAGTCTTACACGTAACTCGAATGAAGGTTACAACTGAACAATATGGTCTTCTAACTGAATCTTCAAATGTTGCTATAACAAAATATGTTGCTAGCAACACCTCTGAAACTGAAGCTATTGTATTTCACAATTATTTCATCAACAGTGGTCAAACTTGGGATGAAGTAAAAGCTGCTATTGAGGAGATCAATCAACAGAATTATGAAGGACTATTACTTTGGTTGACTCCGGATGTAGCTAAGCTTAAATTCTATGGTCAACGAATTGTTGAACTTGTTATACTCAACTCAAAAACCAAAAGCAAGTTCAACCTTCTTCAACAAAGCGATTTATTTGGACCATTAAAGAAAGGTTTAGATATTCACCGTTTCGGTATTCCAGCTCCTGCATAACAATAGAGGCTCCTAGGAGCCTCTATTGTCCTTTTATCATAAATTAATGAGACATAGTACCATGAATAACAAAACTAACAAATTTAGCGTTGCAGACACCTTTAAAGCCAATATTGAAAAATTTGGTTTTACCTTCTGTGGAGTATTTGATAATGAGACAGATCAACCTAACTTCATTTACACAATTGGTGTTACAAAGAAAAATGGAGCGGAGTTCATAATCGTAGGTAACTGCGTAATAAACATGCTTCATGGAATTATGGATCATGTCATACGTCAGGGATATAATAAGGCTGGAATATATCACTTAGATGACTTTATGGTATTGGTGGATGGGGTACAGGAATCGGCTCGTATTGAGTTGGTTGATGTTAGTGATCAGCTTTGGATTGATGAATGCATTCTATCTCGCACTGATGACTTCAAACAAGTCTTTCAGATATACCTTGGAGATCTAGAAAACAAACTTCCAAGTGAAGAAGGTAATCTAGATTCACTTGAACAAAACTATTTCCGTAACGGTAAACATCTTGAGGTGATCTCTCATGCTAAAAATTGAACGCGTGATCTTAATCACAGCTCTGGCTAAGAACAAAGCCCAAATTAAAACCCTAGCTTATCAAATAGACCCAAGAGACTTAACTTTCATTGTTGATGACCTATTCGACTATCCATACCACACAAACCCTCTTCACGCTTCAGGGGCTTTAGTGATCGTCGATCATCTAAAGGAGTACGTCGGTAAAAAACCATTATCCGAGCTTGCTTCTAAAAGTAATCTGGTGGATGTTGTTATTGCTAGCCTGTTTAAGTTGATTGAACATTGCATACAGAACACCAAGGAAGCTGAGAAGATGAAAGAAGTCATTAAGACTATCTCTAAGCTCTATGATCGTCTATCTAGAATCAAGTTGACTGATACTGAATTAAAATAATACTTTCAGAGTATTATATGTAGAATATACAATCTTTGTCTGGCGTAAGCTGGACAGAAACAGCTTGGCTGGGAACCGGAGGGTTCAATATTAAACAACTATAGGAAAATGGTAATATCTAAAGATATTACAACCTTTAGAGTAATTGGCCTACCTTAGCCAATTACGACCTTTTAATTATCTTTAGATAATTTAGACTTAAGAAATACTTAAAGCTCCCCTCGGCCCCAAAGCCAGGGGAGCGATTTATTTTTAGAAAATATTCTACCTCCCTTTAGAGGAGGGTAGAGACTAAATAGACATTAAACCAGTTAGCCCCCGAAGGCTAACTGGGATTTCTTTTTTATGCGCGCTAAAGCGAGAGGGTTGCGAAAATAGAGAGTTTTCTTTTTTGCTTCTTTTTTCTTTTTGATTTGAAAAGAATATGAATGTATACTATCTTAGTGAATAGAGGTTCTATTTGTTTTAACCTTACTGTATATTATCAATTGAGAGAGTTTAGTTTATGAAAGAGTTTAAAGAGAGTGAGTTAGAATTAGTTAAAACTATGAAAGCGGACATTAATGATTATGGAGTAATAATTACTCGCCTTCTTGACAGTTACAACATCATTAAAGATTTAGGTGTTGAGAGTTATGAAGGAATGTCTTTAGAATCCTTAGACAATAACGAGGCTAAGATGTTTAAGATGAGTCAGACCCTAGTTAGACGGAATAAGAAGCTTCAAGCGGAGATGGATGAGTTACTCGTATACAAAGTTAAGCATACTGACGAGCAGTACATTAGGCTGTTTGGGGAGGATATCCACAGCAAGGCGTGTCTTGAGTTATTAGACACTTTAATTGAAGTTAAGTACAGATTAGTCACCGTTAATAAAGAGATCATTGAGCAAGCCACAAACAACCTAGTGGCTATTGCTAAAGTTAAGATGTATCTTTAATTTATATATTTTATCAACACAGAGAGAAAGAAACCAATGCCAAATGAAATTAACTTTGTAATTATCGGCGAAGCGGATCAAGGCTTTAAACAGTTACTTATTGACCCAGACGACATTCATCATGTTGCGACAGAGTACGGTCAAATTAGCTTTGATTATCATACCGACATTCACGATTACATCAGAGATCGTTTTGATGGTACTAATCCTAGTCTTAATCCAAAGGTCATTGGATCAGCTAAAGACATCCTAGCAACCTTACAAAGCGATCTAGAAGAGTTGAAGAAGGGAGTTCCCTTTGAAGACCTGATGGATGTTTGTTGGTTAGATAGAAGTAAAGACTATACTCCAATTCTTGAAGGAATTGAAAAGCTTATTAAAGAACTTCAAGAAATCAATACTGACCCAACCCAACAAATCATTTTATACTGGTGGTAATTATGGATCATTTGTTATTGGTTAACGACGGGTCCATAGATCTCTCTAATCTAATTAAAGAAAATATTATCTTCTTTGGAGAGCGTCACATAAATTCCAGTGACACTAATTTTGTAAGAAAGATAATCGAAACCGTAGAACCTGACTATGTTCTCGTAGAAGGTTTAGGGGATCTGACTCTTCTTAAAAAATCAGATAAGATAAAAGCTAGTAAGCTAGAAGAAGACTCTCTTTACTATGGTAAACTAACAAAATGGTGGATTGATGTTTCTTTGGAATACGATACTCCCTTTATTGGTTTTGAGTTAGTTGATAGATCAAATGTAGATGGAGATGATTGGGCAACTACTTTTAAAGCCAGAGAAGAACATTGGATTAAGATTATTAAAAAATACACCTCCAGTAAAAATTATGTTCTAGTTGTTTGCGGAGACACTCATCTTAGGACCATTTCGTGTAAAGCTTTGGGGCAAGCATCCCCTCTTTACAAAGCTTTTCCTAAAGCAACATTCATTCGCACACCAGAACCAGAGATAGAGTAAATTAAAATGAAATTCTACCATTATGCAACATCAGAATTTGACGACCTAAGAAGTCGAGTGGCCCAAGGTAAAGGTAAACTTTTTATCATGGATCGTAAACCTGAATTATTAGAGAATCTTGAGGGTTCTTTAGTTAAACTATTGGACAAGGTAGACTTTAGAGACGAATGGAGTTACGATCGCTCTATTAGTCTTTTCATTGCTCCCCTGCCCCTAGACATCGCAAACATCTATGGAGGCTTACACGAGCTCTGGAAGAGTGGAGAACAGTTTGTCGAATATGAGCTTGACCTAAACAATATACCAGCAGGCTGCGCTTGGCGTTTAGTAGAAAGTCCAGAAAAGACAAAGCTTCTTTACGAAACTCAAGACTGGGAAGCGGTAAAAGATGATAAGTCTTTAATTGCTAAATATGTCAAAGAGATAAGAGCTAAAGAAGAGCGCATGGGTTATATTGGACATGGTCGAGAAAGTTTAGAGAAGGTCGTAAAGAAATTCAATAAACGGACCAGAGAGTTCATGGAAAAGGCGTATAAGATCGCTCTTGAATATCCAGAGGATGGAGGGTTTAAGAAATATGCTGCCTCTGTACCACACGTCATGATCTATCCTGGTCATAAGCCAGTAGAATATGAAACCAACAAACTTATCACTTTAAAGTAGTATTAACAATGTTTGTTAAATTATCATGGTATAAACAATTATTTTGTAAACATTATTTCGTTGTGATCGAGGATAAATTTGATAGTTCTGGCAAACGCCAGTTAAATTATCTTGGATACCATTCCATGAAAAGCCAGTGTAGATTATGTGGAAAGGAAATAGAACATGATTAAAGTATTTATCTTAACAATTGTGTTTAGTACACACAATACACACTTCACAGCCGGCTTAACATCTCAACAGTATTATTATCCAACCAAATTAGCTTGTGCACATGCTCAAAACCGCTGGGTTGCTAAACCCATTAAGCTTAGAGTTGCAACATGCGAAGAAGGCTATATTGTTAAATAATACCACACCATTAATATATATGTCTTTAACCTAAGGAAATGACATGCCTCTACAAGTTCAAGTAATTCCAAATTCTGTTTTGTATTGTAATAATTCAACATCCACTAATCATAGAGTGTCAGCTTTAAGCAATGGCCAATTTCTAGTTGATGGTTATTTTGTAATTAACAAATATCAACTAGAAACGGATTTCGCAATTGTACCAATTATGATTGGTGTGCTTGGTGTCTCTGATGAAGAAATTTCAATGCATGGTCAAGAAATTAAAGCTCAGGTTGAAAACTTTCAACAACAAGGAATGGATCAAGGCGAACCATACAAATCTTTTGACATGGGACTTCGTACCCATACTCCTGAAAAAGATAAAGATGAGCAGGCTCGTAACATCCACAATGTTACAACTGAATTTACTACTGCTCGAATCAACAGTCTTTCAATAAAAGATAAGCCAGTTCACATTCGTGTAACTGATACTCATTTGATCCCAGATGGCTATTATGCCACAAATCTAATTATTGGTGATGTTGATCAAGAGAACATCTATTGCTATTACAAATAAGAAATAAAGACCCTTCGGGGTCTTTTTCTTTTTATACCAGTCAGTCTATATTATTGAGTAACCAACCATCTGAGAATTAATAATGGGTATCATCTTAAGTAAGGAATGTTTTGCAGAATTAGAAAATCGTACACATAAACGTTACGATAAGAAAACTGCTGAAATTATTTGTCGTAGTATCATCATTGCTCTAGGGGAAGATGAGCGTTGGTTACCAACAAATAACAACAAAGCCACTGAGCTAGAACTTAGACATAGGTTTAAAATACCAGAAGGCGAGTTTGCAAAACAAACTATGGTTGAGGGGGTCGTTCTTAAACGTGAGAATGGGCTTTTATTCCAACATATGGTTTCAACAACCTCGGTGCTTAAAGGTTGGCATGGGGCGGTTGTTTCTAATTTAGCTAAAGAAGGGATTAAGACTGACTCTTCTATAACTAATTTTATCTTTGAAACTGGACAGTATGTTATCAAAAACAATACTCCAAAACCAAAGCAGTTTAAGAAAAACAAATAAGATAACAAAGAGAGCCCTAGGGCTCTCTTTCCAAATATTTATAAACTTATATTATTAACATGATCTAACCAATCTATTTTATTTTATCAGAAGGAAACAAACTATGTTAACATCAATGACTTCGACTGTTCAAGCTTTAGCATTGATCCAAGATACACAGTCACAAGCAATTCCGCTCCCATTGCATTTCACGTCTAAATTGTTTTCAAATGAGTTACAGAATTTAATCAACAACAACACAGCTGGTCCTGAAACCATTGCTACCTTTATCATGGATGAGATAGAGGATGATCAGGTTTTGGAGTATAGTGAAGTTGTGGATATGAAAATGGCTTTCTTTGCGCTTGCTGGGTTAGTTACAATTATGGAACTGGAAGAAGTTAATGTTAGTTACAGTAGTCTTCATGCTCTATATGCAAAAGCTTTTTCAGTTTAATTGGGGGAATGAAATGGAAACTAAACCAGAATCATTTTATCACCCATGTCATGATCCAATTGCACGTTATGAACCAAATATAGAAGTCTTTAATCCAGATCCTGGTTTTCGTTCCACTGAAGGTACAGAGTTTGAAGGCTGGGATTTAGCCAAAGTCGAAGCTTTCATGAAAGAGAATATGTTCATTGCTTCTCGACAACTGCCAGATGGTACATGGTGTGGTTTATATCCTTTAGCTTTTACTTTAAGTGTCTGCATGGATATAACAGAACATAGTCCATATGTCTATCGTTGGTGTTTTGAGGACTCTGAAGAAGCAAAACTATTCTTCTCTAATGCTAAAACTTTTGATGAGGTTCCAGAGAAGCGGGAATCCTTAAAAGGGCATCGCTATGGCAGAGCAGCAAGACTTTTATCAACAGATCAATTAGGATTAAGAAAATGGTAAACAAATGTGAAATTAATGGTTGTAAAAATGATGCCGTTGATTCGGTTAAAGTTGTGATGGTTGATCCTAATTATCAACCCGTTGAAGCTCCCTCTATTAAAACCATGTGCGCTGAACATGCTTTAATTAACTCATCGAAGCAAGATTGCTTCTCAATCCAAAGTATCGTTGGAAATAATAGTAATGGCGAAAATAGTTAAGACGGCTTTAACAGCTGCTGGCAAGTTACCAAAGTTACAGGGTAGAGATGTTAATGATATAAACTATTATATCAATGAATGTTGTAGAAGTAATTTTACTAAACCTCAATTATCGGAAATAGTATCTTCAGAATTATACATGGCAATAACGGAAGGACTTCCAAAAATTTGTAAGACAGATGATTTTATTGCCATAGATCATTATTCATTATCCAAAACAGATAAGCGTTATGTTTACGAACTTAATGTTTATCGAGAAGGTAGTTCTTTGACCAAAGTTAAAAAGGTTATCAAAGACCTTCTTCAAACCACTTCTGTATTAAATAATTTAAGAGGAGAAAAAGTAAGACGTAGTACCAATACATATCGTTATACTCTTGATATTGATTGTAATGATTCAGATTACCCATCCGCAGGAATACATCGCCTTGCTCGACTCCTGTGTGCCTTCAATGAACGCAAGTACTTATCAACTTTAAACAAATAGGAAACAACATGAACTTTATCCCAGAAAGTAACCAAAGTCAACCGCAACAACAAAACCAAACATCAGCATCATTTCCTCAATCTACAATTGACCAGCAAGATGTCTTAAGTACTTTGGATACCATTCTTAACGGTTTTAGTGATGATGCCATTGCAACTTTAGGTATAGCTAATATAGGGGCTTTAGTTAGACAGCTACTACTAATACCATTCCCCATTGATTTCTTTGCAAACACCGATGATAACATTAATTTCTTAACTAATCTTTTTCATAAACTGAATACAGATTGGAGTGAGGTTATAGTTAATGAAACTATTTCCATATCTCAGGTTGGTGCGTATCAAAAATGTTTTATTGATACCTTAAAAACTTTTGCAAGCGGTTTCTTTATAGATCAAAATGAGCAGTCACTTGTAATTTCTCCACGTGGTGCAGAAAAATTAGTTGATAACATGGTAGATCTTATAGAAGGGGTTATGGGTATTAGTATTCCTTCAAGATTGGAATATGATTTGGTTAATCTAGTGTTAGCTCAAAGTAATCCTAGCCAGCCAAAACCAAAACATAATGATGAGTTAGAATGGCCAGATCGTGCTTATCGAAGAAATCCTAATTCTCGCCGACGTCCTGACGGTGATCGTAGAATAGATTCTGACCCAAGAGAAGAAGACCGTCGCGAGCAAACCTTCCGTCGAACTGATGATTTTGAAAGTCGACATGGGCGTCATCGTTCGCGCAGTCGTTAAGAAATTTAAATAAGGAGCCTAGGCTCCTTATTTTTTTTTTTTATTTAATTGCCAGATTACCACTAATATGTAAAAGTTAAGGAGACTTTTTTAAATGTCAAAAAATCGTTTAAATGCTTTCCCTGTGACTTTAATAAAAACCAATCCATTTTAGATCAAATAAATAACCTAACAACCCCCAACTGGAAAATTTACAATGTCACAACTAACATTAGCATTAGCGCAAGGCGTAATCGGCGAACCAATGACTCGCTACGAGTTCTTAAAAACTCAAGGTTTTAATGGCTGTAATGAAGGTACTCAAGATCAGCTAAAACAAATTAAAGGCTTTAAACTTGCTTTAGATGGAGTTAGTTACTGGATTCCAGAAACTTTCATTGCGGCCTCAGAGGATAAACCACACCCATCAGAAGATACAACCGTTCATTTTGCTTATAATGAAATGAAAGCATATACCGCATCTTCTCTTGACAAGATCCAAGCAACCCCGATGGATTTTGAAACTTATAATGTGTTACGTGGCTGGATACCTGTTGGTCAAGACCCACAAACTAATGGTTATTTGGTAAAAGATCCTTCCTGTGCTAAAAACCATGAACTATATGAACATGGCATCACATGGATGAGCAAAGCTGATTTTGAAAACAAATACCATCCAGCAGAAACTCATGTTGAACGAGTACATAACGAGCACGCAGAACTACGTTCTCGCTCGATTGCTCTTAATTCGTTCTTAAGTAAAATTAAGGAAACCAACCTCAACATTCACCCCGTCGATCGTGACCTTCTTTGGGTTCAATTACAACAGCAATGTAATCTAGATGCCACATTAGCTACCCGCCTAGAGTTATCCGAACCAGCGGATGCTATGGAGTACAAAGACTTCCCAGTACCGATGTTAAGCGCTGATCTTGATCATGGTACAGCCATGCTGTTCTGTGAACTTGGTTATCCAATCCTTCGTAAGGGATGGAACGGTGAAGGGCAGTATGTGTTCTTAGCTGATACAAAAGAACTTTCTAGCACCGATGAAACTGAACATAAAGCTTTATCTAAGTTAAATGCTTTTACATGCATCACATCTAAAAATGGGGAAACACACACGTGGGTAGCTTCTCCTACTGACATTCGTGCAAATGATTGGGTTGTGTTATTTAAGTTCTAATAGATGAAGAGCCCCTAGGGGCTCTTTTCTTTTTATGCGGGTTTGTTGATTCCAATTTATTTCAGATACATATTACTTAATTGAACAAACCCGTTCATTTAATCTGTTTTATCAATTAGGAATACCATTATGAATACTTTTCAAGACCAGCAAATCGCTTTCCAAAACCAACAGCTTACTACAGCTAATGATTTTCAACAACATCAACTTCGCACAGTTGGTGGTAACGCAACAATCCATCATGGTGAAGTACCAGCAGAATTCATTGCTGCTAAAGAAGCAACAGATGCATTCTTTAACATGGACTCTTTCAATGCCGAGTTCGAAGAGCGTAAACGTTTAAACCGTGAGCGCTTTGAGCAGAAAGCCAAAGCAAATCAAGACTGGTACAATAACGCCAAGTCTGAAATGTTGGGTCGTTCTTTTGGATTAGATGACATCAACTCTCTTGATGATGTGAGAGCACATTTCGCACGTTAATTAATTGCAGTACCCGTTCTGAATATCTGGGGTAATTAGATACTCTGCCTGTCAAGGTGAAAATATGAAACCACTAATCTATTTTATCAAAGTTCAAAAGGAACAACCCATGTTAATTAATAAAGCTTTAGTTGTATTATCTTTAATTCTTGGTGGGGTTAATTACCACCTCAATGCAAATACTTGTGAAACTGACAACGGTAAACGTATCGACAACTGTGTTATCAAAGGGGAATAAAAATGAGCATGTATAATCAGCTTCGTAGCACCACAAACAAAAAACAATTCTATAATGATTTCTTCTTTGATTCAGAAGAAGAATGTCTGACGTTTTGGAAAATGGCTCAGACGTTGAAGAATATTTCTTCGTCGGGTATGTGGTTAGAATTAAAAGAGAAGCGAGTTACGCTTCTCTCAACAACAACTTAAATTAAAGGAGCCGAGGCTCCTTTAATTTTTTTTGTCCATTCGAAATAAAAACAGACATACATTATTATCATGAAGTAGCTAGACTATTTATTATCATCAGGAGACAAATCATGGGTATTAAATTATCCAAAGAAGATAAGCAGGAGTTATCAGTAAAACTTGCTACCCTCTTAAAAGAGCTTAATTTACACACGCCAAAGCACGTGACTGCTATAACACATTCTTTAGTTAAAGTGCTTGAAACAAATAGCCGTTGGATTGAAATTACTAACGAAGAGCTTGACGGGTTAGCATCTCGATATTCTAAGAAAATTCCAACTGGAGATTTCAAAGTAGCATTTGGTAAAATCCTAGTTCGTCGTTTTGGAACAAAGGTTAGTAGAGAATTCTATTCCGAAGACAAGGTCATCAAGGGATGGCATAAAGAACTTGTTCAAGACATTAGCAGAAAGTTTAATCTACATTGTAGTTCAGAGTTATCCTCAGCATTGTTTGAATTGGGCCAATATTTTATTATCAAGGAAAAAGCGTAACATGCCTTTAAGAACACCATCAGCAGATCTCCAAGTTGTTTTTAGTGAAAAATTTTCTAAGCTCAATCAATCCGGTTCATTCTCCGCCTGTCAAAGTGAAGATGAAATGTTATTTTTCCTAGATAGTTTAAATCTGAAAATGCACCAACCCTCCTTAATCATCAAACCTTCTTCTAAGTTTGTTATCGGCGTTAATAAGGTTGGTTTTAATTTCTATACAATTGACTCTGTGGTTAAGGACTCTTTCATTGGCGAAAAGATCCAAACCCACATCCATTATATTTTATCATCATCAGCCATAAGCTTTTTACATGGTTATTTATCAGCAATAGCACAAGGAAACAAATCATGAATTTTAGTCAAGCAATTGAAAAAGCAAAACAAGGTATTCCAGTATCAACAAATAACTGGGATTTTATTGGTCGTTTAACTGGAACTAATGAAATCAAACAAGTCCCGGCTAATCAGATATGGAGCCCAGAAAACCGTCGTATTGGTGCTTTACTGGAAGGTTCAGAGGGTAACATTAACGTTCTACCTTACATGACCAAAATGACTCGACAGGGAATTATCAATTACATTCCCACTAATGAGGACATGTATGCCAATTGGATGCCAAGCGATGTTGCACAACGCTGTAGCATTATTGAAGCAAATGATGAAGATAATGTCGTAATCAAAACGGAATTAATCTCTAGTCATGAGCATCTAGGTTCTCATTTTCCTTTCTGGATGCTCTACGCTCAAGATATGATTGGTTATCATCACCGAGCAATCTTTGTTGCAGGGTGTCGCGCTAATAACCTGATTAACTCAACCATCTTTAATCAGTTGTCTACAGCAATCAATGACCGTGCAACAGACGAGGATACAACAGGTTTCACAACTGACCTTGGTTTTTATAAGGACGATTGGAATGCTTATTGCGATGGTCAGCAAGAGGAATACCTTCATCTAAATCTAGATGAGCGCGATTTTGACATTGATTACCGAATTACATCAGTTAACAAACCAACCAATCTTTTCATTGATATTGACTCGCTCAATCAAATGAACCTATCTAATGGCGAAAATGCTGTTGACTATGTCAAGGCTCAATGCATTGAATTAAGTAAGAAATTTCCTTTGTTGAACTGGGTATCTTTTAGTCTTAAAGAAGAACTTGGTAACAGCATTAACCTTCGAGAAACGGATGAAGCAGCTGATGATGAGTCATATGTTTTAAAGGCAGATTAATGAATCCATTTGAAAAAGCCCTTTCAACCAAGACTGAAAACTCTAGCTTTGAAACAGAAGTTAGAGAATGGTTAAAGATGGGTTCAGAACTTAAACAGTCTTATGTTGCTAATCTATTAGGCAAACTAGAAGTAGGCACTAGAATAGTTATTGCTTCAAAAACCCCAAAGTCTACAATGGAATTAGCCATCCATTTAGATGAAGAAGGTTTTAATTTCATCAAAGCTTGTAGAGATAAACAAACAAGCAAATTTGTAGTCTATCGCAAAGGTAAAAACAAACTTACCCTAGTTAGAAAAGGTATCAGATTTCTAGTAACAAGCATCTAGTTCCCAAAGATATATAGGTATATACTATCTAAAGGATACAAGAGTAATCAAACAACCAATCTTATCAAGGAAATAAACAAATGAATTTTAAAGATGTTCGCTTTGGCGAATCAGCTCGTAACAAAATGGTTGAAGGTGTAAACATCCTAGGAAATGCTGTAAAAGCAACTCTAGGTCCAAAGGGTCGTAACGTTGTTATTAAGCGTAAGTTTACCTCACCACACGTGACCAAGGATGGTGTGAGTGTAGCTAAAGAAATTCATTTACGTGATGAGTTTCAAGATATGGGCGCACAGCTCGTTCTAGAGGCCTCTGTGCAGACTAATTACCACGCAGGCGACGGTACATCAAGTTCTTGCGTATTGGCTCAGGCAATCATTAACGAAGGAATACGCTACATTGAGAAGGGGGTTGGGTCAGTAGACATTAAAAGAGGCATCGATCTAGCTACAAATCACATTGTAGAGTTGATTAAAGAAAAAACTCGTCCAATTGAAGGACAAGAAGATCTGATTAAGATCGCTCGTATTTCTGCCAATGGTGATGATGTGATTGCAAATCTAATCTCATCTGCTTTGGAGCAGGTTGGTGTTGATGGTGTAATCAATGTCGAGCGAGGAAGCTATCAAGATGAGTTAGAGATTGCTTCTGGAATGCGAATCAATTCAGGATGGGCGAGTTCTCATTTTATCACGCAACAAGATAAGATGATCGCTGAGTACGATAAGCCTTTTATTGTGCTTGTTGATAAAGAGATCAATGATATCAATGAGATCTTCCGTTTACTCAAAATGCTACATGAAGACAGCAAGTCAGCTGTTATTGTAGCTCACAAGTTCTCTGATGATGTGCTATCCACAATTGCATTAAATGTTAAGCAGAACGGATTACGGGTTTGTCCGGTTGTGGCAGCCGGTTATGGTGATCGTCGTACTGGTATTTTAGAAGACGTTGCTATCTATACCAATGGCGCAGTGTTTAACAGTAACAATGGTATAGATATTGCTTCGTGTGTTACTAGACAATTTGGTACATGTGATAAGATAGTAATCAGTTCGGATGAGACAGCTATCATCGGTAAAGCAGGGGATGATGAAATCATCGCAGACCGAGTTAAGCGTCTTCGTTTGCAACTAGATAAAGAATCTTCTGCGTACGCCATTGATTGTTTTAAAGAACGTATTGGTACCTTAACCAAAGGCGTAGCTTTGATTCGCGTTGGTGGTCATACCGAAGCCGAAATGAAAGAGAAGAAAGACCGAGTCGATGATGCGGTTTGTGCAGTACGTGCTTCTTTGATCGAAGGTTATTTGCCGGGTGGAGGTGTTGCATTACTTCGTTTATCAGCAGCACTTGATGACTTTCCTACGTTAAACGAAGACCAAGCAATGGGAGTTAAAATTCTCCAACGAGCTTTAAAAGCACCGTTCTATCAGATCGTAGTCAATGGTGGACTCAACCCAGAAGTTATTGAATCTCAAGTCATGGTCTATGCTGGAGAAGATAATTTTAAAATTGGTTTTGATGCGTCTGTAAACAAGGTTGTGGATATGATCGAGATGGGTATCGTTGACCCTGCTAAAGTTACTCGGGTAGCTTTACAAAACGCAGCTTCCATTGCTGGCATCTTCTTAACAACCGAAGTCGCAATTGGTTGGGATGGTGAGGATAAGACCGATAACTTATCTTTCTTAGAAAACTAACAATGAAGAGGGGATTAAAACCCCCTCTTTTTAATTCGAGACAAGGGTTGTAATATGTATCTTAGATTTATCAGTAAAATCAATAGACTTAATTTAACCAATGGTAAGTTTCTATTAGTTTCAAACACGCTACCCCCTTTAGAGCAAAAACCTTTTTTTGCTTTTGAACCTTTGGGTTCAAAAGATGCTTTCATCTGTTTTATGATTGGTAACCGCATCTATAAAACACCTTTTAAAATAGGCTGTTCTACGTCCGTTATCGCGAGACTAAGAACTCTTCTTTATCAACTAGATAAAGAGTTGATAGAAATTGATGTTCCATTATACATAGTTCGTCATGGAATCCCTTTAAGTGAGATCGAATTTAAAGATAGAGATGTTATCTTTAAAACTATAGATGTTTGGAAAGCTCTTGATTACCACCGCATGACAAAAGCTCCAACTCAAAATATCTTAAAAGATCTCAGAGATACACTTTACATTTAGGATTTGTTCAGATGGACATAGTTACTTTTATTCTTTTAGCATTAACTTATATTGCGCTAAGCACCTTTACGTTTAATTTAAAGGCTGCCAAATTATCCACAGATTGTTATTACCCAGATAGGAATATAATAAAACTTATCTATTCGTACGATGTTAATGCAACAAAATTAATTGCACTACGTTGTGAGATAGCAGATGCTATAGGGGTAAAACTTGATAAGAAAGATAAAAAGATGAATTGGTTCATTCGTCTAATTATCGGTCTTTATCAACCTTTGTTTAAAAGAATAGGGTTAGAACAGACATCAGTAGATAATTGGTTTATTAACACCGATGGGCCAGGTAGAAAAGATGTAACTTTAAGAATGAGCCAACTTAAAGAACATTATCAATTTGTATCAGATTTAGCCGATGTGGAAATAAATGGTCAACCTCATACCGAGTTAGAAAAGTTATATCTAATGTATTGGATAATATATAACACTAGCCGAAGTTTAGGGGTTACTGACTTTGAAACTATTGTTAATAAGCCAGTATTGGATAAGATGTTTTCCGGGGTTGATAAGAATAGATTTATTAGTAAGGGGGTCAAGTCTAGCATAGTCTATTCCGTTAAGCTCGCTAAAGATACCCGCAAGGTAGCAAAAACCCGCTACGAGGTTTCATTGTTACTTAAGATGATACCGTTCTTACACCCAAACTTTAAAACTTCTCCAAAATATAAACTCTTTATAAACAACTAATCTATTTTATCAGGGATTTAAAATGTTCATTACTAATGGTTTCCAAGCATTCTCGGACTACTCTCCAAGTCGAGAAGACCTATACGCATCAACTCTATTTGATCGTAAATCACTACCAAGCTTTGAGCCGCATGGTCGAGTATTGGTTTCAGTTAATGACGCTAACTGGACCTTGGATATTCATTCAACGTACGAGTCAAGATTACTAAGTCTTGCGTTGGTTCGTTATTTCATTTGTAGAGATAGTGGTAAACGGACAAACACACAGGATGTGGAAAAGGCTTTATCTAAAATTGCTCACTATGGCGTACAGGTAAGAAAATTTACTCCAATTGTAGAAACGCCTAATAGTTTCATACATGACTTTAGATTTGAAAAGAGCATAAAGCCAGATAAATGTGAGCGAGATATAGTGCTGGAGACTATAGTACTCTTTCTAAAGAAAGCATACTTACGCACTAATGATATTGACTATAGCTCATTAAGACCATCCAATGGCGAAGGGGTTGGGTATATTTCCCCAAATGTTCTTTATAACTGTTATAAAGGTAAGGAGTTTTTAATCTTAGTAGTAGGAACAGCTTTATTTCTAACTAATTTACCTAAGACATTAAATAACTTTGAAAAACTTCAAACAGTTGTTGATTGTATCAAAGTACTTAGAGATGGGTTTAAATCAATATCAAAAGGATTTGATCATATTGCTTTATCAACCATTTCAAAACTCGTTAAGAATAAAGTAAACATTCGTCCGGCTTTACTTATTCCAAGAGCAGATGGGGGCTATAAGTTAATACACAGACCATTCCTAAGTACTGAAAAGACTTTTGAAGATACCAGAAAACATATCCATTTAGCAGCTCGTGCTCTTAATAGCTAGCTTCTCTTATGAGTAACCGGAGGAGCGTCCTAATGAGTCTAGTTAATCTAAATGCAGAAGAAATCAATAAGGCTATTTTAGCAAATTATCATAGTGCTTGTAATTTACTTTTAACAATGCGTCATGAAAAGTTTCTTTCTCTTATCAGGTTGGCAGATAAGATTTTTGGAGAGGGTCTTAGCGTATCCATTGATTCAAAGGTAGCAAATCTAACAAGATCTATTATTCAAACTACTGGAGAGGTTTGTGGGGTTGTTGTAATAGGTTTAAACTCTTGTTTTGAAAAGCGAGAGCTAACTTTCATGTTTGAGGATGAGCTAGGGTATTGGTTGTTAATGGGGTCTCATAATTCAGACCAAATTGAGTTTAGTAGAAACCTTATTCTCACACAAATGCTTTCTGAAATTCTTGAATTTGAAGTTAGTTTAGCAGCTTTTAAAATGATTGAAATACTAAATAAGTTAAGAGAGCCCTAGGGCTCTCTTGTTTATACACCATGCATTACTTTACTAATGCGCATTTTATCAAGAATACAAACCCTTATCAGCGAGACAAAATCCATGAGTACTTTAGGAAATTATTTAGAGATTAAGCACATGCCTCTAAATCAAGCAACACTTCGTTTAACGGATGAGATCTTTAAAAAGATTGCCGGTTTTAAACGTAACAGTAAGTCTAATCAAATTGATAAACTTTCGTATTTAGTTAGATTATTTCATTTATCTAAAGTGGAGGTAAAAGAAATTCCAATCTCTGTACTTTCAAAAACACCTAGACCACATCGGGCTGGCTCTTATTTACCAGATGATGTTGATACGATCGTAAGAGATTTTGCGGAAAAACATAACATTCCTTTAGCAGTTGCTTTAGATGTTATCCTTCTAGAAGGTTTAACATTAGCAAAGCGCTGTGAATTAATTATCACTTTATCAGAAAAAGTTTAAAGGTCAAAATGATGGATTTAATAGTTTCTTTTATTAAACTATGCATTGCTTTTGTGCATGATGTTGCCGGTGGCAACCAGTGGTTAACCACAGCTATATTGGCGGGGGCTGCTTTCGTATTAAGAAGTGTACCTAGACGCTTTTTTGATTTTATGGTTAGACAATCAACTGTCACATTGCGAGTAACCGATAAAACTCCAGAGAATCAGTCGGAAACTATTAATGCTATTTTGTTATATCTAAAGAAGCACAGTAATCCAAATTTCCAAAGAAACTATACTGTAAATGATTCTGCCATTAGAATGGATGATCGTATCTTGGCAGGGTCTGGATCACATTGGGTAACAGTTCGCAATAGTGTTATCCTAGTTAGATTATCACATGTTAAAAATGATAATGGTGAAACTAGGGTTCTGATCCTTAAAATGATGTTTTGGAACCGTGAAAAGTTTAAAGACATATTGAAGGACATCTATCCAAAGAACTATGATATTCCTTTTATCTACTCTATGCCAGAACAAGGGACACCATGGTTAAATCAGATAGGAGTGATACCGGAATTATTTGGTAAACAAAAGCAATTGATTGACAATGTACTATATAACAAAATAGATAGTCTAGTTGACAGATTTATTAGTGATGATGATTTTTATACTAATAACTCTCGTCAAAGAAAAGAAACTTTTCTATTGTACGGCCCTCCTGGAACAGGAAAAACAACTTTAATACGTCACCTTGCTTCTAAACATAACCTACCAATCATTTTGTCAAATATGAGTAATTTTGGTAGAGTGTTAAAAGCTATTGGGGTTGATAATATAGGAAAATGCATTATATTAATTGAGGATCTAACCTTCCCTAAACCTAAGTCCTCAGATGAGCCTGATGATGCACCAAGTGCAAGTGCAGGTCAATTCCAATTCAGATTAAGCAAATTCTTAAATGAGTTGGATGGCGTAAATCCATTAAATGATGTAATGGTATTCATCACGACAAATAAGATTGAAACGTACCCTCAAGCAGTTTATCGCCCGGGACGAGTTGATCATTTAATCCACTTCAATTACCCGTCTCAAGAGACGGTTATGAGTGCTATAGATATTCCATTTGGTGATGAGCGATACAAGTACCTTACGTCGTTAGATATCAGTGAAATACCTTTAGACAACATTGTTTCAATCCGCAATGCTACTTCATTAGAAGAAGTAAAACAAATCATCACATCTAAAGACGACTACTTAAAACTATCTTTAGAATCAGCTACTTAAATTAAGAGAATATTATCATGTCATTAAATGCAATCAATAACTATGTAAACAATCTTATCACTTCAAATCGTGATCTTGATCCAGAAAACATTTCCATGTATTTTAAACTTATGGAAGAAGAAGCTTCCTTAATGCTTGATAAATTAGGTCGAGCACAACGTCTTCTAGGTCTTGAGAAAGTAAGCAATGACTTACTTAACTTTGAAGAAAAAGCCGTCATTCGAGCAGCCGTTGATTATATTCTGGTAAACTCGGATGACTTAGGCAAAGACTTAGATCTTCTTAATCTATCTGGGTTACTGTGTCTAGACCAACAGCTCCCTGGTAATCGCTATCATATTCGCTATAATCTAGAAATGGTTTTACAGCGGGCAAGCGAATTGTACTATGATAATCTTGGTTGGTGGAGCGCGTTTGTTAAACGCAATAAGCCCCGTACTCATTTTATTGAGGCTTTTGAAAAGGCTGCTTTAGTAGAATTGTCTAAAGGTTCAACTTCACAGTTAAGTAGTGGGTTAGAAATGGCTCGGTAAAAAATAACCATTGATCTATTAATATGTGTTTAGAAGATGCCGAAGATATGTTTACTTTCTTAGCGAATTGTAGATCTTTTATCTTATTGAGGTTTGTGTCTTTGTCATACTCAGACCTCCCTATGGTGGAAGACTTTCGGATCGACTTCAAACAATCGTTAAACATAGAACTTATTAATAATCTGCCTCTATCGGATAACGTCCAAGCGCCAATTAAAGGGATTGGTTTGCTAACGATTGAAGTCACAAACGAATGAGAGAGGGCGCGAGCCCTCTCTTCTATTTTTTTTTTTTAAATCCAAATACCAGCTCTTTCAAAGACCGATAAAATCTCAATTTCAAGATTCCATTTTTTTCGATAAGATTTGGTTTTCAGAAAAGGAACAAGTTTACTATACCCTCTTACTGCATTATACATCGCCTTTCTAGTTAAATCATTAACTCCTAACTCCTGCATTGCATTATTAAAAATGCGATCTGCGTGTTTACGTTCAATAGTAATCTTGCTGCCATTATCATCATAGCTTAGACTTTCAACCAAATAGTCGTGAAGCACAACAGCCTGACCATAACTTCCCCAAGGTGGTAAAAGGCTCCAAAATAATCGAGGAACACTTGCCCCATCGGTTAAAAACCCTTTAGGGATTATAACAAATTTATTTGGATCACCATCGATCTCAACTTTAAATTCTTTTTTAACTATCCAGTAATCTTTTCCTAAAGCACCAGATGCATGTTTAGAATACACAATACCTAATTGTGTATCAAAGGTTTTTAATGTAACCATGTTTATACCCCTTATCCATAATGATCTTTTGAAAGCATCCTAACAATAATATAAAGCATAATCCCAGTTCTGATTGAAGCAATCTGTGAAGGGTTATTTTGCTTAACATGCTTTTTAATGAACTTCTCCCCTATGATTCGCATCTTCTCCACATCCCCTTTACTCTTAGATGCCATGTACAACGACTTCATATACACTAATAGCTCTGGGATGTTATGGAGTTTCTTAGAGATCTTAGGATCAGCAATTACCTGTTCAAAGCAATGAACAACGATTAGATCTAACCACTCAATGGTTAATTTATTCTTTTTGGTGTGCTGTTCATGAAAAGATACTAAACCTTCTCCAAGTAATGGTTTAGGCATTGTAGGAAGCATAGAAGCAATTACAGTTATTAGTTCAGGCTTAATAAATTCAGACATTGGGGAATTAGTAACCCCCTCAATGTATAATCTATAACTTGAGTATTTCTTACTCATATCCCGAATAACCATCTCACCTTCTAGGTCACTAAAGTAAGACTGCTTATGTCTCTTTAAATCCTTTTCTCTGATGTCAGCTAACACTTCCCATAGATTTTTAATAATGGAACGAAGACGACCCTGTACGTCTGTGATCATATATTGAATATCACCATCATCATTAAACTTAGATAAGGTATCCGCATGGATACCTTTTTCATCTATGATGTCTTCAGTCCTTTCAATCATCAAACCCATCCAAGACCCTTCTTTCTTTAAAGTATATTTTAAAGACAGTTGGTCGTAAATCATCTGAGATAATTCTGGATTAACAGGATGTGGAAAAAAGTGGGTCATCAATGATGTGATTAGTTTAAAGTTAAGAATTAGAATGGATTGATACATCCCATCATACTTTTCTTTAGCGGGTAAGGTACTTACTTTAAATCTATGGGCTAGCCACAGACAACTTAAATTCATTACATCAGTACCGCGAACCCAATCTTCATTCACAGTAGGTAGCGCTTTAACTTCAGACCGAATCTCGCTTTCTTCTAAGCCAAGAATATCAATTAAAAACTCGTGGCGATCAGAGGGTTTAAACTTAACCGGATAAACACCAATGCTGTTACCCCCAAAGAAATGTATATTATCTTCAGAGGCATTAACAAAAGCATTCCCATAATCTCTTAAATCCTTTAATAGTTTACGATCAAACTTAACACTTGACCCATGACTATCAAAGATTGATTTAATGTTATTAGGCATTATATACTCCAACTAAATTGGTAACTGGTTTAATAATGTTAAATGTAGCTTCTCCAGTTTTAACTGTTGAAGGAGTAATGTTTTTATAACTAATCTCCCCATCCCACGTTGAAACAAACTCTGCTTCTAAGTAGTCGTCTACGTCAAACAGGTCAAGATAAATGCTTGAGTTTGCATATGTGTTTAATTGAACTGCCGGAGAACGAGAAACAACCAAATCTTCTCCAGTCACGGTTTCAAATATAGAAGTATCGATAGTTAGATCTAAGCCTACCTTACCATCCATATCCAAATCTAAAGCAATGAGTTCATCTAAGTTAAACCAATTAGGTTCTAATTCGATACCTAAGAAGTTTTTAAAGACTTTAAGTTTAACCTTGCTTTCATCGACAATAGCAGCCCAATCAAAGTTTAAACCTTCCTCAAATAGAACGCTAAACAATTCAGAAGCAGTTCCAGCATAAGCTTCCAATGAAGTTCCATTTATGAGAACATCACGACCAAACACTAATGATAGACTATTAGCACCAACTATAATATCAACAATAGGATTGTTCGATGAACTGTTATATAGTGGTACAGTTCCCCACACGCCCAAGAGAGTTGATACATCGTATATTGAATCATCATGCGGTAAACCAAACTGACTTAAGTTGGTGTATGTCAATAGAGGTATTGTGTCGGTATTAGCAGGCACAACAAGCCCACCATCTTCAGAAGTAAAAGCCTTATAGATAGCATTTAATTCAGATGAAATAATACCAACACCTGCCTTTTCATTATCCAACGAATCCATTTGTTTAATTGGAAAACTATTAATCCAATTATCCAACAAAGACAAAGAAATAGTTTTGCTTGTAGTTTCAATTAGAATGTTTTCAATAAAGTTTCTATTAGCAACAATACCATTACTAACATCTTCTTTAAACAAAGCTCCAAATAGCTCAGAAGGAGTTACAACCAAATTAACAAGAGGGGTGTTGTTGAACCTAACTTCTTTTTCAAAAGTAAATGTTAGTTTTCCATCAACAACAGATACAGTTACACCATTATCATCAGGTCTAGGTTCAATGCCCATTAGAATATCAATTTGTTTTTGTAATTTAGCAATTACGATTAAATAGTCATCGCCATTTAATACTCTACCAAACCCAAGTTCAGAATCAAATCTAGCAAGTTTTTTATCGACTTTAAGTTCCAGTCCTTGCTGGGTGGCAGTTGAGATTGGTTTATCAGTATCAGCCGTGTTATTAACATATTCAAGCCCAACGTCTCTTTGGCTAAGCTCGATACTTCCAAATCGACCATTGACAGACATTACTGGATAATTGTAACTCCGCAAAGTTTCCTCCAACCAAGTCTTAACACCCGCAACAGTTGGATATGCTAATGGATTAGCATTACTCATCGAACCAGTTTTGTTGGAGGCTTTTTCGGTCCCATCCAATTCAGTACGCAAACCAACAACATTACTAATAGCATGAGTATGTTCAGTATTTGCTTTACTGCTCAATACATTGTTTAGATCAACAATGTCAGAAGCAGAGTGGGTATGTTCAGCATTAGCCTTTTTAAACAACTCTTCCTCTAAACCATCAATTTCACTTGGTTGATGATTATGGAACAAAGCACTTTTGTCTTCTAAAGCAAGCTCTAATCCAGTGATAGATGAAATTGGTTGAACGTGTTGACTAGGAGCTTTATTGTCTAAGGCTTCACCTAAACCAACGATATCATCAATAGGATGTTCATGATTAACATCGCTCTTATCGGCTAATCGTTGTTCTAGTCCAGCAATATCTGAAACAGCATGTTCATGCACAGTGTTTGCTTTATTATCTAAACTTTCAGAGAAGTCAGAAATATCAGCTGTGCTGTGTACGTGTCCATTATTGCTTTTTTGATTTAAAGCATCTTCTAACCCACTAATGGCCGAGATATCATGAGCGTGTTGAACATCACTTTTATTATCCAACGCACTTCTTAATCCTACCACCTGTTCAATTTGATGGGTATGGTTGGAGCCCCCTCCAATTGTCCATTCCTCTAAAGAATCTAAACGTTGTTTTAGACCCACGACATCAGTAATAGCGTGTGTATGTATTAGATTAGATTTACTAGCTAAAGCACTTAGTAACCCAGAAATAGCAGTCATTTCATGCACGTGGATTAAGTCGGCTTTTTCACTAAGCAAAGTAGCCAAACCACTAATTTGTCCAGTCGTGTGTGTATGGATTGAATTAGCTTTATCTAATAAAATTAAATCTAAATCTGTAATATCAATGGCTTTGTGTTTATGAGACGCATTGGCCTTACCATCCAATAAAGTAGATAATCCACTAATTTCTAAAGCTTGAGTATTGTTTAAGAAAAAAGTTTTAATTTGTTCTAACGTGACTTTACCAGTATAATAACCAGCAGTAAGCTTTATACTGATGATGAGTAAATCATCAATGGTTAAGGGTGTATCAATTTGATGTAACCCTGAGATGGCGGTATCCGCTGTTGGGATTGGAAGATTACTCATTTAGCGTTCCTCGATAAGAATTGCTTTATTTTGTTCAGTGGTTATTCTAAGATCAGTACCTTCAATTAAAAGTACCCAGTCTTTTAGGTATGGGTTATTTTCAAGTTTGCCAAAATAACCCAATGAAGTTTCTTTAGCGGCAAGTAATCCCCTAAAAAACTCCAAGTCATCTTCAGTGAAATCATAACCAAGTTTATTTAAGTCAGCGATGGTGAGTGTTATTTCCCGTAAAGACAATTCTAAATCAACTGGAATAATTTTATTTAAATCCAATCGATTATAGAAAATTACCCTTTTAACACCATCACTATCCCCACATCCGCAAGGGAGTGTTGCTGGATCATCAATATAAATAGTAAGTTTTGTGTTATGAATACCATTATTATGTTTTTCTATTTTAAAAAAACTCTCTCCTTCAAGGATCATCGCTTTAAGTTCAAAAAGCGAAAGGTTTTTACCTTCAAAGGAGAATCTTACTTTCTTTCTTAACTGAGGCATGTTCATCAGTAATCTCCAGTTAGATTATCCATTACTAAGTCAAATGATTACTTAATTAAAAAATAAAATAGATATATATTATTTAAGTGAAATATTACCAATGGTACTATTGTTTTGTCCTTAATCTAATCGAGTTATAAGCATGAACAATCCAGATATTAACTTAGACCCTGTGTCAACCAGCACCGGTCTTTCTGAACAAGTTTTATTGCGAGCAAAACGCCCAAATCACCCAGACCTTGCAGCAACAACTGCAAACGATCCTCGAGTTCCAGAGTGTTATGGTTTAATCGCTGTTGGGGCAGATAAAGCCTTTGGTCTAGGTAAAGGTTTACCGTGGAAGAATAGTACCGATATGATTTGGTTTAAACACCTCACCATGGGCAAAGTCGTAGCAGTATCTCAGAAGACATTAGATACTATTCCAAACGGACTGCCGGGTCGCATCATCCACACCCTTAAACGCGGGGTGGATATAACCTTCCCACACCATTCTGATATGTTCTTCATTGGTGGTAAGCTTGCCTTCTTAAATAACTTACACAACATGGATGGTATTTATGTCACCATCATTCCAGGTACTCATCCATCTGATGTGCAATTTGATATTGATGAGATCTTAAAAGCAGGGTTCTCAGTAGACTTCATGGGAACTACGACCTCAGTCACTGGTCCGTCTTGTCTTCTTGTTTCGTTTGTTAACAAACGAAACCTAGAACCATTAAAGCGCTCAGATCATAAGGTTTCACAGTACTTTGAACCGTACCTTAAATTAACAGCCAAGAAACATGTTAATATTAAGCCGGGTGCTCATGGCACAATTGAAGTAAATGAAAAAGTCTATACCCCTAAAGGTCAGATCGGCATATTTGATGTTCGCAAGAAATATGCTGATAAAGGTTTATACACTTCCGGAGTTACATTCAAACGTGAGTGGATTGGCGTCCCAACTATTACCGTAACAAACCGAGGAACCACTGAAATCGACTTCTATCCAGGGGAAGAAGTTGGTGAAATTTCATTTGTACAACTTGCAACAATTTAAGAGAATATTATCATGTTAGAAACAATGTTTAACACAATGCGCGTTCTTGTTGAAGGTGCTTCAAACGACGATGATGTAAAGTTAATCCCAACCAACATCTTCAAAGGCCGTGAAGACTTTAATGAAGCAGTTGTTGAGTTACTGGAAAAAGCGGATATTGTTAATATCTTCGATTTCATTAAGTATGCAATCTGTATTGATGTGCAAATCCGACATCGCTTAAGTGATGACACCCCAACAGATTTTATTGATGGGGCCTTAATCCAACCTAGTGATTTTGTAGATGCGTTAAATCGAATTGATGCAACCTTCGGAGTAACCGAAGAAACATTTGGCTTAAATGTAATCTCTGGAAACCAGCATCCAAATCCTCAATTCGCTGGTCTATGTGGTGCGTTCTTACAGATCGTTCAAGAGACTTTGTTAGATGATCAGTTTAACTTGTTTAAGGGATTCATCGGACACAATATGGTGGCCTGTGTTCATAACCCATCGACAACAGCAGTGTGGTGGCTGGAGACATTAAACGATATATATAACTACGAAACCACGATTGAAGGTGAAGACGAGCAATGGTTTGATCCTGAGATGGATGAGGATAGCCAGCGTATTTTAATGCAACAATGGTACTTACACCTTGTTAATGAAATGGGCGCTTTCTGGGAAATCTATGAAGAAGGTCAGCAAACATTACCAGAAAATGCTTTGGCCAATAAACTTATTGATTACTTCAATGAGCTTAAGGTAAACTTTGTAGAAGCTCATGAAGACAAACTAGATGATGGTTTAGTTTGTAAACCATCAAACTTCCTTAAGCGAGATGGGGTGGTCTATAATATCGAACAATGTCTAATGGTTGTTATGTTAGGCGGTATGTAATGTAACCAAGAGAAGGAGAGTTAATCTCCTTATTTTTTTTTTAATTGTGAGTGATAAACAAATGTCAGATAATAGTAGCAAGTTAGATATCGCACCTTTAACGGTAATCGTTTCAGATGCTCTTGATCCACGAGTTCGTCGTAAATTAGAAGCCGAGCAACAAGCCGACGTTAAGACGTATGAAGAAATGACTCGTCACATGGAGATGCAAGATGATCTAGCTAAGATCAAGGATGAAGTTGCAAGCAAGGGTGATGAGAGTGACCCATTTGATAAACCAGAACCAGTGGAAAACACAGTTCCTCAACAACAACCAGCAGCCCCTGCGCCAGCTGAAAACCCAGCAACCCCAGAAGCCGCCCCGGCTACTCCAGCCGCTCCAGCAACACCAGCTCCTGCCGAAGGTGCTCCTGCTGCTACTCCAGCCGCTCCGGCAGCTGAACCTGCTCCAGCGGAAGGGGAAGAGGATCTAAGCTCTGCATTTGAGAGTTATGGTACTCCAATTGATAAAGCTCAGCTTCGTCGTTTAGTGTTAAAAGATTACATTAAGATGGAATCTAGTGACGTTGACAGCACTGGAGAATTAGATCACATTAAGACTTTTGTTTACATTGATCTTGCAACCAATTCAATGAAAGGCGATACTTTGGAGTCTGTCCAAACTATTCGTGATCCAGAGAATACAATTGTAGTGATTAATGAAAAATCAAGCCCTGATGCCAATACTACTTTAAAAGCTCGTTCTATTGCGGAACAGTTAAGTAATCGTGGTGTGACTGTGTTCTACGATCCAGAAGAAGCAATCAATTATTTAAATGAACTTTACGATGTCGTAAGTGGTCGCAAAAAAGGAACTGAATAAAATGTTGGCATTTCAAGATTTAGTGCAAGACGTATTAGCCAATGGTAAGCTTTATAGCAACGGCAAAGGCAAATGCTTAGGTGTAATTGGTGCTCAGGTTAAGTATGACATCTCCAACACCATTCCGGTTGTGACGGCTAAGAAGACAAACTTCCGCTGGGCAATGGCAGAGATGGCTATGTTCATCAAAGGCATTTCCCATATTGATTTTCTAAAACCATACGGTGCTGAAAAGCTGTGGGAAGGACAAGCTTTGTCGGAAGATCATATCGTTGAAACAATCCGCCCACCTCTTGAAGTTATTAAAGAGTTTTCTGAAAAAACAAACACATCAGTTGATGAAGCAACCAAGTTCATGAATGAGCGAGCTCAGCAATATAGTGATGCTAAAGTAGCTCTCATTGGTCGTTTAGCTCCAGCTGAAGAGCTTGGTGTTGAAATTACAGAAGGTGAATATCTTAGTCAGGATGAATACAAAACCAAAATTCAGGAATTAGAAACTTGGTTAGCGGAACCTTTTGTTGAACTTGGCATTGAAATTCGTATTCCAAAAACAGTTCGCACCAAGGGTGATCTAGGTCCTATTTACGGTAGTCAGTGGCGCTCTTGGACTGGCATTGCTCCAAATGGTAAAACGGTTCGTATTGATCAGATCAAAGATATTATCGGCAAATTGCGTCGTGCTAGCACTACTCGACAAGCCATCTTAACTTCTTGGAATCCTTTAAACATTGTGGATGAATCCTATAGTTATGATGATAAGATTAAGGCCGGTCTAATGGGTCAACCGCCTTGTCATGTTAACTATCACTTCTTAGTTCGTGAGAATGAAGAAGGTGAGTTGGCACTCAACACAACAGTTTGGTTACGTTCTAATGACTTAATGCTTGGGCATCCGTTTAATGCAATTGGAGCAACTGTTCTTACACACTTAATGGCTAATGAGCTAGGTTTCAAAGTAGGTCAGCTTACAATGCAAATCTCTGATGCCCATTTGTACGAAGAACACATTGAAGGAGCCAAGGAATATTGCGAGCGCCCTGTTCACGATGTTCCAACCTTCAATCTTCCTAAAGAAGTAACAGTCTTTAATTTTGAAGTTGAAGATTTATTAAATGCCGTTGGCGAGTACAGTCACGAACCGTACATGCCATTTCCATTAAAAACCCGTGTAAAAAAGGAAGAAATCACTAAATGAAAAACCTATCAGCAAAAGCTTTAATTTCAAAAGCAGTTTCGTATTTTGACATCAGCTCAGGATGTAAGGTCGATTTCACCACAGAAGGAAAAAAATCAGTTTACCGTGATGCTTTGGGTAACTTGGTACAGCCACTTCCAACTGAGCTAGGACATAATCGTTACGACATCCATGGTCCTAATGACTCTTTCCGTCAAGAGATTTATTTCCAGAATGGATCTCCAACCCAGAACGGAGTTAATGGCTTATCCAATGAAGCAGTGATCGCCACCGTCCTACATCGCATCAGCAAGCAGAATGAAAGCTATCCTTCTGCTTACAACGTCTTAACAATTTACTTGTTAGAAGCTGCTTTAGCTGCGCTACATGCCCGTGTTAAAGATCGTACTGAGTTTGGTATTTATGATACCGATAAAGTGGAACCAGAGCAAGAAGATCAGGCTTTACTTTCAAAAGCGCTATCAATCATCAACTCTCTTGGTATTCTGGGTGATCTTCTTATTAAGTTTGATTCAGCGTACGCCTTAGCATCTCCGGGTCGAATCGCGCAGTATGTTGAAGTATTGGCGAAACATAGCAAATCAAATCCTAATGAGATTAGCTTGGCAAGTGCTTTCAGCCTTTCAACAACCGCCATCATGGGCTCTGGTATCTTCCGTGGCTTTGCCAACATTGGTTCAGAGATGTTAAAAGTAATGCAAGGTGCTGAAGATGACGCAAAAGACTCCCAAGATAATACAACTAACGACCCCGCTTGATCGCTTTAAAGAGTTTGATCAGCGGTTAGATCGCGTATTACAAGGTCTTGATGTTCTAGGGGAGTTATATACTGACCTAGGGTTTAGAGAGCAGGATGTAGAGGATCTAACTAAAGAGCAAGTTGAAGCTTTTAAGGGAGAGTTAAAAGAACATTCTACATTAGTTGTTTCTTTACTCCAACATCCTCTAATCCAAGTCCTCCAACTTAACCGAGACAAGGCTGAAGTCAATAGTGGGTTGACACAAGAGCTAGGTTATCCAGAAGGTGTGTGGCAACACTATAAAGGAACTCGGTATAGAATCTTAGATCGAGTAAGATCAACAGATTCTAGATTAGATGGAGTGACCTATCAGGTAGATGGAAAAGAAGATTCTCAAATCTACACCATTTCTTTGATTAATTTTCACAAAACCGTATCAGTAGATCGTCGTAATGTTAAACGTTTTACTAAAATAAGTTAAACAAACCGCCCCCTAGGGGGCGGTTTTATTTTATACTCGTCCAACTAAACTTCTAAGGAAACGTTCCTTGGATTTAGGGTCAGCCATAATAGCAACTTTACGCCACTTATCCCTAAAGTATTCCTCATACATTTCATGAGCGTCTCTATAGTCGTCTACAGTATCTTTAAAGCTACCTAGCTCTTGTCCACCGTCCAACATTGCTTGATCCATGGTAATGGATAACTCTGTCCAAATATAGGCTTTACAAGCCAATTCACAAAGCTTGGCAAAATGCACCCAAGCAGGCTTAGCTAAGTTATTAAAGTTCTCATCAGCCGATAAGTAACAGTTAACATAAAGATTAAAGCCACTAAAGATAATATCAGTAACATAGATCACGTTATTATCTAATAGTTCTACATGCGGAGTTCCAGTAATTGGGGTAGATAAACTAGAGCTTAAAACTTTCTGTGCGCTATTCTGAGCCGCATTGTTGTTATAAGAACTATAGTTACCCATACCAGCGGTATTACCATCACCAAGCTCAATGGAAGTTACTCGAGTGATATGTCTACCCTGAGTGGAACTCATTGGAATACGGATCAGATACTCGCCGTTTCCTTGGTTGCTAATCCAACTACTTTTTACTGGGATTTGAATAAAAGTAGAACCGAGTAAATCAATATCAACTGCAACTCGATTATCAATTACCATTTCCCTGATAAAAGAATCAATAGATCTAGATTCTTTATAACGATGTCTTCCAGAAGGCATAAAGGTCTTTTCCAAAATCTGTTTAGGAATAGTCCATTTAATTCTATTTATGCCATATGCGATAGGGTTTTCCATTAATATTCTCCTGTCTCTCAAATGAATATTTAATTAAATAATAATAGGTGATATATATGAATTAAAATATATATAGATATATATTATCAACATGAAATTGGTACCTTACCAAGGAGTATTATCATGCAAAAAGGCTGTATGTTTGAGTTGTCTTACGAGTTTGATTTATGTCGAGATCTTATTCGTAGATTAATTACAGTCGACTGTAAAGAAGTGTTGTTAAATAAGCTTACTTCCGATTTGTTAGGAGCACATATCGAGTATGTTTTAAATAAAAGATTAAGTGATTATTACCGCACTCGAGAAGATATGGGTGGTATCATTCATGACTTTCTAGACATAGCCTTTAATGGTTGTTTTGATGTAGATCGCCTCTGGGAAGAAGAAGCCATTATCAAAGAAATAACCGACATCTTGGAAAATCGTATCTTTGAAATGTTTAAAGGTATTGATGTCTCATATGCTTTATGGCAAACATCTTCTGTAACAGCATTTATTAAATGTGTTCAGTATCTAGGAGATTACCGAATATTAGAATGGCATGAACGTTCTGGTATTCCGTATCAAGGCGAGTCTTCAGATATCACATTTGAGTTCTCACTGAGTTCTCTATACACAACTTTTGATAATGCGCTAACACCATTCTGCGGAAAATATGCTGGACACTTTCTATCTAAATATCTGGATGTAATTGTTCGCAATATGATAGACGAGGCAATCTTTCTTAATGGAAATAAAGTAGTAGAAGATCCAAAGCTTTATATTGCATCTGCTAAATCTGATGTAAAATTCACAATTGAATTCCCTTATACTCGAGATAAATTACGAGATGTATTCCCATTAATGACTGATGCAGAAATTGATGGTGTAATTACTCAAGTAGCAATTGTAATTGAAAATGAGTTAAAAGGAATTATCAATTCAGCAGTTAAAACTGAAGACGTCCGTTCTTGGTTTGTTAGTGATAAAGTACTAACTATTAATATCAATCGTCCTTTAACTAAAGTTGATTTTGGTGAAAGATTACGAGTTGATATTAAATCCTCAATTGATAACGGAGACTGGGTTTCTCCAAAACTTCGAAATATGGCTGGTTATTAATGAATGAAGAAATACTAAATCTTAGTATTCCTGTATATTTAAATTCTCTCTATGTGTCTAGCCGACATGTAGAGAGGATTGAATTATTGCTCGAAATTTTTACAAGCGTGGGCTGTTTCTATAATTTAGTTGTTTCAGAAGCAGTTATCAAACTTATAGAGGATGGGTCAATACGGGACTACGCTGTCAAGCACAATGAAGATGATGATGCCATTGTTTCCAATAAACTTGAAAGAGCATTTGAAGAGCACATTGATGAATATAAATTTGGTAGTCGTCAATTAGATGATCTTGGTTACAGCGCATCTGAATTAAAGCGGATGCTTAAACTAATTGCGTATTACTTAGTAGAGGCCACCCTAGCAACAGTTTATGATTATTGCTGTGGGGAAGCATCGGAAAGAGGTAAGCGTTTATCTAGAGTTTTAAATCTAGTAGCCGTAAGAGAAAACGGTGATAACTACGGACTGCCAACTCGTCTAGTGATCGAGGCAGAAATTTCTTTAGACCATTTTAAGAGGATAGGTTTATGAACTTTTTAATCAACAACGTAACTCTAGATTATTACATGGAAAAAATGGGGTTAAAGGAAAAAGAACGAGCCGTTTGGTTGGAACGTATTAGAAATGATTTTAATGAACACATTGATAATAATGAATTAGTTAAAACTATTCTTAAGATGGAAAAAAGAGTTCTTCAAGCTCTTACTGCTAATTCTAATTTCCCCAAAGCGACACAAGCGGTCGACGAGCAAAGAGACTTTAACATTCGTCTTCAGTTGTTTGCTCTAATCATTGACGAAGATTATGTTAACTATCAACGTTTTTGCAGGCTAAAAGAAAACGAGCCAAAGTTAATGGATCGTTATAGTCACTGTTATATTGATAATAATAATCTTATCATTATGTTTGAGGAATTTGATGAATGAGTTTTTTGGTGATCACGCATGTTAGACCATCTCAACTAAAGCGATACGTGGAAGATCACTATTGGGGAGGTGGTAAAAAACATCTAGCTAATATAACCGAAGCAGTAGATTGTCTTTTTACAATGTTTAGTTTAGACATGACATGTCCCTTTAACATATCACTTTCAGAAGTAATGTGTAGAGTGGCTGAGGGTATGGGGGAAGGGACAGATTCATCAGAGTTTGCTGATGAGATATTTGATGAGGTAGAGGAGATATTTGAAGAAGCGGAGATGGACACTCAAGCAACTGACGTAGCATATCACTTCTATTTGTTCTGTCCTATGCTATACCATTACTTAATTGACGAGGAACAAATACAAGAGTTTCATGATTGGGAATTAGAGATGATTACAATCAAACACAATAGAGTAGACATGACTTTTAGAGACTAAGCCCATGGAAGTTAGATTCAGAACATCTAAGGATGAGTTTTTATATAATGCTCGTTATCTATTTCTATACGAAGATGATGACTATACAGCTATGGGGGATCTTGGTTATTTGTGGAGTCTATTGGATGATGATGATTATAGCAAAATCTATGCAAAGGCCATGACGTCTGAGATTCATTTTAGAGGAAGAATAACAGATCATGATTGTGTGGAATATGATGAGTTATTTGCAGACTATATAACTGATTTAAGTAATGTAGATCTTGTTAGAAATAGAAAGAGGATTGTCTCTTTCTCATTTGATGAACTAGATTTCCCTAGCTTTATATATGCTCTTTTAGATCATTTTAGTCAATGGGTTGATGAGTTAGAATCACCATCAGTAACAGTGCAAAGCATAACCAAAATAGGAGGAAGAATTGACATCTCGTTCGTCTAGTGACTATCGAATAGATCTTGAAAAACAATTGTCCAAGGTTTATAACTCAAAACATCGAGAACTTTTAAGAGAGTTTTATTCTTTTCGGGATTTTAGAGATCTGTTCTTTAGTCAACCTATTGAGTTAGTTGATGTGGAGATGCAGAAGTATCTAAACCGAGGCTACAACTACCTAAGTAGTGAGGAGGCAGAAGGGTTTGTCGATTATACTTTTGATGACAATAATATAGACTTTAATCATGAGACAATGGATGAGGTAAGACGCTATGTGCTAGCAAATGCCTTGGCCCATCTTTACGCCTCAATAACTTTATGGTTGATGGACAATACTGATATTGAGGATTATCTTGACCAAATGTACCACTTAACAAGTATTAGTAAGTGGTACATGCAATTTGAATATAGGAAATAAAATGCTAGAGATTGGCTTCAGAGCAAATTTAGATGATTTTCTAATGGATGTAGATGTCTTTGGTTCTGGGGATGTGTGCCTAATATCATCTAGTTGTTTTTGGTTGATGCTGGGTCTTGATATATTATTCAGAGAAATGACTGTAAAAGCTTTGAATTATGAAAGGGAAAGACAAAGTGGTTTTATTGGGAATGAGTCCAAGGACTATGATGACGAAGAGCCAGACCCTAATGAAATAGATGAGTACTTTCAGTTTCAGATGGATGGTCTTAAGACCGATTTCTTAGACATTAAGAATGATTCAGAATACAAAGATATGGATTTAAACATCCTAGAATATGAGGATTTTGTCTATGCGTTAAACATGTTCTTGGAAAGCTATATAGAAGAACTCCAAGAAGATTTAAATATCCGTATTAAAGAACTACATCTTAGAGGCAATCTAATGGTAGTAGTTATAGACTAATTATCACGCGACAATAGGAATTATCATGGCGACACAAAAAGACTATAGTATCACGGTCTCAACTTCTGAGTTTGCAAACACTGTGCGCTCAGAGAACATCAAACGCGATTTAATAAATGCTTTACCATGGTTAAGTGACTTCTGTAAAGATGATGAAGTGATGAAAGTAAATAAACTCACCGAACAAACAGAAGCCATTATTAAATACTTCAAAGAAGTTCTTCATGAGGAAGAAAAAGATATTCATGATTATGCAAGTTGTAAACTTGGAAGAGTTAACTCGTATACGACTGAGGTCATATTTAATAAATACAGGTTTGAGTGATCATGGAATATAGATTTACGATTAATGATGCCATTGGTTCTTTTGATCGTAAATTTAAGGACAAGTATGGAAACGTCACATTCACAACTTATGATGTTTCCATACTTGTAACAAAATGGTTATCAAGCAATATAAACTTAGGTTTAATTGAAACCATCTTAAGAACCATAATCCAAGACCCTCCAACAGATAAAGAGTTGCGAGGACTCGTGCTACAACACTTTAACCATAAAAAAACCTATAGTAGTTTTGCTTGCGTGGGCGCCTATTACGAAATTAATAAAGTGATAGAATACACAACTCAGTCTATTGATATAAGTCAGGAAGAAGCTAAACTACTATTAGAATCAGGAATTACTAAAGTTAATTATCGTAAAAACTTTATTGATTTCACGACCATTTTAAATGAGAAAGAGATATGGGAAGCAGTAGAAAGATTCGACCAAAGATAGAACACTATCGCGTAAATGCCCCAGAGTTTAGAGATCTAGAAGATCTTATTCGTTATAAAGGCACACACCGCATGCGTAATGAAATGCAGTGGATAAAGGAAATAACTGTTCAAACCGCAGCCAAGTCCTTTAGCTCAAGAGAACTAAAAGACAATCAAGAAAACTTTCTTGTTAAGATGCAGGATCTTCGCTTTGTAAATGGATTTGATGATGTAGATGATCTAAGTATGTCGGAAATACAGCAGCTATGGCATCGAACTGTTTTAAATCTAATCGAAGATCTCAATGAACTAGAAGTCTTTGACTTTGACGAAGAAAGATATGTTATGGAAATAAACGTTGCTAAAATTACCAATCATCACATTGATTTAGAGCGTTTACTATATACTAGAGCCAGAGGCCCCTATGATTGAGTTAATATATCTAGAGAACAGTCTCTATATCAAAAAACTGTTAAGTGAAGCCTATAGTAGTTATTTAGACGAAGATTTTGATTGGTGTAATCCACTTGAATACGAAGCTTTTGTAGAAAGAGTATTTGAGGATGTCATCAATTGGTATTCTTGGGGAATGCAAGAAGACAGCAACATGCTGGCGTTATTAAGTTTTGATTCTGAAAAAGCGGAAGATATTATTGATTCTATTAGTGGTTTTAATATAGCAAAATTAGAAAACTGGTCTCTAAAATTCTCAATCGAATATCTTGAATCAAAAAATTATATCATCATCAGAATGGGCCACACCACTGACTCCATTGTGCTACCTGACCCGTCCATCTACAAAGAAAGCTATGATAAAATGCGTAGCACCCAATTAACCAAATTTGCGAGATTATTAAATGAGCTACGAATTTCTAAAGCCGGGAAACTCGGTAAACTTTAATACCAAAACCAATGTTTTAAAAACTGAATATTCTGGAGTTAAAGTTCTAGGTATTGTCTCATCAGACATTGCTATGACCTTACAGGATGTTCGCGGAATGCATCTACAAGTTAAACCGTATATCACAGGTCTCCCAGATCTATTTAGTGATTACACTTACGTTATCGTTCAACATACAAGCGGTATGAAAGATGTTCTAGGGCTACCTTGGTTATTAGAATCTTCAATCGCTTTATCCGGTAAACAAAGTTACCAAATTATTGTTGACAATATTGAGCCAGAACAAGTTGAAGTTATTCGAAAAAGTCTAATCAATCGAGCAGTTGAAATTCGAAGCTTTACTGTTTTTAATCAGTGATTTAAAAAAGGGGAGTTGATTCTCCCCTAGGAATTAAAATGAAAAATATTGATGTATTAGTTTTTGAAAATCCGGATGCAAACTGTTTGCGTTTAACAGGAGAACAGCTCCTCCATGTTGCTAATCGAATTTATTCTAAAGAAGTAACAACTCAAAGCTCTTTCTTCTTTAATGTTGAAACAGGGTTGATTTTAGCACTATTGACACAACAAATGAAAAACTCTACAGAAGATCATTTGTACTTTATTGAGGATCGTCAGATTCCAGTATTTGAATTAATGAAGAATGCTTTTATTTCTGCGGGCAAATCATTTCAAGGCAAATTTACTTTTGTTGAAGTTGAACACGGTAAGGTAAAGGCAATTAATCAAACCATGGGAATCTTCGACGAGCAGATTCATTATACAAATCTATTACCATTGGTTGGTTCAAGTATCAATGCGTATTTAGATTCTATTAAATGTTAAGAGCCCTAAGGCTCTTTATTTTTTTTTTTGGTGAATTATGGATAAGCATACTTTTTCTTACGAAAACAATGGTTCAGAGGTTACTTGGGATATTCGGGATATTTGGCGAGCTACAAAATCACTACCAACTGTCACTTTACAGGTAAAAGATTTAAAGAAACAATATGAGGCGGTTGCTAAGGATTATGAGGATGACGATTATGATAGGATTAAAGAAGCGGATTTAACTTATCCAATCATTATTTCAAAACCAGCGGGGGACTCTAAACAATTAATTGTGGACGGGTATCATCGCATTGGTAAATGTCTGGAAGAAAAGATTCCCTCTATAAAAGCCAAATACATTAAGAAGATGCCTCGACCACTATATTGTAAAGGAGAACCTTTCACTATTCCGGGATTAGAATTTGATTGGTATGACCCTAGAACAAAATAAGTATTTATATGATTTAAGTTTAACAATGACGTTTGATGGGGTAGGTTATGAATGTTGTTAACTTACAGTGGTTGAATCCTTTTTATGCTGCCGGTTTACGGGCTTCTCTTGCCGTAACACAGAGCATCGAGCGTCGTAAAGGATTGGTAGGGGAGTGGGAAACCATTCCATCTACGGTAACCGCTGATAAAGACAATGAAGATTCTTTTTCTTGTCTAGACTCTCTAGTGGGAGAGGAGGATTTAGGTTCAACTTTCTACTATAGAGTTCTTACTAAAAACGGTTTCGCAAGCTCCTATAGTGAGATCTTTTCAGTCTTGGTTAAAGAGGTTGCGCGACCAGTAGCTGATTTAAAGGCAATTTATATTGCTCAATAATCAAAACAAAGAGGATAGTTGATATGGCTCACATTTTACTTGATTGGACAAACTTAGCTTTGTTTGAAGGCGCTGTTGTAACATCGCAGCGCCTTGACCGCAAGTTACCAGCCGGAGAATGGGCTGAACTAGAAAGTGCTGTTATTACTGCTGGTCGTGGGGATGGGGTATATACCTGTCAAGATGCTACGGTTCCAGCTAAGGCTGAACTGGAGGCCATTGTGCAATATCGCATTGCTTCAGTGACTGCCGATGGTGATGTGTTTGGTAATGTTATTTCGGTAACTATTCCAGCTTTAGCTGCTCCTGGGGTTACCAACTTAACCGGCGAATACGTTGAATAATTAATAGAGACCCTTCGGGGTCTCTATTTTTCTTATTTACCAAAACGAGGCTATTATGTAGATGAGGATTTTATCATGATAGATATAGATGTTAGTATTAGACCTTTTGTATTACCAAAAACTGAATACACCAGAGATGGTGATCCAGTAAAACAATGGGTAAAATCCCAAACCAGATTAATTAGTAAACTCTATGGCTATGATGAAGCCTATGTGGAAAGATGGGTAAAAGATTCAATTCGTCCTAACGGTGTTTCTCCATTTTACGATAGACAGGTTGCATACATTCATCAGACCTCCCCGGGTAATAGAGAATTAAAAAAAGGTTCTTTTTACCAATACCAAAAAATATGTAGAGAGGAAGGATTTGTTTTATCGCCTTCACAAACTGCTTATAAAGACCCAGTAAAAAATCCAGCTTTAACAGCAAAGTTTACTGACAGAAATGCAAAGCTTCGTTCATTTTATAAAAAGCGAGGACAGGACTTTAAAGTTAAAGGGGAAAAGAAAAAAGCTGCTAAGGATAATCAAACTCAGGCAAAGAAAAAAGAAATTAATAACTCCTTCTCAGGAGCTAACTCTTCTTGGTTTAATGCTTTGTGTAATGCGTCAGGGCACCAAGCTTTAACCTCTACATGTCGTTCTGCAACCAGTTATGCAAACATTACCGCAGAACGTTTCCTTGCCGGTAATCGAATGTATGTTCACAAAGACGTTGTTTTCCAAGAACTAAACAATGCTTGTTTATTAGCTAATCATGACGTGATCATGGGTGTGGTTAATACTTATGGATTAGTTATTCCTACTTATCAAGATGTGTTTAATTGCGCTAGACGTTCTTTTGTTAAGTATTTCAAAAGCGATAAGATTGAAAATGAAATTCGTTTATTCATTAGTACAATGGATGAAGCTTCTCGTTGCGCATTTGTCTATTTAGGTGACCTATATCATTTAGATATACTCAACCCTACATTTGTTGAGAATCTATTCTACGAAACTTATAAGTTTGCAGAAATGGATGTTAGACCTAGTCCAGAGTATTTCCTAGAAGCTTCTGACGATATTAAAGCTTTGGTCTTCTCTATCCTTAAAGAAGTGACAAAGGGTAAACTATACATTGACAAAAATGGGGACAAGGGTTTAAATCAAGAAGAAAAGAATATTGTCAATAATACAATTAAAGCTTTCTTCTTATTCTTAAACAAGTATAAAGATTTAGTTTCTGGTCTATGGCGGATGAACTATCTTCCATCTGGGATGGCTTATCTTCGCACCATGCTAAGGGAAGCTATTCTAACCTCAGACACAGACTCCGCAATTATGACTATGCAATATTGGACCAAGCGAATTACTGGTTCTTACAATTTTGATAATGAATCCTATCTCGTTTCATTTAACTTGATTTATTTTGTTTCAGAATCTATTGCTAACTCATTTGGTAAAATGTGCGCAAACATGGGAGTTCCTCCAGAACTAATTGATCAGCTAGGAGCTAAGAATGAATATGCTTTCCCAGTATATTGTTTATCAGAATCAATGAAACATTATTTTGCAGAAAAAGCTTTAGAGGAAGGAAGGGTTCTACCAACACCAGAGTTGGAGTTAAAAGGGGTGGGTTATATCTCTGCAAGACACAACCAAAAGATAGCAGAAGAGCATGAGGAGTATATCGTTAAAGATATCATCGGAATGGTTAAAGAAAAAGTTACTTTAAATCTAAATGATGTTTTGGAACGCCCTATTAGATTGGAAAAAGAAACTAGAGAAACCATTCGTTCGGGTGGAACTGTTTATCAAACTTCTGATGTTAAACCAGCTGAGCAATATAAAACATTGCATAACAATGCTACTTATAAACAGTACTTGCTTTGGAATGAAGTTTTTGGTCCAGTGTATGGTAAAGTAGATGAACCTCCTTATAGTACTTATAAAGTACCAGTCATGCTAAGTAAAAAGAGACACATCGTTGATTGGATAAATTCTATTGAGGATAGATCTATTGCTGCCAGATTAGAAGATTATTTTAATCGACATAAAACTGAAGCGATGTCTTCCATTTTAGTTCCTATGCAAATTGTCGATGTTAAAGGTGTGCCAAGAGAAATCGTACAGGTTGTGGATGAGAAGCGAGCAGTGTCTCAAATCATGGGACCATTCTATCTCGCTCTCGGTGGTTTGGGTTTATTCCACACCAACATGAAAAATTCTAAACTAATGACTGATTCGTTGTTTGTAGGTAATCTTCAACCGAAGCAATCATCTCCGTTGTTGCCAAGTCTAAGGCGATCGGAATAGCCTGAGAACCCTTCATGTTAATAAGCTTTCTTTTAATAAAAGCTCTAGTGTGAAGATTCCTAGGAGAAGTACTTGTGTTTAGATTAGCTTTGATTAAAGATCCAGTCTTTTTCTCATCTTCGTAACGAAGAAGATTGTGAATGGTTCGAATCCTAGTTAAATCTAAAGCCCATTTTACTGGGCGTGTTGGTGTAATCTCAGGAAGCTTTAAGACCTGTAGTTGGTTTTCGTAACTGACCGCAGGAATTTGTTGAAGTAACTCATTATAGGTTAATGACTTGTCTCTAATGGTAGCGCAAACATTTCTTAAAGCATTATCCAATAATCTAGAATAATCTCTTAACATGACTGGATGTACTTTTAAAAAATTACTCACCGGCTCATTACTATAGAGTTTAAAGAACCTATTACGAATAGAAATATCCATGTGAGATTTAATGGTGTTAAAAATCGGATAACGCATAATGAATTGGGCTTTAGCAGTGGTGATGTCTGGCACCGCTTCAGTCAGCGATTCAACCCAATAGTGATACTGTACCACTAGCATTGCAACATTAATACTAATGAATACAAGACCACTATTATTACCTGAAGACTGGTAATCAAAATTGGGAATGCTTAGATTAATATCATCAAATGGATGATCTAATACTTTAATAGGTTCTAGCTGCTGCCAGTTCCCTTTTGCTTTGTTAGCGTCAAAGTAACTATCATCGTAGATCAGCACCTCTAAACAGCTCTGATTATAGAACTGCGCAAGAGGTTGAATGCGAGAAGTGATCGTCGAAGAGAATAGACCGAATAGTCCAATCTTTGGAGCAAACTCTTCTCTTGCAAGCTGAGCTACATAATCTTTATCCTTATTAGGAGATACATCCAAGGTATCGAGTATTCGATTAATAACATTTGTATTTCGTGACCATTGCGCTGTATAATGATAGAACTTAGCCAACCGGTTCATTTCTTCTAATACATTGCGACGAGTTTCGTTCCATCCTGTAACCTTGTTTAAGGCTGGATTAAAGACAATGGGTTGGTTAAATAAAGTATACATAATTAACCCTCTGGTAATTTCATACCAATTGTATTATTATATGTAGAGTATCTAGATTTAATCTGGATGTTCATAATGGATGTGTATTTCGCGTTTTCCAAAATATTACACATCTATATTATTAACATGATCTAACCAGATCAATGTAAACTATAACACTTATCAAAGGCAAAACATTATGTCATTAGAAATCACTGGTGCTGGCAAAACTCAAACTCCAAAACAAGGAGATGCCGCTAAGGACAATCATCGTTCTAAAACCCGTGGCGAACGTCGTAGTCGTCGAGAAGAAGATCGTAAGGAACGCAGTGATGCGCAGTACAAATCTTTAACTGATGTATTACGCCCAGCCCTTGGAGGAAAGAACCTTTCTCCTCGAGCAGACCTTATCCATAAATGGTTGAAATTATCTTTGGCTGAAAACAAAGATATCCTTCCAGAATACGATATTCGTATTGGCACAATCTCTCGCGAACAAGGTTATGAAGTTCGTTACCCTGGCTTGATCTTAACTGTAAACCACAAAGGTTCTAACCGTGTAGCATCGCACGTGTTGTTGGTATCAGATGGCGAAGTCATTACGCCTAAGAAACGTCGCGTGTATGGTAATGAAGATATTACCCCAATTGTTGTTCCTTCTAAAACTTGGAATGATAACTACGAGCGTCAGGTTAAAGCTGAAATCCAAACCATGTATGCTGAAACAATCGCTAAACTAGGTGATTTGAAATTCGCATCAATGGGTTGTACTATCATTCCTGCAACAATGGCAATTGCTGCTTATGGTGAAAACCCAACCAATGACAACAATCCAATTGATGCTTTGTTTGTACAAGTGGTAGAGTCTTTAACTTCATTTGACCGCTTCCTTCGTCGCGATTCATCAAAAGTTAAACTTGGTAAGATCTTTGATAGTAAACATCAAGTAATGTCTGCAAACGTCGATCAGATTCCTTCAATTGAGTTTGACGTTCTTGGTCAACCACGTCGTTCTGACTTCTGTATCAGCTTGGGTGTGAAGAAACGTTCTGATCGTGATGAAACAGATTACGATAAAGATAAGGATATCGATTACAACAAAATCGACAATGAAGATTCTGGCACCATTCTTCGTGTTACTGGTTTTGTGGTACCTTATTATACCGTTCCTGATTTCAAGCAGAATCGCCCACAGAACTTTGGTTTGAATATTGTAATTACCGACATCTCTGGTGATTCAACTCCAAGCCCTGAGTTGTTCCTTTATGGTTTAGCATCAGTTTCTGTGTTGACTGCAAACGATCTTTGGGTAGATGGTTTTAAACCTTCTATTCTAACTGCAACGCCAAACCGTAATCCGGGTGGCTTGTTCTTAGAAATCCCAGATAAGAATGATGAGGCAATGCGTCGTAAAGAGTATGCATCATCCGCTCAAGAAGAGTTACTACGCGATTTAGATTTCTTGTTCAGCAATGACATTAAGATTTCTTTAGATTGTAATGACTCTGGTTCATTAAACTGGATCAGCGATATGTTTGTATTCAACCATGGCGATAGCTTGTTTGAAGCAGCAAACAACTT
>RRZU011575126.1_pt1 | contig 43334 bp, 43 predicted proteins | sample 2165561 | NCBI WGS metagenome assembly RRZU01 (sample SAMN10456909, study PRJNA506462) | wastewater metagenome | isolation source: wastewater sludge | place: USA: Moscow, Idaho | reverse complement strand
TTAACTTTTAGGTATTTTAGTATCATCTAAAATTTGTAGATGAATTTATATAAAAATAAAAAAGGAGTCAAGATGTTGGATTTAGCTATTATTGGTGGTGGACCTGCTGGTCTTACGGCAGGTTTATATGCAACAAGAGGTGGTTTAAATAACGTTGTTATGTTCGAGATGGGAATGCCAGGTGGACAAATTACTGGATCTTCAGAAATAGAAAATTATCCAGGTCAAGGTCCTGTTATGAGTGGTATGGATCTAATGGCATCATGGCCTGAGCAATGTCAGAAATTTGGTTTAAAACATGAAATGGCAGAAATTTCAAAAGTTGAAAAAATCGGTGATAATTTTAAACTTGTAACTAGTGACAATAAAGAATTTGAAGCAAGATCAGTACTTATTGCAACAGGTTCTGTTCCTAGAAGAGCAGGATTTAAGGGAGAAAACGAATTCTTTGGAAGAGGTGTTTCAACTTGTGCTACTTGCGATGGATTCTTTTATAGAGGGAAAGAAGTTGCAGTTATTGGTGGAGGAGATTCAGCTTTAGAAGAAGCTTATTACTTATCAAAAATGTGTAAAAAAGTATATCTTGTACATAGAAGAGATACTTATAGAGCAGCTCCAAGTACTATAGCTCATGTTAAAAATACAGAAAATATTGAAGAAGTAACTAATGTTAGTGTTGAAGAAGTATTTGGTGATGTTAGTGGAGTATTAGGATTAAGAGTAAAATGTAACAAAACAGGTGAAGTTAAAGAATTACCAACACCAGGTGTTTTTGTTTTTGTTGGTAGAAATGTTTTAAATGCACCATTAAAACAAGCTGATGGAACATTCTTATGTAACATGAGTGAAAATGGTGAAGTTATAGTTGATTTAAAAATGAGAACAAATGTAAAAGGACTTTACGCTGCAGGTGATATTAGAATTGATGCAGCAAAACAAGTTGTTTGTGCTGCTGCAGATGGTGCAACGGCAGCTGTTGATATAATTGAATACTTAGGATAATAAATGATAAAAATAGGCATTTTGGGAAGTACAGGAAGAGTTGGAAGTTTATTAATTGATGATTTAAAAAATGATCAAGAAGCTAAATTGGCTTGTGTTCATGTTTTAGATAAAATTGAGAAAATTTTACCTCAAGATACAGTTGTTACAAATGATATAAATGTATTATTTGATGAGAGTGATGTTATTATTGATTTTTCAAGTCCTGTAGGTACGGAATCTCTTTTAACTGCTGTTGTTGAAGGTGGTAAAAGAAAAGCTTTAGTAGTTGCAACTACGGGCTTAAATAAACATCAACAAAACTTGCTTCTTGAAGCTAGTAAGCTAGTGCCTATTTTATATGCTACAAATATGAGTTTAGGAGTTGCAGTTTTAAATAAACTTGTAACTCTTGCTGCTAAGACTTTAAAAGATTTTGATATTGAAATTGTTGAACAACATCATAGACATAAAGTTGATTCACCATCTGGTACAGCATTAACATTGGCAGAGCATGCTGCAAGTGCAAGAAATTTAAATCTTGATAGTGTTAGAATTTCTGGAAGAGATGGACAAATTGGTGCTAGAACAAAAGATGAAATTGCAGTTATGGCATTAAGAGGTGGAGATATTGTGGGTCGACACACTGTTGGATTATACAATGATGGGGAATTTTTAGAGTTAAACCATACAGCAACTGCTAGAAATACTTTTTCAAAAGGTGCTATAAAAGTTGCAAAATGGATAGTGACAAAAGATGCAAATCTATACTCTATAAATGATGCTCTAGGGCTATAATAAAGGATAAAATATGTGTGCGATAGTAGGAATTTTTGGTAATGATAATGCAGCTAGATTGGCGTCTGTTTCGCTTTTTGCAATGCAACATAGAGGACAAGAAGCAACGGGTATTTCATCATCATGTGATGGAAAAATATATACAAAAAAAGATAGAGGTTTAGTTTCTGAAGTGTTTAATGAAGAAGCATTAGCATATTTAAAAGGTAATATGGCTATAGGTCACAATAGATATGCAACTGCTGGTAGTGATTCTGTTTTAGACGCACAACCTGTTTATGCAAAATATAAACTAGGTGAAATTTCAATTGTTCATAATGGTAACCTAATAAATAAAGATGAAGTAAGAAAAGATTTAATTGATAAAGGTGCAATTTTTCAAACAGGGATGGACACTGAAAATTTAATTCATCTAATTGCTAAAAATACAAAAGATAGTTTAAGAGATAGAATTATTGAAGCACTTACTAGAACGATTGGAGCTTATTGTTTTATAGTTCAAAGTAGAAGTAAGCAGTTTGCAATAAGAGATAGATACGGAATTAGACCTCTGTCTTTAGGGAAACTTAAAAGTGGTGGATATATAGTTGCTAGTGAAACTTGTGCTTTTGATTTAGTTGGAGCAGAATTTATAAGAGATGTAAAACCGGGTGAAATGCTGATATTTAGTGAATCTGAAGAACCAGAATCAGTTCAACTATTTGAACCAGAATTTAGACCATGTGCTTTTGAATATGTATATTTTGCAAGACCGGATTCTGTAATAGATGGTAAAAATGTTTATACAACAAGAGAAAATATGGGTAAAGCTTTAGCTAGAAATGATGCTAATAGCAAAATAAAATATGATATGGTTGTTCCTGTTCCAGACAGTGGAGTACCTGCTGCATTAGGATATTCAGCAGAAAGTGGAATACCTTTTAAATATGGAATTATAAGAAATCATTACGTTGGTAGAACATTTATAGAACCTACTCAAGAGATGAGAAACTTAAAAGTAAGAATGAAATTAAGTCCAATGGGTTCATTAATTAAAGGTAAATCATTATTAGTAATTGATGATTCAATTGTAAGAGGAACTACTTCAAAAAGAATTGTAAAAATGTTAAAAGAAGCAGGTGCGAAAGAAGTACACTTTAGAGTTGCTAGTCCTGAGATAAAATTCCCATGTTTCTATGGTATTGATACGCCAACAAAAGAAGAGTTAATATCTACTAGAATGACAAAAGATGAGGTTTGTAAGTTTATAGAAGCTGATAGTTTAGAGTATTTATCAATTGAAGATTTAGTAAATGCAATTGGAAATGATAGACATTATGCTCTTGAAAGTTTTGATGGAGACTATTTCGTAAAAGCATAATGAGAGAAAAATTAAAAGAAGTATTGACTATTGGTCGGTACTTCAAAAAAAAGTTTGGGGAAAAAGTATATAAAATCCCTATTTCAATTTCAGGTTTTACATGTCCAAATATAGATGGAACAAAAGCTCATGGTGGATGCTCATTTTGTGAAAATGACTCTTTTAGCCCAAATCTACAAGAAAAAAAAACTAAGTTTAAATTAAATCCAAATATAGAATATAACCCCTTTTTAGATAATCAATTAAAGCAATTAGAAATGCAATTTTTAGCAACAAAAAAAAGATTAGAAAATAAATTTGGTGCTAAAAAGTTTATAGTTTATTTTCAATCTTTTACAAATACTTATGCACCATTTTCAACGCTTAAAGCACTTTATGAAAAAGCACTTAGTTTTGACGGTGTATTAGGATTAAGTATTGGTACTAGAACAGATTGTGTTACAGATGAGATTTTAGACTTTTTAGTTGAAAAATCTAAAAACAAAGAGATTTGGATAGAGTATGGAATACAAAGTTTTTTTCAAACTACACTAGATAAAATAAATCGTGCTGATAGTATTGGAAATATGGAATATTGGATTAAAAGAACTAAAGAAAAAAGTTTAAATGTTTGTGGACATTTGATTTATGGATTACCTGATGAAACTCAAGAGATGATGCTAGAAACATTTAGAAAGACTATTAGTTTAAATGTTGATTCTATAAAATTTCATCCTTTATATGTAGTAAAAAATACTCTTTTAACAAATGAGTACAAAAAAGGAAAGTTTGAACCAATAAGTGAAGAACTGTATATAGATACAGTGGTAAAATCAATTATTAACCTACCTAATAATGTAGTTGTTCAAAGAGTAACTGCTGGAATAGATGATGATACACTATTGGCGCCTATGTGGTGTAAAGATAAACACAAACAAATAAAAAAAATAAGAGAAGCTTTGTTCCTAGAAGGTTTAGATTATTAGTAGAATCAGAAAGGGATTTTTATATCCCTTTATTACTTCATTTTTAATAAGTAGTCAACAACATTTTCTATAAATGCGTCGTGTTTTCTATCTTTTCTATATGCAATATATAGTTTTCTAATCATTTTTTGATTACCAATTCGAGATTCATATAAAGCCCCAGCTTTTAGTAATGATTCAATAGCATTTCTTGATACAATTGAAACAGTAGGAGTATCATTTTTATCTGAATGAAGAACTGTTTGAACAATTGTAGTTGCACTTGTAACTTCGCTTGTTACATTGAATGTGTCACAATCTGGATAATTTGCTTTTTCTAAAGAATCTTTAAATAATAATCTTGTGTTAGATTCAGGATTTCTGCAAACCCATTTGTATGATAATAAATCCTCTGCTTTAGCTTTTGTTGGAAGTTTTTGATTAGAAAAAATAACTATTTCATCTTCCATCCATTCTCTATAAATAATATCATCATTTGAAATATAGTTTTCTACTAATGCAATATCTATTTTTTTATCAAGTAAATCTTCTATTGCTTCATGAGATACAGAGACATTAATTGATACATCATTTCTAATATTTTCTTTAAGATTATTTAGAAATCTAGGAAGTATATAGTTACCAATAATAAAACTAGCACCAAATACAAATGTAGTACTTTTATTCATAATTTTTAATAGATCTTTTTCAGCATTACTAACGCATTTTTCAATTTTTAAAGCAATAGAATGAAGAATTTGTCCTTCTTTTGTGAGTTTTATACCATTTTTCTTTCTATCTACAATTTGAACATCTAAGTAATCTTCAATAAATTTCATCTGCTGAGTAACAGCTGGTTGTGAAATTCCAAGTTTTGCTGATGCTTTTGAAAAAGACTTCTCTCTTACAACAGTTAAAAAAGTCTCTAATTTAGCAAAATCATTAAGCATTAAGGTCTCCAAAAATAAATTGGCAAAATAATAACATTTATTTATATATAGAATAATTAAGAGAAATAATCAATTTATGAAAGTTATGGTATAATCTACATTTATTGGAGAAAAAATGTCTGAAAATTTATTAAGCTCGTTAAACAAATCTCAACAAGATGCAGCACAACATATTGATGGACCACTTTTAATTCTTGCAGGAGCTGGAAGTGGAAAGACTAAAACAATCACAACTAGATTGGCTTTTTTAATATCTATTGGAATAGATCCAAAATCAATTTTAACTTTAACATTTACTAATAAAGCAGCAAATGAGATGAGAGAAAGAGCTTATTCTCTTTTGAATTCAGAGGAACTAAATACGCCACCTCTTTTGTGTACTTTTCATAAATTTGGATTGTTGTTTTTAAAGTTTCATATAAGTGAGTTGGACAGAAAAAATAATTTTATAATCATAGATAGTGATGATAAGAGAAGGGTTTTAAAATCTATTAATAAAGATATACCATCAGCACTTTTATCAAGTGAAATATCAAAATATAAAAATTCAATAATGTCTCCAATTGAAGTAAAGGCACAAGCACAAGGCAAATTATATACAGAAATTGCAGATATATATGCTTTATATGAAGAGCATTTATTAAAAAATAATTTAGTTGATTTTGATGATTTATTACTTCTCCCATATAAAATATTAAAGAATAATGAAAAATTAGCAAAAGATATTAGTAAAAAATATCAATATATTATGGTAGATGAGTATCAAGATACAAATGAGTTACAATATAGGCTATTAAGATTATTGTGTACAAGTCACAATAATTTATGTGTTGTAGGAGATGACGACCAATCAATTTATGGTTGGAGAGGTGCTACAATAAAAAATATTTTAAATTTTAATGAGCATTTTGATGAAGCAACTATAGTAAAACTTGAGGAGAATTATCGTTCAACAGATACGATTTTAAATCATGCAAATGCTTTAATAGAACATAATCGTGATAGACTAGGTAAAAAATTAGTTGGAACAAAAGATAAAGGTAGTTCTGTAAAAGTTTATGAATCAAATGATGAAAATGATGAATCAAGAAAAATAGTTGAAGATATAAAATCACTTTTAGCAAGTGGAGAACATGCAAAAGATATTGCAATATTATTTAGAGTAAATGCACTAAGTCGTTCTTTAGAAGAAGGATTTAATAAAGCGGGGTTAAATTATAAACTTGTTGGTGGAATGAAATTTTACGAAAGAACTGAAATTAAAGATTTAATAGCATATTTTAGGATTTTGACAAATTTAAGTGATAACTTTTCTATAAAAAGAGTAATTAATAAGCCAAAAAGAGGAATAGGGGCAACTACTATAGATAAACTTGAAGAAAAAGCAAATGAACTTAATATTTCAATTTTTGATTTAATTCAAGATTCAACTCCAGATGAGTTAAGTGCAGTAGTAGGTAAAAAGAATTCTAGAACATTGAAAGTTTTTGAAGCTTCTATTCTAGATTTAAGAGAGATAATGAATGAATCAAGAATGAGATTATTAGATAGCTTTGAAGACACTTTTGATTATAGAGCCTCTTATGATAACTTACCAGATGGATTTGAAAGACAAGCAAATATTGATGAGTTTTATGGATATATTAGAGACTATTTTATTCAAAATCCACATTTAGATTTAAAAGATTTTTTAAATGAAATTGCATTAGAGAGTCAAAATGATGAGTACTCTAATGAATCTATTAGTATGATGAGTATACATGCTTCGAAAGGTTTAGAATTTAAACATCTTTTTATTATTGGATTAGAGGAAGGTTTTTTCCCAATAATTGGAGATGGAACTGATATAGAAGAAGAGAGAAGATTGGGTTATGTTGCTTTAACAAGGGCAATGGATAATTTAACATTATCATTTGTTCATTCTCGATTTTACAAAGGGAAAAGAACACAACTAAATAAGAGTAGATTTTTGGTTGAAAGTGGACTAGTAAAAGGTAGTTTAGTAATAGAAAAGCAATCAGGATTTAAAAAAGGTGATATGGTAAATCATAAGATTTTTGGACAAGGAAGAGTTGAAAAAGCTGTAAATGCAGGTAAAGATTATAAACTCACAATTAATTTTGGTGGACAAAAAAGAGAGATATTATCATCTTTTGTAGAAAAGGTTTAAAGGTAAGATTTGCAAAAGAGAGTATATGAAAAAGGTGAATTAAATAAACTTTTTGTTGTAAATAAGCCTATGTTTATTAGTTCTAATTTTTATTTAAATAAGTTTAAAAGAATCTATAAAAATAAAAAAGCAGGATTTAGTGGAACTTTAGATCCTTTTGCAAAAGGGTGTTTAATTGTTGCATTTGGTCAATATGCAAAACTTTTCAAATATTTGGCAAAAACGCCAAAAACTTATAAAGCAGTTATTTGGTTAGGTGTTACTTCAGAATCATTTGATATAGAAAGAGTTCAAGAGATAGATTTTGTAGAAAAACAAGATTATGAATTTATTAAAAATCAAATAGAAAAACTTAAAGGTCAAGTAGAATACATTCCACCAAAATTTTCAGCAAAGAGAGTTAATGGATTAAAAGCTTACGAGTTAGCAAGAGAAGGAATAGATTTTAAATTAGAATCTTCTTCAATGGAAATTTTTAATATAAAATTAGTTCAATATAATCATCCTTTTATAACATTTGAAGCGACAGTTAGTGAAGGCAGTTATATAAGATCTCTAGCACAAATATTTTTATCAAATATAGGGTTTAAAGGAACTTTGAGCTATCTAGAGAGAATTTGTGAAGGAAAATTTAAATTTGAAAATCATAAAGATTTAAATCCTTTAGATTACATAGATTTACCTAAAAATAACTATTCTGGTACAAAAGAATGGTTAGATTTTGGGAAAAAGATATCAAAGAATTATTTAGAGATTAAAGAAAATGGAAAATATATAATAGAAGTAGATAACTATTTTTCTATAATAGAAATAATTGATGATGAGGTTATATATCTATTAAATAAAGTAAAAAAATATAAGGTAAATAATGGTTAAGAAGTCTTTTGCAAAGGTAAATATTTTTTTAAAAATAGTTGGTGTTAGAGATAATTATCATTTGTTAGCATCTAGATTTGTTCTCGTAAAAGATCTTTATGATGAAGTTAGTTTTATAGAAAAGAGTGTAGATAGTTTTACTTTAACAGGTGATTTTTCATGTTCTTTGGAAAAGAATACAGTTTATAAAGCGTATAAAGAATTAGAAAAATATGAAATTGTTAGAGAATTTTTTAAAAAATATATTGTAAAAATTGATAAAAAAATACCAGAATTTGCCGGACTTGGTGGTGGTAGTTCAAATTGTGCAACTTTTTTAAATATGGTAAATGATATTTGCAATTTAAATTTAACAAAAGATGAATTATCTAAAATAGGTGCTAAAATAGGTGCTGATATTCCATTCTTTATTTATGAATATGACAGTGCAAATGTTAGTGGAATTGGTGAAATTGTTGAAGAATTTATAGAAGAACCTTTGAAAATAGAAGTTGTTACACCAAATATTCTTTGTAATACAGCTTTAATTTACAAAACTTTTAGAGAAAATTATTATAAAGAATTAGATAAAGAAAAAGCTAAAGAGCTTTTCGCTACAAATTCAAAAGATATATTAAAAAGTTTTTCTATAAAAGAAGCTAATGATTTGTATGAATCTGCTTTAAGTTTAAATCCAGGTTTAAAAGAATTTGAAAAAGAAAAATGGTTTTTTAGTGGTAGTGGTAGTTCATTTTTTAAGGTTTTATGATGTCAAAAAAAGAAGTTAAAAAGAATTTAGTATTTAAAAATAAAAAAGCATTCCATGATTTTACGATTTTAGATTCTCTTGAAGCTGGTATTATGCTTGAAGGTAGTGAAGTAAAAGCAATTAGAGAAGGTAGAGTAAACTTAAAAGATAGTTTTGTTCGAATTATAAAAGGTGAAGTCTTTTTACTGAATGCTCATATATCACACTTAAGTACAACTAATGTTAATTATAGACCTGATGAAAGAAGGCCTAGAAAATTATTACTTCATGCAAAACAAATCGGAAAAATGTATGTAAAGGTTACAAAAGAAGGAATAACTTTAGTTTGTACAAAATTATATTTTAATGATAAAAATATGATTAAAGTTGAAGTAGCAACTGCTCAAGGTAAAAAATTACATGATAAAAGAGAAACTTTAAAAGAAAAATCTTTAAAACGAGAATCTGAACAAGCTCTCAAAACATATAAATAAGATAAAAACTATCTTAAATTTTCTTTAAAAAATATAACAAAATCTGCAACTAATCGTTAATTAACTGTTAATTTTTTTGTTTAGTTTAAGTTTTTCTTAGCTATGATTTTGCCTAATGAGTGACATTTTGTGACTTGTATATAAAATTTGTAGGAGGAAATTGATGCAAAACGGTGCACAAATTGAGTATGACTACTCAGTTGCAAAAGCCTTTACATTTGCAACAATATTGTTTGGTATCATCGGTATGACAATTGGTGTTGTACTTGCTTTTCAATTAGCTTTTCCAGAGCTAAATTATTTAGCAGGAGAATACGGTACATTTAGTAGATTAAGACCTTTACACACAAATGGTGTTGCATTTGGTTTTGCCCTAAGTGGTATTTTTGCAACTTGGTACTATGTATCTCAAAGAGTATTAAAAGTTTCATTAAAAGAGTCTCCTTTTTTAATGGCAATTGCTAAGTTACACTTTGTTTTATATTTTATTACAATTCTTTTAGCTGTTGTAACTTTGTTTATGGGTATTACTACATCAAAAGAGTACGCAGAATTAGAGTGGCCATTAGATATTATGGTTGTAGTTTGGTGGGTTTTATGGGGTATTTCTATTTTTGGTATTATCGGTATTAGAAGAGAAAGAACTCTATATATTTCTATTTGGTATTTTATTGCAACTTTTATTGCTGTTGCAATGTTATATTTATTCAATAACATGGAAGTTCCAACTGCACTAGTAAGTGGATATGGTTCATGGATTCACTCTGTTTCTATGTATTCAGGTACAAATGATGCTTTAGTTCAATGGTGGTATGGACACAATGCTGTTGCATTCGTATTTACTACACCTATCATTGCAATGATTTATTATTTCTTACCAAAAGAGTCTGGACAAAACATCTATTCTTATAAACTATCAATTCTTGCATTCTGGGGATTATTATTTGTTTATTTATGGGCAGGTGGACATCACTTAATTTATTCAACTGTTCCAGATTGGATGCAAACTATGGGTTCTGTAATGTCAGTAGTTTTAATTTTACCATCATGGGGATCTGCAATTAATATGCTTTTAACTATGAAAGGTGAGTGGAATCAGTTACAATCTAATACTTTAATTAAATTTATGGTTTTAGCTTCAACATTCTACATGTTATCTACAATTGAAGGTCCAATTCAATCTATTAAATCTGTTAATGCTATTGCACACTTTACAGATTGGATCCCAGGTCACGTACATGATGGAGTTTTAGGATGGGTTGTATTCATGATTATGGCTGCATTATTCCATATGGTTCCTAGAATGTATAAAAGAGAGTTATATTCTAAATCTTTAATGGAAACTCAATTCTGGTTACAAACAGTTGGAATTGTTCTTTACTTTACATCTATGTGGATTGCAGGTATTACACAAGGTATGATGTGGAGAGCTTATGATGAATATGGTTCTTTAGTTTATTCGTTTATTGATACGGTTACTGTATTGCACCCATATTATACGATTAGAGCGGTTGGTGGGTTACTATACCTAATTGGATTCTTTATTTTCGCTTACAATATCTATAAAACAATTAGATGTGGAAGAGTTCTTGATAAAGAGCCAGTAAATGCAACTCCAGTAGCTGCTTAAGAAAGGAGAAAAAATGTTTCATTGGTTTGAACAAAGACCGTTTTTCTTTGCGGTACTAGTATTTGTATTTATATCATTTGCTGGAATTATTGAAGTTATTCCTGATTTCGCAAAACAAAGTAGACCAACAGTTGGTACTAAACCATACTCTGTTTTAGAATTAGCAGGTAGACATGTTTACATTAAAGATTCTTGTAATGCATGTCACTCACAATTAATTAGACCATTTAAATCAGAAACTGATAGATATGGTATGTATTCATTATCAGGTGAGTATGCATATGATAGACCATTCTTATGGGGATCAAAAAGAACTGGACCAGATTTAATGAGAGTTGGTAACTATAGAACTACAGATTGGCATGAAAACCATATGTGGGATCCAAAAGCAGTTGTTCCTGGAAGTATTATGCCAGCATACAAACATCAATTTTCAAATATAGCTGATATAGAAACTGCTTACGCAGAGGCTGTAACAGTTAAAACTGTATTTAATACTCCATATGATCAAGAGGGTATGCCAAAACTTGGTTCATGGGAAGAAGCTAAAGCAGCTGCATTAGCAGAGGCAAAAGTTATTGCAGAAAATATGAAAGATGAGAAAGTTAAGCAAGCTGTTGCTAACGGTCAAGTTCCTGAAATTGTTGCATTAATTGCATATTTAAATTCTTTAAAATAGGGTATTAAAATGGATTATGAAACACTTGTTAATTTGCAAGGATATGTTAAATTCTTTTTGATTTTAATAGTATTTGTTCTATTTTACTCGTATGCCTTTTCTATTTATAGAAGAGATAAAAAAGGTGAGAGGGATTTTGAGAAATACTCTAAACTTGTACATGATGACTCAAGTGTTTCTAGCCCTCTTGAAGAAAGAGAACAAAAAAAAGTTATAGGTAATAAGGAGAAATAAGATGAAATCTATGGTTATAGGTGGAATAATTCTTATCATCGCATTAATGGCAGGAACTTACTTTGTTGCAGGTGATGCTTTTATTAGTGATGATTATATTAATGCATTAACATTTTTAGGTGCAGCTGCTATTATTACAATTAGCACATTTGTTGTATTAAAATATGTTAATCAAATGAAAAATGATACAGCAAGTGGTGAACTAGCTGATGAAAATTGGGATGGTATTGGTGAATATAAAAATCCAGTTCCAACAGGTTGGGCTTTAGCATTTATTGGTACTATTATTTGGATGTTTTGGTATTTAACTGTTGGTTATCCAGTGACAGGATTTTCACAAATTGGTCAATGGAATGAAGAAACAAATGATTACAATAAAAAATTCGAACAAAAATGGGTTAATCCATCAGATGATACATTAAAAGCAATGGGTCAATCTGTATATTTAGTTCAATGTGCTCCTTGTCATGGAGTTGATGCTGAAGGTATCAATGGTAAAGCACAAAATTTAACAAAAAGAATGTCAAAAGAGCAAGTTGAATACATAATCAGAAATGGTGCGAATAACTTTACACAATCTTTCCCAGCTGGAATGCCTCCGATGATGTTACAAGATGATAAAGAAATAGCAGATGTTTCAGCTTATGTTGCAGGTGGGTTTAAAGGTGAACAGCCAACAGCGTTTGCTACTTGTGCAGGTTGTCATGGAGAAAATGGAGAAGGAATGCCTATGGTAGGTCCAAATATTAAAGTTTATGATGATTCTATTGTAACTGCTGTTTTAAAAGAAGGTAAAAAAGGTTTAATAGGTCAAATGCCAAGCTTTAATGAGAGACTTAACGAAACTCAAGAAAGAGCATTAGCTTCATATATCAGAAGTTTAGGAGATAAGTAATGGCAAATAATACACAAATGAATGAAAATGAAAGAGGAATCTTTAAACTAAATGGTGTTTCAGGTATGCTTGTTGCCGTTGTTTTATTATTGACTATTCTTGCAACATTAGTTACAAATGCTGTATTAGTTCAACAAAGAGAAGCTACAAACTATTATAAAATCAACCAAGATTTACAAGGTTTAAAAGCAAATAGTCCTGAAAATATTAAACATTACCAACTTGTTGGTTCTGACAAAGAGGAGTAAATGATGGATAAAATTATTGGTATTTTACTTTTAGTTGCAGCTGGATTAACTTTATATTTTGCATATTTTGATGCAGCAAAAGTTTATGTTGGCTAAATGAAAAGATTAAATTTCTTAAAAGTAGGGGTGATAGTATCACTTCTACTTTTTTTATATACAAACAGTTTTGCACAAAATTATATAATTACTGACGATGGGCTAATTGACAATAGAGCAAAAGAAAAAATACTACAAATTGGTAATGAAGTAAAATCTAAATTAGGTGTTAATATATATTTATACGTAAAAGGTACTCTAGGAATAGAACCAAATACACCAACAAAAGATAAAATACAATTTATAAAATCATATGAAGAAAATATTATAAAGAATCTTGAAAATCCTTATGTTATTTTGACAGTTTCATTAGAAGAAACTCATGTTAATTTATATTTTAGTGATAGTTTAAAAAATATAATAGATAAAAATGATATACTAAATGGTTATGTTGTTCCTTTACTTGCATCAAAAGATAAAAATACATTGGCTTCAAAAATTAGTGCAGCTTCATTAAATGGTTACTCTGCTATTGCAGATGCGTTAGCTAATTCTAAAAATATAGTTTTAGAAAGTAATATAGGTAATGAAGGAAAAGTTTCTAGTACAATTTGGAGAGTTTTTGTTTACTTTTTAGTAATAAGTGGATTATTAGCATATACTTATGCAGTTTTAAAAAAGAGAAAATAGTATGAACAAAAGAAATTATTGGCCTTTATTTTTTATAGGAATATTTAGCTTTGTATTTTCAATGATTATTTGGACTATATATAAGGCTACTCAAGCTCCAGTTATAGAAGATAAAAGTTTTATGCACAAATATCAATATGTTGATGATAATTATAATGATATAATGAATTCTAATATTGATTTTTTACAAAGATATACTCTTCAATTTGATTTAAATGGAAAAGTTTTCCCACTTACAACAGAAGATATTAAATATGGACAAAGAGTTATTGAAAAATATTCAAATCATAAAGATATTTTAAATGTTGGTAAAAATGAATTAAAAGTTTTTATTTTAGATAAAAATACAAATCAAAAAGTTGAATCAAATATAGATTTAATTGTTACAAAAACAATGTCTAATGAAAGTGATATAAATTTAAAAAATGATAACTTTAGCAATGAAAAAAATATATATAGTACAAATTTTGATTTAACTGAACCAACAAACTGGATTATTACAGGGAGTTTTAAAGTTGAAGATAAAACAGGATTTATATTTATAAAAACAAATGCTAAGTAAAAAAACTCTTTTAATTTTTCCTACACAAAGAGCTATAAGGGGTTATTTAGACGAACAGAAAAGTTTAAATACTCTTTTACCTAGCTATATGACAATTGATGATTTCTTAAAAAAATCTATATACTTCAAAAATAAAATTTATTGTGATGAAGAGCAAAGAACCCTTCTTTTAAGTGAAGCTGTTAAGACAGTCGATATTAAAAAATTAGGTATAAGTTCAAACTTTACAAAATTTTTATCTCAAAGTGAGTATATATATAGATTTTTTTTAGAAATATCTAGTGAAGATATTGAAATAAAAGATATAAAAACAAAAGATACTTATGAATTCTATTTAGAACATTTATCAATTCTAAATGAAGTTCTGGAAAATTACAAAAAGCTACTTGAAATTAATAATTTTGTTGATAGAGTCAATTTACGTGAGAATTATATAATTAATCAAGATTTTGTAGAACTTTTTGAAAATATAACTATATATTTTGAAGGTTATTTTACAAAATTAGAATTTGAAATTATAAATAAAATTTCTCAAAATGTTAATCTAAATATTGAGTTTTATTCAAATATCTATAATCAAAAATCATTACAAATATTTAAAGATTATAATTTAGATTTGAAACTAAATTATAAATATATATTTAATCTTTCTAAAAAAATTTTAGAGTATTCAGATTCAATAACAAAAATAAATGAAAATATTGATATTAAAGCTTTTGCATCTCGATTAAATCAAATTTCTTATATTAAGCATTCAATTGTTTCTTGTGCTAATAAGGGGATAAATCCTGAAAATATAGCAGTAGTATTACCTGATGAAAATTTTGCAAAAGAGTTAGAACTTTTTGATAATGAAAAATATTTTAATTTTGCCATGGGTAAAAATATTTTAAACAAGAATTTATATCAAAAAGTTAACGTAATATATAATTTTTTATTAGAAGATGACATAAAAAACATAGAAAATTTAGAGTTTCTAAAAGTTAGCAGGGAGTTTGTTGAAGAAAATATTAAATTATCTTGGAATAAACAATGTTCAGAAGATAAATTCACACAAATAGCAGAGTATATAAAATATGATGAAATAGATAATGAGTTAATTGAAAAATATGATGAATTAATTTTTAAATTAAAAGTTGTACTATTCTCATGTAATTTTGAATTAAAATTAAAAGATGTTTATAAAATATTTTTACAAAAATTATCAAAAATAACTTTAGATGATATAAACTCAGGAAAAATTACAGTAATGGGAGTACTAGAAACAAGATTAATAAATTTTGATGCGGTAATTATTTGTGATTTTAATGATGAATATATTCCAAAGATTTCAACAAAAGATAAGTTTTTATCTACAAAGTTAAAATCTTTATCAGAACTTCCAACAAAGTTTGATAGAGAAAATTTACAAAAGTACTATTATAAAAGACTGATAGATAATTCAAAATATGTTTTTATATCTTTTGTAAATTCACAAAATTCACAAATTTCAAGATTTGCAAATGAATTATTTGATAAAAAGATTGATTTAAAAACAAATGATGAGGCTTATAAAGATATTTTGTATAAAAATAATATTTTATACTATAGTGATGAAATTATTGAAGATAATATAGATTTGACTAAAATTTCATGGTCTGCAAGTAGCTTGAAAAGATATTTAGATTGTAGAAGAAAATTTTATCTAGAAAATATTTTAAAAATCAAAAAACATTCTATATCGGTTATTCCTGAGAATTTTGAGTTAGGAAGTGTAATTCATAAAATATTGGAAGAGTTAATTAAAAGCCAAGATAAAACAGTAGAAAATTTAGATAATTTATTTTTGAAATATAAAAAAACAAATCCTTTTTTGATTTTGGATTTAGAAGTTTATAGAGAAAAACTTTATAAATTTTTAGAGTTTGAAGAAACAAGAAGCAATATCAAAACTATTGATTTAGAAAAAGTATTTGCAACTAATTTTAATGGTATATCTATAAACGGTATTATTGATAGAGTAGATTTAAATAACGATATTTATGAATTAATAGATTATAAAACATCAAAGAATCTTACTATTGATACAGATAAAACATATGAAAATAGTCATGATTTTCAATTGGAATTTTATTATATAGGTGCAAAAGAACTTTATAAAGCAAGTAATATAAAAGCATATTATTTTTCTTTATATGATAATTTATTGAAAGAAGAAGTTACTTTAGATAAAAAGTTAGAACTTTTAAGCTCAATATTTGATGAAATTAAAGAAGTATCAAAAACAAAAATAAATTTTGTTAAAACGGATGATAAATCAATTTGTGAATATTGCAATTTTAAAATTATTTGTAATAGATGACTCTATAAGATTATTAATAAAATTTATGATAAAATCTTGTATTTTAAACAAAGGATTTTATCTTGAAAAAAGCGGTTATTTCGTCTATTTTACTTTTAGCAACATCAAGTTTTGCAAGCACTACAATGTGCTTTAAGGAGAGCCACTCTTCAATGGCAACAATTGAATCTATTGCACTTGATGGTGGGGAGTGTGCTGGAAAGTATTCAATAAATGATATGAAAGCAAAGGGATGGAGTGTAGATGATATTAAAATTACTCAAACTCCAAAAGGTATGAGTTTTATATATATTTTAAAATCTCCTGATCATGCAAAAATTGCTCCTATGGTAGCAGGTGGTGCTGTTGCTGGTGGTTCAATTAGCCAAGAGCAAATGGAAGCAAATATTATGGCTAAGCTTGAAGCAAAAAAGGTTGCTGAAGAGAAAGCAAAAGTTGAGCAAGAAATTAAAGAAGCAAAAATTGATGCTCAAGGAATCTATACAAATCAATGTCAAAATTGCCATGGAGCAAAAGGTGAAGTTAGAAAAGGTAATTCAAAACTTAAAGATCTAACTATTGAACAGATGGAAGAAGCTTTAAAAGATTATAAATTAGGTGTTGGAGAAAAAGCAAGCTCTGTTTATGGACCTTCACATATTAATTTCTTAAATGATAAAACTATTAAAGGTATTAAAGCTTATTTAGACAGTATTCAATAAAAATAAAAGGTTATATACCTTTTATTTAAATATCTAAACTCTCTTTTTATAAAATCTTTCAAAATCAAAAGGAATAATATGGACGCTTACGAGTATTCTGAGCTATTAAAACTATTAAATACAAAATTAAACAATATAAAAGGAATTCTAAAACCAGATGAGTTAAAAACTAGGTTAGATGAGATTATTAAACTTGAAGAAGATCAAAACTTTTGGAGTGATGTAGAAAACGCTAGTAAAATAGGAATAGAAAAAAATAGAATTTTAGGAAAACTAAATAAGTTTAACAAAGCTTTTGATTCTTTAAATGGAACAAATGAACTTTATGAAATGGCTTATGGTGAAAATGATGAAGATACATTAGAACTTTTATATGAAGAAGCTAGTGATTTAGAAGATTTAATAAAATCTACTGAAATTTCAGTAATGCTTTCAAATCCAGATGATGCTTTAAATGCTATTGTAACTATTCATCCAGGAGCTGGAGGTACTGAATCACAGGATTGGGCTTCTATTTTGTATAGAATGTATTTAAGATGGGCTGAAAGAAATGATTTTAAAGTTGAGTTACTTGATTATCAAGCAGGTGATGAAGCCGGTATAAAAGATGTAAGTTTTATTATTAGAGGTGAAAATGCTTATGGTTATATGAAAACAGAAAATGGTATTCATAGACTTGTTAGAATTTCACCTTTTGATTCAAATGCTAAAAGACATACATCATTTACACCTGTTATGGTAAGTCCTGAAATTGATGATAATATTGATATTGTAATTGAAGATAAAGACATTAGAATTGATACATACAGAGCCAGCGGTGCAGGTGGACAACACGTAAATAAAACAGAAAGTGCTATAAGAATTACTCACATTCCTACAGGAATAGTTGTTCAATGCCAAAATGACAGAAGTCAACACAAAAATAAAGATAGTGCTTTTAAGATGTTAAAATCTAAATTGTATGAATTCGAACTTGAAAAACAAAGAGCTTCTAAAGATACAGGCGATAAAAGTGAAATAGGGTGGGGGCATCAAATTAGATCTTATGTTCTTCAGCCATATCAACAGGTAAAAGATAGTAGAAGTAATATTGGTTACTCAAATGTTGATGCTATACTTGATGGAGATATTACAAAAATTATGGAAGATGTTTTAATAGCAACTTCTTCAAAATAGACATAAAAAAACCCAAACCTTAAAAAGATTTGGGTTTAAAAAGATTTCAAACAAAAACTCATTTTACTTTTTCTAAGTACTCACCAGTTCTTGTATCTACTCTAATTACATCACCTTCTAAAATGTGAAATGGAATTTGAACTACAGCTCCAGATTCTAAAGTTGCAGGCTTTCTTCCACCTTGTGAATCACCTTTAAAGTTTGGTGGTGTTTCAACAATTTTTAATTCAACAACCATTGGAGGCTCAACTGTAATAGCTTTTCCATTGAAATACATCATGTCAACTTGCATTCCGTCAATTATCCAATCAAAAGCATCTCCAACTTGCTCATAAGTCAAACCTTCTTGCTCATAAGTTGAAGTGTCCATAAATTGTAATAACTCACCATCATCATATAAGAATTGCATTTGTTTTTGTTGTAAGTTTGGAACTTCACATTTATCACCAGCATGAAAAGTTTTTTCAATAACTTTTCCATTTAAAAATGATTTAATTTTACATCTAACAAATGCAGCACCTTTACCTGGTTTTACATGTTGGTATTCTGTAATTTTATAAGGAATTCCATCTACTTCGATTTTTAATCCTTTTTTTAATTCACTCATTCCTATTGCCATATTTACTCCTTATATTTCTGCAGAAGCAACAGCTATACTTGCTTCTAAGCTATCAAGATCACTAATTACTTTTGAGTTAGCTTTTTCATCAATTAGAATAACAGCTAAAGCAGTTCCTTCTTTTCCTCTACTTAATCTAAAGTCAGAGATATTGATTTTATTTTCTCCTAAGATATTTCCAACTTTTCCAACAACACCTGGAATATCTTTATTTTTCATAATAATCATTTTACCTTTTGGTTCAACATCAATAACGAAACCATCAAGCTCAACAATTCTTTGTACATCTTCACCAAATACTGTACCTGAAATAGTTTTTGCACCTTTAGGAGTTGTTATTTTAATCGTAACTTTATTTTTATAACCGCTACTATTTGCAGAACTTTTAGTACTTAATTCAATACCTTTTTCTTTTGCAATAAAATTTGCATTTACATAATTTACACTGTTTCCAGAGCTAACATTAAGTACTCCAACACTTGCAAAAGTTTGTAAAGAGTCTACATAATCACCTAATTCACCTTCTGCACTAACTTCAATCGCTCTTATTTCACTTTTACTAATTTGAGCTAGTAAGAATGCCATTTTTTGTGTAAGTTCAATATATGGTTTTACAAAAGTAGGAATTTTACTTTCATCAATTGGAAGATTTAAAGCATTTGGATATGAAATTCCTCTAGCACTTTCAATTGCATTATTTGCACTTTGAATAGATATCTCTTTTTGAGATTCTTTTGTATTCGCTCCTAAGTGAGCTGTTACAGTTACATTTGGTAAATCTAGTAAAGGATGGTTTATTGCAGGCTCTTTTTTAAATACGTCAATACCAGCCATTGCAATTTTTCCAGATTTTAAGTTTTCTACTAGTGCTTCTTCATTATATAATCCACCTCTAGCACAGTTTATTAAAACTACTCCATCTTTCATTTTTTTAATTTCATCAAAACTAATCATATCGATTGTTTCTTTGTTTTTTGGTGTATGAATAGTAATAATATCACAAGCTAAGATATCATCAAAGTTAGTTGTATATTTGATTCCTAAATCAGTAGCTTTAGTGCTTGGAATATAAGGATCGTATGTAATTACATCCATTTCAAAAGCCTTTGCTCTTAATGCAACTCTATGACCAATATTTCCAAAACCAATAACACCTAGTTTTTTTCCATAAAGTTCATTACCATACCAATCTTCTCTTTTCCATACTCTATCAATTTTTAATTGATTATGAGCATAAGGAAACTTTCTCATACAAGAAAGCATATGAGCCATTGTAAGTTCAACTGCAGCAATCGTGTTTGCAGTTGGAACATTCATAGCAATTATTCCTCTTTTACTACAACCATCAATATCAACATTATCATAACCTACACCAGCTCTAATAATTGCTTTTAAATTAACAGCTGCATTTAAAAACTTTTCATCAACGTCTGTTGATGATCTTGTAATTGCAACATCAGCATCTTTTATAACGTCTAATAATTTAACTTTATCAATATCAGCTGCAAAAACATAATTTATGTCTTCACAGTTTTTTAAAATATTTAATCCAGCTTCGTGAATATGATCACAAACTACAATTGTATGTTTACTCATCAAAATATTCCTAATTATTTTATTTGGTCTTTAATAATATCACCTAAAGTCATAGATGAGTCATCATTCACCGACTTTAACATCTCTCTTTCTTGTTGTTGCTCCAACCTTTTAACTGATAATCTAACTCTATTTTTTTTAGTATCAATATTAATTATCACAGCTTTAACTTCATCACCAATTTTAACTTCGTCAGCTTTTAGTGGTCCAAAATCTTCAGTTCTAATTAATCCATCAAGATTGTTTTCAAGTTTTATAAATAAACCAAAATCTTTAATGTCTTTTACATTACCTGTAATAATATCACCAAGTTTATAAGCATCTTGGAATTTTTTAGCAGGAGATTCAGCTATTTCCTTAATAGAAAGTGAAATATTTTCTTTTTCTCTATCAATTTTAATTATTTTAACTTCTACTTCATCACCTTTTTTGAATAGGTTTTTACATTTTGCATTTGGTTCCCAACTAGCTTCTTCATTGTGCAATAAACCATCAACATTTCCAATACTTACAAAAGCTCCAAAATCAGTTAAAGTAGCAATTTTACCTTTTATAACATCTCCCACTTTATGCTCATTTACAAATTTAGTAAATGGTTTTTCTTGAAGATTTTTTAAAGATACTCTTAATCTTTTTTGGTCGATATTTAATTCGATTACTTCAACATTGATTTCATCACCAATATTTAAAATCTCTTTTGGATTTTTTATATTTTTATTCCAAGATAATTCAGAAATATGTAGTAAACCTTCAATATCATTTCCTAAATCAACGAATGCACCATAAGATTCAAAGTTAGAAACAGTAACAGTAATTGTATCACCAACTTCTAATTGATCTTTAATATCTTCCCAAGGATTAGATAAAGCAGCTTTTATAGAAAGACTTAAATGTTGTTTTGCTTTATCATATGATAAAACAACAACAGAAACTGTATCTCCTTCAGAGTAGTAGTTTGCAGGATTAACAGGACCTTTGTATGATATTTCATTGTAGTTTACTAAACCATCAATTCCACCTAAATCAACAAACATTCCATAAGAAGTTATTTTTTTGATTGTTCCATTTATTGTAGATTTGTTTTCTAAAATTTCTGAAATCTTACTATCTTTTACAGATTTTTCTTCTTCAATTAATTTTTTTCTAGAAACAATAATTGAGTTTTGATTTTTATTTACTTTTAAAACTTTAGCTTTAACGTTTTTACCTATTGCTCCAATAGTTTTCATGTAAGATTGTGCAAGTGGCATGAAATATTCACAACCATCAGCATCTTCAATTGTGAAACCACCTCTTTGCTTGATTCCAACAATTTTACCTTCAATTACTACATCTTCAAAGTTTTCTCCATGAGCTTTGATGAAGTTATCAAATTTCTCTTTTTGTAAAACTTTTTTATGTGAAATACTAGGTCTCTCACCTCTATTTCCCATAAGCATAACAGGGATTGTATCACCCACTTTATACTTTATTTCTCCAGCAACTGTAATTTCAGATATTGGCAGTAAACCTTCAATTTTTTGTCCAACATCAACTAAAACTCTATCAGCACTAATTTCAACTATTACACCATCAACTACAGAATTATTTTCTGCTTGCTCAAAAGACTCATTAAGCATTTGCTCAAAATCAAAGTCTTCACCTAAATCAATATCATCCATACGCATTTTATACCTTCTTGTTTACCAGTTTTTTTAAAATTGGACGATTATACAAAAATGTGGCTTAAATTTTCTATTTGAATGATTCAATTTTATCAATCACTTTTTGGATAACCCAATCAGGCGTACTTGCACCAGCAGTTATTCCACAAAATTCTTTGTTTTTAAACCATGAATTTTCTAGTTCAGTTTCATTTTCTATTAGGTGAGAATCTTTACAATTTTCTAGACAAATTGAGTGTAATTGTTTTGTATTTGATGAACTTTTTCCACCAATTACAATCATTACATCAGCTTTTTTTGAAATCTCTCTAGCCGCATCTTGATTTTCAAAAGTTGCATCGCATATTGTGTTAAATACTCTAACTTCTTTATTTTTTAGAATTAAAGCATTTATTATTTCCAAATAGCACTCTTTTTTCTTTGTAGTTTGTGCAACACAAGCAATTTTCTTATTTTTAAATATTATTTTTTCTAAATCTTTAACTGATAAAACAACATGAACATCTTCTAAATCAGCTGCATAAGACATAACACCCTTAACCTCAGGATGCTCTAAATCTCCAAAAATTAGAATTGAATAGCCCTCTTTAGACATATTTTTTACAATATTTTGAGGAGTTGTAACAAATGGACAAGTTGCATTTATAACTTTTTTTGCACTTTTTCTAAGTTCTTTTAAATCATTTTTCGGAATACCATGAGTTCTTATGATTACAGTATCATTTGGTTTTACATCACTTAAATTTGAATAAAGTCCAACATTAAAATCATTTTTTAGTCTATTAATTTCATCTTGATTATGAATTAGTGGACCCATTGTTGCACTATTTTCATACTTTTGTGCAATATCTATGGCTCTTTTTACTCCAAAACAAAATCCATAGTTACTAGCAAGTTCTATTTTCAAAGTTTATCCTTAATATAATGAATCCAAAATTTCTTTGAAGTTTGGAAAAGATGAATTTATACAATCTGTGTCATTTATTTCCATATCACAATTAAGTCCTGCAATTGAAAAGCTCATAGCAATTCTATGGTCTCCAAAAGAATCAATTGTAGCTTTATGTAATGCTCCACCTATTATTTCATACCCATCTTCAAATTCAGTGTAGTTAACTCCACAAAGTTTTAAATTATTTACAACAGCACTAATTCTGTCACTTTCTTTTACTCTTAACTCTTTTGCATTTTTAACTATAGATTTTCCTTTTGCTAAGCTCATAGCAATACTAAGAGCAGGTAGTTCATCTATTAACCAAGAGATATTTTCACTTACTTCAACGCCATTTAGTTCATTTCCAATTACTTCAATATCTCCAATAGGCTCATATACATTTTCTTTTTCAATAAAGTTTACAATAGCACCCATTTTTTGAAGTATTATATAGGCTTCAACTCTTGTTGGATTTAAAGAAGCATTTTTAATAACAACTCTTGATCTTTTAGAGATAGCGGCTGCAACAGCAAAGAAGAATCCACTTGATGGGTCTGTAGGTACAGTTATATTTAAAGGTTTTAAATTAGATTTTAGTGGTTCAATATTTATAAATCCTTCACTATCTGTGAAAATATTGGCTCCCATTCCACAAAGCATTCTTTCTGTATGATCTCTTGTTAATTCATTTTCTTTATATTTGCTAATTCCTTTTGCTCTTAATGCGGCTAAAATCATAGCTGACTTAACTTGAGCAGAGTCTACAGGTGAAATATAAGTAAAAGGAGTTAAATCTTTTACTCCTCTTATAAAAAGAGGGGCTTTATTTCCATTTTCTCTTCCATCAATATTTGCTCCAATACTTCTTAATGGATCTGCAACTCTTTTCATAGGACGACTTCTAAGATACTTGTCACCAGTTAATACAAAACTTCCATCTACACTTGCTAATAAACCACAAAAAAGTCTCATAGCAGTTCCAGAATTTCCACAATCAAGTATATCATTTGGTTCAACTAAATTGTCAATAGGAGTTATTTCAACGTCACTTCCATTTCTTACAATTTTTGCACCTAATTGTTCAACTATTTTTAAAGTATTTAAAGTGTCTTCAGCAGTTAAATAGTTTTTTATATAAGATGTTTGGTTAGAAAAAAGTGAAAACATCGCACATCTATGTGAGATTGATTTATCACTTGCTATATTTTCTATTGTTATATCAAAAGGTTTTGATAATTTTTTTATGCTAAAATTTTCCACTTTTTTCCTTTTTTATTATCTTAATGTAATATTTAATTTCTTATTTAAAATATCTAAAATAGAGTTGATAACTAAATTGATATCTTCATCTTCTAAAGTTTTTTCATTACTTTGAAGTGTAAATCTAATAGTTAAACTTTCAAACTCTCCTAATTTCTCATCACTATAAATATCAATTAAATTAAATTGTTTAATTAAAGAAATATTTAATGAATTGATAGCTTTTTTAATTTCTTTAAATTCAAGATTTTTAGGAGCTATAATACTTAGGTCTTTTCTTGAAGCTTGAAATTTAGAATATGAAGAAGCTTTTGTTAAATCATTTTTAACTGCTTCAAAATCTATTTGAGCAACAAATGTATCGTTTAAATCATAATCATTAGCAACACTAGGATGAAGTTTTGATATAAATCCTACAATATTATTATCAATAATTATATTTGCACTTTGATATGGATGTATAAATTTATTATCAATATTTTGCATTGTTTCTAATTCAAACTCACCAATTGTATTTAAAACTTTTTTAGCAAAAGAGAAAAAATCCATATTTTTTGGCTTACCAGCATTGCTAACATCTTCTTGTTCAGCAGCACCACTATGAATAAATGCAATTTTTTTACTCTCTTTTCTATTTTCGTCAAAAATAGTTCCAATTTCGAAGAAACTAGCTTTTCTTGCACCTGTTTTAAAATTATTTGAACAAGCTTCGACTAAATTTAGTAACAAAGTAGTTCTATATGTATTTAATTCTTTTACAATAGGATTAACAATTTCCAAATCTTCTTTTACAGTTTTAAAACCATATTTAACTAAATTTTCTTTAGAAGTAAATACATAAGTTAAAGTTTCAAAAAAACCATTTTCAACTGCTTTACATCTAATTTTGTTCTTTTTTAGTAAATCTAAGCTAGTTTTATTTACTCTATTTATTTCATCAATACAAAGAGGTTTTGATTTTATATTGTCAATACCAATTATTCTAATTATCTCTTCTGTAATATCTGCAACATTTTTTATATCATGTCTATAATATGGAACTTTTATTGATAGTGTATCTTCAATTGGTTCTTTTACTTCAAAACCTAAAGATATTAAAATTTTTTCAATTTCATTTTTTTCAATTTCTTGACCAATAATAGAATTTATTTTTTTTATATTTGCATCAACAAATAACTTTTCTTTATCATCAATATAATCAATAGAACCTTTATATAAAGTTCCACCCAATTTTGAAATAAGGTTTGACAAATAATCTAATCCAAGGCTAATATTTGGTTCACTTCCTCTTGAAGATTTATAAAAAACATCTGAAGTTTTTATTTTTTTATCAAATACTAATTTTGAAATTAACTCTGGATTTACATAAGATGCTTCAAGTAAAAACTCATTTTCTACTTCTTCGAAATTATTTTGTAAAACAGAAGGTTTACTTAAAATTTGTGAATTAAAATAGATTGTATCAAAACCATTATCATCCTTTTTAATTTCTAAAATAGAAGATTTTGATTTTGGATATGCATTTAAAATAACACCACAAGAGTGTGTAGTATAACTTAAAATATTTTTTATATCTTTATTCTCTTCGTATTTTTTTATAGTAGATAATCTTAGTTTTTTAATTAGATCTAAATTGAAACCAGATAAATCGGCTGCTTTAAAAACTAAAGAAGAGTTAATTTTATTGTCACAATTTATTTTAAAATTTTGACCAATACTTGATTCATTGTAATGTATATATTTGTCTAATTCATTTAAAGGGATTTCATAAAATGCACTAAGTTCTCTCGCAATTCCTAAAATACTTAAACAATCACCTCTATTTGGAGTAAGACCTATTTCTATAATATCATCATTTAAAGTAGGATAATCCTTTAACTCTTTACCTAAAGTGAGTTCTCCTATTGAATTATCAAGAATCATAATTCCATCATTTATTTTAGGAAGACCAAGTTCTGTTGAAGAACAAATCATTCCATTAGATTCAACTCCTCTTAATTTTGCTGCTTTTATTTTAAAATCTTCTCCTAAAACAGCTCCAATAGTTGCAACAGCAACAATTTGTCCTGCATCTACATTGCTTGCCCCACAAACAATTTGAGTAACTTCATTTCCTATATCAACTTGGCAAACATTTAATTTATCAGCATCAGGATGTTTTTCTTTACTTAAAACTTTTGCAACAACTACTTTTTCAGGAATAGTATTTCTTTCTAAACTATCAACTTCTAAACCTATACTATTTAAAGTTTTACAGATTTCATCTGTACTTATATTCGATATATTTATAAATTCTTCTAACCATTTTCTTGTAATTATCATTTGAATTGTCCTAATAATCTTGTATCACTTTCAAATAGTGATCTTAAATCTCCAATACTATGAATTAACATAGCAAATCTTTCTATTCCTAAACCAAATGCATAACCTGATTTATCTTTATATCCAACTGCATCAAAAACATTTTGGTCTACAACTCCACAACCTAAAACTTCTAACCATCCTGTTTGTGAACATACTCTACAACCATCACCTTTACAAAATACACATGAAATATCAACTTCAGCAGATGGTTCTGTAAATGGGAAATATGAAGGTCTAAATCTTACATCAACTTCACCAAACATATGTTGTAAGAATTCAACTAAAACATGTTTTAAATTAGCAAAAGATATCTTATCTGCATCATCTACAACTAGTGCTTCTATTTGATGAAACATTGGAGTATGAGTTATATCAAAATCTCTTCTAAAAACAGTTCCTGGCGCGATCATTCTAATAGGAGCTTTTTGGCTTAGCATAGTTCTTATTTGCACTGGAGATGTATGAGTTCTTAGTAAAGTGTAATCTTTATTGTAAAATGTATCTGCCATATCTCTTGCTGGATGATATTCTGGTAAATTTAACGCTTGGAAATTGTGAAAATCATCTTCTACTAAAGGTCCTTCTTCAACTGCAAAATTTAAATTTAAAAAATAGTTTACTATTCTATTCATTGTCTCAGCAACTGGATGATAAGCACCACAAGAAAGCTCGTTATTAAATTTTGTAACATCTATTTTTTCTGATTCTAATTTCTTGTTTAAAGCTTCAAATTCAAGTTCAACTTTTTTGATATCAAGTGCTTTTGTTATTTGTTCTTTTTGTAAATTTAATTTTTCTGCAAATGATTTCTTTTCTTCTGCAGGAATATCTTTCATTTTTGTAAATTCTATTGTTAGAACACCCTTTTTACCTAGAGTATCAACTCTTAAATTTTCAAGCTCTTCAAGAGATTTAGCATTTTGTATTTTTTCAATCCAAAGAGTCACTTTTTTTCCTATTTATTAAATTATTTTTTTATTCTTAAAGTCACGATTGTACCTGATTTTTTATTAGAGTTTGGTTATAATGAAACAGTATTATTTTAAAGGAAAAATGATGTGTATATTTTGCAAAATAGTTAATAAAGAGATACCAAGTAATATTATATTAGAAGATGAAAATTTCTTATCTTTCCATGATATAAACCCTACTAGAAAAGTTCATGCTTTAGTTATTCCAAAAGCTCATTATAGCTCTTTTGAAGATGCTCCAAGTAGTATTATGGGTTCTATGAGTGATTTTATAAAAAAAGTTACAAAAGAATTAAATATAACCGAGTCAGGTTATAGAATGATTACAAATATTGGAATACATGGAGGGCAAGAAGTTCCTCATTTACATTTTCATATAATTGGTGGAGAAAGTGTAGGAAGATTAGTTAGGGAAAAGAACGATTTGTAAGATAAACCATTTGGTTTATCTTACTCTTGAAAAGAACCTAAATTCATAATTTTTTGGTATTTTTTTTCTCTTCTTTGTTCAGGAGTTAATTTTTTAAGTTCTTCAACTGAATTCAAAAAGTATTCTTTTAAAGCCATTATAGCTTCATCTTTCTTTCTATGAGCACCAATTAAAGGCTCATTCACAACATCATCAATTAAATTTTGTTGTTTTAAATTATCTGATGTAATTTTTAAAGCTTGTGCTGCAGTTTCAACTTTTGATGGATCATTCCATAAAATTGCACTACATCCCTCTGGAGAAATAACCGCATAAACAGAATATCTCATCATTGCAAGTTTATCAGCAATAGAAATAGCTAAAGCTCCACCACTACCACCTTCTCCAATTACAACTGATACTGTAGGAGTAGTTAAATTTGCAAATTCGTAAAGATTTTTTGCTATCGCTTCACTTTGGTTTCTTTCTTCTGCCCCAAGACCTGGATATGCACCCGGAGTGTCAACTAACATTAGAATTGGAATCTGAAATTTTTCAGCCATTTGGGCAGCTCTTAAAGCTTTTCTATATCCTTCAGGACTAGGCATTCCAAAATTTCTTTTTAATTTCTCTTTTGTTCCTCTACCTTTTTGCTCACCAATTATTAAAGCCCTTTGTTTTCCAATAAAACCTAAATAGCATACAATTGCATTATCATCAACAAAGTGTCTATCTCCATGAATTTCATAAGCATCAGTCAACATACCATTAATATAATCAAGAGCATAAGGTCTATCAGGATGTCTTGCAAGTTGAAGTTTTTGATAATCATTTAAATTTTTAAATGTCTTTTCAACTTCTTTATCAAGTTTTTTGTTTAATATTTCAACAGCAGGCTCATCTGCCCTAGCTTTTGCTGTTAAAATTTCTTCTTCAATTTTTCTTATTTTATCTTCAAATTCTAAGTAAGTTGCCAATATTTTTCCTTATAGAAAAGAGCATTTTAGCTCTTTAAGGTTTAGATTTATTTTGTAAATTTTTTAAAAATTACAGAACCGTTTGTTCCACCGAAACCAAAATTATTACTCATAACAGTTGTTAATTCAACTTTTCTTGCAACGTTTGGAACAACATCTAAATCGCATTCAGGATCTTGGTTTTCAACATTAATTGTTGGAGGAATAACTCCTTCATTTAAAGCTTTTATCGCCATTATAGCTTCAATTGCTCCAGCAGCTCCAAGGCAGTGACCAATTTGTCCTTTTGTTGAAGATACAGGAGGACAATTTTCTTTTCCTCCAAATGCTTCTTTTATAGCTGCAGTTTCGTTTTTATCACCAACTGGAGTTGATGTACCATGAGTATTTATATAATCAATTTTTGGATATTCACCAGTTATATTTTTTGCCATTTCAAGAGCACTTCTCATAGCTCTTAATGGACCATCTGTTACGGGTGAAGTTATGTGGTTTGCATCACCACTTTCTCCAAAACCAATAATCTCACAATAAATTTTTGCACTTCTTTCAAGAGCGCTTTCAAGAGTTTCTACAACTAGTGCACCTGCACCTTCCCCCATAACGAATCCATCTCTATCCATATCAAATGGTCTAGATGCTTTTTTAGGGTCATCATTTCTTGTAGAAAGAGCTTTCATAGCAGCAAAACCACCAACACCAGCTCCACAAATTGCGCTCTCTGCACCTACAACTAAAATTCTATCAGCACCACCTAATGCAATAGTTTTAACTGCATCATTTAATGCATGAGTAGAAGCAGCACATGCAGTAACATGTCCTAGTGAAGGTCCCTTTAGATTATGTTCAATTGATATAAATCCACTTAGCATATTTGCTAAAGATGAAGGTATAAAAAATGGAGAAATTTTTCTTGAACCTTTTGTATCACAAATTGTAGAATTTTTTTGAATTGTACTTAATCCACCAATTCCAGAACCAGAGATAATTCCAAATCTAGGAGCATCTTTTTCATCAACTTTTTTATTTTCTGATGTAATAAATCCACTATCAATCATAGCTTCTTTAGCTGCTTTTATACCTAATTGAATGAATCTATCAGCTTTTTTTACTTCTTTTTTATCCATTACAGTTTCAGGATCAAAATTTTTCACTTCTCCTGCAATTTGTACAGAAAAATCGCTAATATCAAATAGTGTTATTGTATCAATTCCACAAACACCATTTACAGCGGCTTCGAAAGATTCATTTACGCTGTGACCTATAGAATTTATTGTACCTAGACCTGTAATAACAACTCTTTTCATCTAATTATGCTCCAATGTTTAATTTGTTTAATTATTAATTTAAATTATTCAATTTTTTTAAAAAAAAACTCAATAGTAGAAATTTTAAATGAAAGAATAAATCTTTCATTTAAGTAAAGCGCTTAATTACGCGTTATTTTCGATGTACGCTATTGCATCAGCAACAGTTAAGATTTTTTCTGCATCTTCGTCTGGAATTTCGATGTCAAATTTTTCTTCTAAAGCCATTACAAGTTCAACAACATCTAGTGAATCTGCACCTAAATCTTCAATGAACTTTGAATCTTCTTTAACTTCAGCTGGATCGCAATCTAATTGCTCTACAACAACCGCTTTTACATCATCTAATAATGCCATATCTTTATCCTTTTATAAAATTAATTGCAAATTATAGCAAAAAAGTTTTTAAAACCCTTTAAAATTTTTAAAATTATAGTTTAAAGCTATGCTTTAAACGTATAATCCACCATTTACTTTTAATATTTCACCTGTAATATAAGATGAGTGATCACTTAATAAAAATGCTACCGCATCGGCTATTTCTGAAGGATTTCCAAATCTCGAAAGGGGAATATTTTTTTCATATTCAGCTTTTACTTCATCTTTTAATAAATTTGTCATATCTGTTTGAATAAAACCAGGTGTTACTGCATTATATCTAATATTTCTACTAGATGCTTCTTTAGCAAATGATTTAGTCATTGCATTTAGCCCACCTTTTGATGCTGAATAATTTGTTTGTCCAGGATTTCCCATTTCTCCAACTATTGAAGATATGTTTACAATAGACCCAAATCTTTTTTTACCCATAACTTTTAGAGCTTCTCTGCATCCAATAAATGCTGAAGTAAGATTTGCATCTAAAACTGATGTAAAATCTTCCACACTCATTCTTAGAGCTAATTTATCTTTTGTAATTCCTGCATTATTTACTAAATAAGAAAGTTCTCCATCACTGTCAATTATAGTTTTAATTGCATTTACAAATTCTTCTTCAATAGTAACATCAGCTTTAATAATTGCAGCTGTTCCACCAGATTTTTCAATAAGTTCTTTTACTGCTTCAGCTTCTTCAATTTTACTTCTATAATTTATCCATACTTTTAAACCATAACTAGCTAAAGTTTGAGCAATTTGTGCACCAATACCTTTGCTAGCACCAGTTATTAATACATTCTTACCACTAAATTTCATATATATATCCTTTTTATTTTTACTTATACTTTTTTATTATAACAATAATTTTATTAGATTAAACTCCTCTTTTATTATCCCATAATCTAATATGAAGTCTATCTGAATACTTAAATCCATATTTTATGGCAAGGTTTACTACATTTAAAGAGTTCCTATCAATATTTTCAGCAGTATCACCTAGAGGCATTAAAAAAATTTCACAAGATGGAATATCTTTTATAATTTCTTTAATCTCAACAATTGCATTTGTTAAAAAATCATCACCAATTACAAATTTTAGATAAGATTCTTTTGTATTAGTTAAAATTTTTGTTAAAGTTAGTTTGTTTACTCTTTTTTTCAAAGGTTCCAAAGAGTTACTTAATTTTACGCTCATAGAAAATAAAATTTTATTTTGATATTCTTTTGTAAAATCTATATTTAATGAGCCATTTGTTTCTATAGTAACTTTATGATTCCTATTTATATAATATTCAAGTAGTTTCTGAAATTCATCATTGTTCCAATATAAAAGAGGTTCTCCTCCTGTTATTACAATATCGATTTTGAAGTCATATTCAAATGAACTAAGTAAATTTTCTACTTCATCTACAATATCTGCATGAGATTTATATTTTTTCCAACTATCCTTAAATTCCATATCAACTGCATAATAAGAATCACAAGCACATTTTTTGATTCCACTAGGAGTTTCATACTCAACATTAAAACCCACACATTTGAAATTACATTTCCCAAATCTAATAAAGATAGAAGGTGTACCTATTAGTTTACCTTCTCCTTGTATTGTTGGTCCAAAAATTTCATTAACTTCTAGCATAAAAAGTACTTTTACTTTTTGGTGTTTCTAGAAATTCAATTTTTGATACTTTTACATCAATTTTATTCATTTTTTCTTGAACAATTTTTAGAAGCCATTCTGATATATTTTCACTTGTTGGTACAAAATTTACAATAATATAGCTTTCATAAAGTTCTAAAAGTTCATTTTGAAAACCTTTTAAATTTACAGTTTTGTAACCTTCTTCAAAATCTATTAAATCTTTTTTATCAATCATTGGAAGAAGTGTACTAAAAAGAGGATCATTTATATCTATTATGAATTTGTGATCTAAAATATCATCTAAAAATTTCTTAAACCAGTTTAGGTGCTTAAAGTCAGTTACCATTCCATCTTTTACTTTGTCTGATTTAAGATATACAATAACTTTCCCTTGATGACCATGAAGATGTCTGCACATTAAACATCCATCTAATGAAAATTCAATATTTAAAGATTGTGACCAAACTCTATGTCCATAGCAAAAATCAAATTCTTTTGATATTTCCCACATTAGTTAATTTCCTTATATTTTATAGGATCAATTGCATTTGCATTTTTAAATCCATTTAATCTTAATCTACAAGAATCACAAACTCCACATGCTTCAATCTCTTCTTTGTAGCAAGACCAAGTTAGATTTAGTGGAACATTTAATTTTATTGATTCTTCAACAATTTGTGTCTTACTTAAGTGAACTAAAGGAGTTATAATTCTTATTTTAGTATCTTCTTTTGTTCCTTCATTTATTGCTTTATTCATATCTTGTATGAAATTATCAGAACAGTCCGGATAACCTGAGCTATCTTCCTCAACAACTCCAATATATATGGCAGACGCTTCCTCTTTTTCAGCTATTGCACTAGCAATACTTAAAAAGATTCCATTTCTAAATGGAACATAAGTGATAGGAACAATACCTTTTTCAATACCTGACGTTGGTACATCTATTGTTTTGTCTGTTAGGGCACTAGCTCCAATTTGAGTAAAAAATGGTATATCTATTTCATATTTATTTAAGACATTCAATTTTTCGCAAATATCTCTAAAAGCTTTTAGCTCTCTTTCTTGAGTTCTTTGGCCATAATTAAAATGTACAGCTATTAATTCATAACCACTATTTTTTGCTATGTATGAACTTAGTGTAGAATCCATTCCACCACTTAAAATTACCACAGCTTTTTTATTAAAATTATTTATCATATATTAAAAAATCCTTATAATGCTAAAAAATGTAAAAAGTATTGAAAATATAAACTTATCATAAGTTGGTTATAATAGCAAAAATTTTTAAAAGTGAGATAAATTTTATGGAAATCATGCAAGATGCAATAACTACACATATTTATACAATATATATTTTTTTAGCAATTATGCTTTTTAATTTATATTCGGTTGTTTCAAGTAAAAACTTTATTAGTTTAGCAAAGAAATTGAAATTTATGACACCTGTTTATCATTTAAGTAATGCAATAGTGATATATACAGGAACTATTGTTGCTTTTTATGCTCAACATTTTAGTTTAACAATTGCATTGATGATACCAGCGTCAATTTTTTTGCTTGTAATTGAGATAAAAAGATATAAAAAACAAAGAGTTATCAAAGTAGGGGATGTAAAGCTACAAGAAGAATTTTATGTATATGCTAAAAAAATATATATAATTGAAATTGCCGTTTTAGCTATGGTTTATATTATCTCTAAGGTATTTTGATGCAATACATATATGATAAGTTAGCAGGTAGTTTAACATTAGAAATAAAAGATGAAAATTATAATTACATAATAAAAGCTAGAAGACATAAGTTAGATGATTATATATCTTTTAGAAATCTTCAAGATGATTTTTTATATGTTTATAAAATCATTGAAATAAATAAGAAAAATACTATTTTAGAGCTTTTAAATAAAGAAGAAAAAATTGTTGAGAATAGTACTAAGTTACATATTGCTTGGTGTGTTGTTGATCCTAAAACAATATATGAAAATATTTCATCATTAAATGAATTAGGTGTAGATAGAATTAGTTTTGTTTATAGTGATTTTTCACAAAAGAATTTTAAAATAAATTTCGAAAAACTTGAAAAAATATTAATAAATTCTTCAACACAATGTGGAAGAAGTAGTATTATTAAATTTGATATTTTTAAGAATTTAAATACCTTTTTTAAAGAATTTCCAAATAGTTATATTTTAGATTTTTCTAATTCTTTAATTGATGATAAAAAGGGTGATATTAAAACTTTAGTTATTGGACCTGAAGGTGGTTTTTCTGAAAAAGAAAGAGAAAGTTTTGATAAAAATTTTGTTGTAGGAATAAAGTCTAATATAATATTAAGATCTGAAACAGCAATTATAACGGCTAGTTCAAAAATTATTGTATAAAAGAGTAGCTTAACTACTCTTTTATAATATTACCAATTTCTAACGATTGAATGACAGTTAGAACATGCATTTAACATATCTGAATAAGAGTTTCCAGCGTTAATAAATGCTTTGTTTTTTAAGTTTTCTTCTAATTCAACAACATCTAAAGTTATTCTTTTTGAAGCGTTTTCCGCTATATTAGACATATGTTTTTTATTTTCAGGAAGATATTGAACTATAGTACTTTTCTCAGAAAAAAGATTATTTCCTTCTTTTACAAGTTTATTTCCCTCTTTAATTAATTCAATATTGTTATTTAAAAAACCTTTTTGAATTAAAGCCATACCTTGTTCCATAGTAGCCATAGACTTTTGCATTACATCATTTGCAAAAAGTGAACCAGTTGCTAAAGATGCTATAAGTAATAATTTTGATAATTTCATTTTTCTCTCCTATATTTTGGAAAAGATGTTCTTAATGAACATCTCTCCATCTACTTGCTTTCCATAAGAATGCAAAGATTGCAAAAATCGCTAAATAGATTAGGAATTTAGGTCCTAACTCTTCTCTTTGAGCTTTTTTAGAATCTCCTACTTCTTCAAGATATTTAATAACTTGTGCTTGAGACTCTTGAGTTAACCCAACTCTTGGCATTGCTGTACCTTCAAGTTGTTTTTGAGGATCATTAATAAATGTTTCTAAATAATTTGCTCCTCTACTTCTGATGTATTGAGATAAATCAGGAGGTAGTTTACCCATATAAGCTTTTATATCCCCATTAGATGTAAATGCAGCCATAGAACCTTTTTTCATATCAGCATATTTTATTCCGTGACATCTTTGACAAGCATCATTGAATACTTGTTTATTTGTCATTTCTTTTGGAGCAATTGATTCTAAATAAGCAACCATATCAGCAATTTCTTGCGGTTGCATCCAGTCATAACTAGGCATTGGATGAGCTCTACCATCAACAAATTTATGAGAAACTTTAGATGCTAAAGCAGGATTTTTAATAAATGCAATTAAATACTCTTTTGAGTATAGTTTACCAGCACTTCCTAAATCAGGAGGAGTAACACCATAAGCAGCTCCTGCACTTGCATTATCCATAAGTTGTGGGAAACCTTTTGATTCAATACTGTGACATGCTGTACAGTTTGATGTAACTAGAGTTTCTCCATTTGCTACATTTCCAGTTGCTTTTAGAGCATCTTGATTACTAGCCCAAAACTCATTTACTGTTGTATCGTATTTAGCAGCTTCATCTAATGTTAATGTTGCACCTTTTATAGTTTTTTCATTATTTAATTTTTTAGCTTCTTCTAAAGCTTTTTGAGCTTTTTCTACTTTTTCTTTTGCACTAACTTTATCTGCTTCTTCAAATTTGAAATTTGCAGGGCTTACATGTGGATGCATTTGTGAGTGAGCAAAAGGCTCAACTCCCCAGTATGTAATAAGTGTAAGGATTACTACTACTGCTAATATTTTTAATTCTCTCATATTTTATCCTCTTCTTTTTTGATCAAGTTTAGAAATAACTGGAAGTAGAACAAATAGTAAAATAAATACAACTGCTGCATAGAATCCTACCCATGCGTTTGTACCTGTTGGAGGAAGTTTTCCATAAACAGTTAATACAATTAAGTCTACCATTAAAATCCAGAACCAAATAAAGAATAGAGGTCTTTTGTGTGCAGGTAAAATTTTTGTATCTCTATCTAACCAAGGTAAAACAAAGAAAATACCATTTGCAAATGCAAACGCAATTAGACCTATATCAAATGCTTTAATACCAGCAATATCAAAGAAGAATCCTCTTAAAACTTCATACGACCATAAGAAATACCACTCTGGATAAATGTGAGCTGGAGTTACCATTGAGTCAGCCGGATCAAAGTTAACTGGATCCATTGCAAAGTTATAGTGGAAGAACACTAAATAGAAATAGAATATTAAGAATACTCCAAGAACAGCTAAATCTTTAGAGATAAATACTGGCCAAAAAGGAATAACTTTTGACTCTTTTTTCTTACCACTTAAATATTTTTCAGCTTCTGCATCAAAATCAAGCTCTTCAGCATTTTGATTATTTACGTGAGGAATTCTTAATGTGTAGAAGTGTAAACCAATTAATCCCATAATAGCTATTGGTAATAAGAATACGTGTAACATAAAGAATCTTGTTAATGTTGCATCAGCAACGTTGAAATCTCCTCTAATCCAAACAACTAGAGCATCACCAATAACAGGAACTCCACCAAATAAGTTTGTAATAACCATTGCAGCCCAGTAAGACATTTGTCCCCATGGTAACATATAACCAGAGAACCCAGCAGCACTAAATGTAACAAATAGTAGCATACCTGAAATCCAAATCATTTCTCTACCTTGTTTATAAGAACCATAATAGATTCCAGTTAACATGTGAATATAAATGATTAAGAATACAACAGAAGCAGCAACACCATGCATATGTCTAAATAGCCAACCAAATGCAACTTCTTGCATAATTGTATAGTTTACTGAATCAAATGCTAATGCAACATCTGGTTTGTAGTACATCATTAGAAATAATCCAGAAATTATTAAAATACCAAATGTAGTAGCTAGTAAAACTCCCATTGCCCATAGGAAGTTAATATCTTTTGGAATCCAATACTCAGTCATCATAACTTTATTGAAAGTTGTTAGATTTAATCTTTGGTCTAACCACTCTCCAACAGAGTTAGCTTTTTCGAATTTTGCCATCTCTTATCTCCTTATGCTTTCATTGCTTCAGCAATTTGTTTACACTCTGGTCCTTCGTTTCCAAGAACAATAGTGTTTCCTTTTACTTCAAATGGAGGTAAATCTAAAGGTCTTGGTGGTGGTCCGAAAACTTGTTCACCACTAGCATTAAATTCTCCACCGTGACAGGCACATTTCCATTGATCTTTCTTCCATGCAGGAATACAACCAAGGTGAGTACAAAGACCAATAGCAACAGTATATCTATCACTTCCTATTACTAAATCTCTTTTAGAGTTTTCCATATCGGCAGTTTTCTTTAAAACAAAAATAGGTTTACCTCTCCATGTGAATGTAGATGGTTCACCTGCTTTTAAGCTGTTTAAATCAATTTCCGTAAATCCACCAGCTAATACGCTAGGAAGTGGATCCCATACTTGCTTCATACCATACAAAGATGCGGCTCCTCCAACTGCAGCAACTGCAGCAAATGAGTAGCCAATAAAATCTCGTCTATTTGTATTGTTAGACATATTTGGCTTCCTTTTTTTAAAATTAGAATCAGGCTCGATTTTAATATAAAGATACTTAAGAATTATTGATTCATATCAAATTTTAAATGAAAGATTAACAGAATGTGTAAAAAAAGTTTATTTTATGGGGAAGTAAATAATAATTATTATTAGAAAATCTTATGATTTTCTAATAAATTTGATAATTTCAGATTCAATATTTTCTTTATCTATAACAGAATCATGATTTATTTTTGCATTAAATAAATCTTTAATTGATTGAGGTAAAGTAGCATTGAATTTTGAGCTAATTTCATCTAAAGCTTCTTTATCACCATATTTGATAGTATCTTGTTTTAAAGCATTTAGAACTGTAGGTGAGAATTTTGTCCATTCAGCTGTAGAATAAATTACAGTTTTTAGAGGTTTTTCTTTTAATTCATTATATGCTTTAATACAAGTTGCTGTATGTGGATCCATTAGGTAACCATTATCTAAGAACTCTTTAATTGTACTGTTACTAAAAGAGTCATTACTAAATGTAGCACTAAAATATTTTTGTAACTCTTTTGTTTCTTCTGAAGACATTTTAAATATATTATTTTTATTTAAATCTTCCATTAGTTCTTTTGTTCTCTCAGCTCCAAATAAATCATAAATAACTCTTTCGATGTTTGATGATTTTAAAATATCCATAGCAGGTGATTTTGTAAGTTTAAGACTTTTTTCTCTAATATCATAAACCCCAGTGTTTATCCATTCTGTTAAAATATTATTTTCATTTGAAGCAACTAAAAGTTTTTCAATATTTAGACCCATTTTTTGAGCATAATAAGCACCAAGAACATTTCCGAAATTTCCACTTGGAACAACCAAATAAATTTTTTCTCCATTTTTGATAGCATTTTGTCTAATTAATTCTAAATACGACCAGAAGTGATAAATTATTTGGAAAATAATTCTTCCAAAATTTACAGAGTTTGCAGCACTTAATTTGATGTTATCTTTATTTAATTCATTTTTAAAATTATTTGAAGCTAAAAGAGTTTTTAAAGCATTTTGTGCATCATCAAAATTTCCTTTAATTCCTAAAACTTTAAGATTTTCACCATTTTCACAAACCATTTGTAGTCTTTGAACGTCAGAAGTTCCACCATCTGGATACATACAAACAACTTGAATATTTTTTTTATTTCTAAAGGTATTTAAAGCAGCAGGTCCTGTATCTCCACTAGTTGCAGCTAATATAAGGTAGTTTTCTCCTCTTTTTTGAGCAATTGAGCTAAAAATTGAACCAAATGGTTGAAGAGCCATATCTTTAAAAGCTCTTGTTGGACCATGGTACTGTTCATTTACATATAAATCATCTTTAACTTTTACAACTGGACTTGGATTTGATGTATTATCAAAATTGTCATATAAATCTAATGCTTTTTTAATTTCATTATCTTCAATATCTATTTCAAAAGCTTTTAAAATGTCAAAAGCAAGTTCTTTATAACTTTTGTTAATATGGTTTTCAATAAAGTTATCTCCTAAATTTGGAAGATTTTTTGGCACATATAATCCTCCAAATGAGCTACTTGGATTTAAAATAGCTTCACTAAAGCTAACTTCTAATGGTTTTATTCCATCATTTCCTCTAGTTTCTATAAAATTCATTACATAATTCCTTTAGTTGTTTAATAATTTTTGAATATCAATACCATTGTTTGGATTATCAGCTCTTATAAACTGAGTACCAATACCATCACTTGTGAATAATTCTAATAAAATAGAATGTTCAACTCTTCCATCTATAATATGAGCTTTATTTACGCCATTATGAATAGCTTCGATACATGAATCAACTTTTGGAATCATTCCTCCAGCAATTGTTCCATCTTTTTTGAACATCTCAACATTTGATTTATCTAAAGTTTGAATTAATTCTCCATTTTTGTTTAGTACACCAATTGTGTCAGTTAGGAATATAACTTTTTGTGCTTTTAACGCCATTGCAATTTCACAAGCTGCAACATCAGCGTTTATATTATACCCAGGGTGGTTAGGCTCATCTCCGTTTGCTATAGGTGCAATTACAGGAATAAAACCTTCTTTAATTAGATTATTTATTAGTTCACCATTTACTTCTGTAATATCTCCAGTGTATCCAAACTTTCCACCATCTTTTGGAACAGCTTTTATGATACTACTATCTTTACCAGATATTCCTATTGCCTTTGCTCCATGAAAGTTTAGTAATGAAGCTATATTTTTATTTATTTCTCCACTTAAAACCATTTCAACAACTCTCATACTCTCTTTACAAGTAACTCTATATCCATCAACAAAAGATGATGGGATTTCAAGTTTGTTTAAAAGTTCTGTAATTCTAGCTCCACCGCCGTGAACAACCACTGGTTTTATTCCAAGAAGAGTTAGTAAAACTATATCTTGAGCAAATTTTTCTTTTAAATCATCACTTGTTTGAGCTGAACCACCATATTTAATAACGATAATCTTTCCATAAAATTTTTTGAAATATGGAATAGCATCAATTAGAGTTTGAACTTTTGGGTTTATTTGTGCCATAAAAAATATCCTTGTAAATTTTAAAGTTTCGATTATAGCTAAAAATCTCTTTTAAAATGAAATATAGTAAAATGAAGGTATGAAAAAATATTTAGCATTAAAAGCAAGTGCAGGAAGTGGTAAGACTTTTGCATTAACAGTACGATATATTAGTTTATTATTGATGGATGCAAAGCCTAGTGAAATTTTAACACTTACTTTTACAAATAAAGCTGCTGCTGAAATGAGTGAAAGGGTATTTAAAACCTTACAAACTTTAGGTGATGATGAAGCATATTTAAGTGAGATAATAAAAGTATCAGGATTTTCTAAAGAAGAGATACTAGGTAAAAAATCTTTACTTTTAAAACATTTTATAAATGATACTTTGAGTATTTTTACAATTGATAAATTTGTCAATAAGATACTAAGAGAATTTTGTGGTTATATTGGAATAAGTGATGATTTTAAAATCCAAAATGATGATATGGAAGTTCTTAGTTACAAATATTTACAAAGTTTAGATGAAAATACTTTTAAAGATTTAGTAGAATTTTCGCTATATGAAAAGAAAAAATTTAATTCTATTTTTGAACTATTTAAGAGTCTAATAGAAAAAAACGAAAATATAAATTCTATAAATATTGATGCTAAATTATTAGATGTTTTAAAAGATGATATATTACAAAAAGCTTTAAAAATTAAAGAGCATATTTTAAATTGTCCAGTCGCAAGTGCTAGTGCAATAAAAGCAGTATCTTTTAATAATTTTGATGAATTATTTAACACTACATGGATTGAAAAAGAGACTATTTATGATTACTCATATTTTAAAAAATGTGCTAATGAAGATATAAATAATATTTTTATGCAGTTAAAAGAAGGATTTTTAAATTATTATAAATTAAGAGCAACATATAGTTTAAATAAAATTTTTAAACTTTATACAAGTTTTAAAGAATTTAAAAAAAGTTTTAATATTGAAAAGAACTATTTTGAGTTTAATGATATTTCAAATTTAGTTTATGAACTTTTAAATTCTAAGATAGATAAAAACTTTTTGTATTTTAGATTAGATAGTAACTATAATCATATATTAATAGATGAGTTTCAAGATACATCAATTTTACAATATAAAATTCTTAAACCTTTAATTGATGAGGTTATTGCAGGAGATAGTGAAAAGTTCAAAACATTTTTTTATGTAGGCGATCCAAAACAAAGTATTTATAGATTTAGGGGTGGGAAAAGAGAACTGTTTGATTTTGTTTTAAATGAAAATGAGGTTATAAAATTAGAGAATCTAAATGTAAATTATAGATCTAGTAAAAATATTATAGATTTTGTAAATGATACTTTTTTAAATCTTTTAAATTACGATTATATTGCTCAAGAAAGTGTTAGAAATGAGGGATATGTTGAGGTTATTCAAGATGAAAATTTACAAAGTGAAGAGAAATATTTAGGAATACTAAATAAAATCAAAGAGTTATTAAATAGTGGTATAAATGAAAATGATATTGCAATTTTATGCTATACAAATAGTGATGTTTTAGAACTATTTTACTATTTAAAAGATAAGTTACCAGAACTCAAAATTAGAACTGACATGAGTTCAAAACTAATAAATCAGCAAAATGTTAAAGCCCTAATAAATGCTATAAAATATATCTATTTTAAAGAAAATATTTATAAAGAAAATTTTAATGCTTTGATTGGAAAAGATTTAAACAGTGAATTTTTATTTGATATTGATTTAAATGAATTAAGTGTTGAGAAAATTTTATATATTATGGCGAAATATTTTGATATTATTGATGAAAATATTATTAAATTAATCGAACAATCAAGTATCTATATGAATATAGTTGATTTTGTTTATGAGATAGATAAACTGGATGTTAGTATAGAAAATAGTGAAAATTTAGGATTACAAATATTAACAATATTTAAATCTAAAGGATTGGAATTCCATACAACTATTTTGCTTGATAGAATAAAGAAAAAAAATCATGATAGAAGTTCTCTTTTATTTGATTATGAGAACGTAAATTTACAAAATATATATTATAAAATTTCGGGTTATGAAAAGTTTGATGAAGATTATAAAGAAGCTTTAGAAAAAGAGAAAAGATTAGCTTTAGATGATGAGAAAAATGTATTATATGTTGCTCTTACAAGAGCTAAAAATAACTTGATAATATTTAAAAAAGAAAAAGGTAGTGTTTTTGATATTTTGAATTTACCAGAGTTAAAAATAGGAAAGCTTGTATTAAGTGAAGTTGTAAATAGAAAGGTTACTATTGAAAAAGTTAATTACAAAGCTTTAGATTTAGGAAAACAAGATCAGAAAATTTCAACTTCAAAAACTACTAATGCTGAAATCCTAAAAGCAAAATATTTCGGATTAGCAACACATTATACATTAGAAATGATGAGTAAATTTAATATTCAAGCTCTTAAACAAGGTATTAATTTATCTAAAACTAAATATTTAAATTATTTAGAAGAGAATGATTTTATAAATATAGAAAAATTAATTATAAATCTTATAGAAGATT
>RRZU010228719.1_pt1 | contig 43491 bp, 42 predicted proteins | sample 2165561 | NCBI WGS metagenome assembly RRZU01 (sample SAMN10456909, study PRJNA506462) | wastewater metagenome | isolation source: wastewater sludge | place: USA: Moscow, Idaho | reverse complement strand
TTCGCCGAATTTGACCGACACGTTTTCAAACAGCGGCTTGGCGCCGAACTGCATGGTAATGCCGTTGGTAGAAATCATGGTGGGTTTCCTGTGGGTTTTATAATGAGATAGAGATGGGAATAGCTAAATCGGCGGCATTTTACCATATAAATTTCAAGGCTACCTGAAAGCTTTTGGGGTTTCAGGTAGCCTTGAATATTATTGAATTTTATCAAAAAATATTATTGGGCTACCTGAAAGTCTGACCATTTGTTTTCAGGTAGCCTTGGCTTTAAGTGTTTACGGTTGTTTGCCGGTAACGTTGATGACCCATACTTCCGATTGCGAGCCGAGGCGGAAGGGCACACCCCAAAATCCGTAGCCGGAGGTAACGATAAAATGGCCGTTGCCGATGGCTTCATAACCGTAGGCGAGGCGGTTGAGAAAGCGCACAATCAGGTTGGCGGGTGCAACTTGGCCGTTGTGGACGTGGCCGGACACTTGGATGTCGATAGGCAGCGTGCTATGCGTTTCGATTTCGGTTGGGCGGTGGTCGAGTAACAAGACGGGTTTGGCTGTATCGACGTGTTGCAGCAGCTCGGCGGTAGGTTTGCGCTGCTGATCCATTTCATCGGGGCGGCCGACGAGAGTGAAGCCTTCGGGCAAGGTTATGGCTTCATCGGTTAACACACGGATACCGGCTTTGGCCAATTCTGCGCGGATGGCGGCTTGATGGCCGAACAAATCGTGGTTGCCCATGGTGGCATATACGCCCAGCGGCGCCCGTAATTTTTCCAGATGCGGCTGCATGTTTTCCGATCGGTAATAATCGGTGTTGTCATCCATGATGTCGCCCGGCAGCAGGATAATATCCACTTTTTCACGGTTGAAGGTTTCCACCAGTTGGTCTATCTGGCGCGCGCCAAACAATACGCCCAGGTGCAGGTCGCTGGCTACGCCGATGCGCAAAGGCTTGGCCAGCGGTTTATCGAGGGTGATGTTCAAATGGCGCACTATGGGCGTGTAGGCGCTGTATGTTGCATAGCCTAACAGGCACACAAAAAACAGCGGCGCGAAAATACGCAGGCTGCGCGACATCGGCCGTGTGTCCAACACGCGGCGCAACAGCAGATAGAGCAGAAACGTGGCCAGCGCGGCATACATGACAAACAGCAGAATCACCAACCAGGCCGCACCAAAGCGGAAAATGCCGTGCGATACGCGCAACAACATGCCGGCCAGCAGCAGATTGCTCACGGCATAAGCGCTTATCATCAGCCAGCGCCGTTGTGCTTTGCTGGTCCACTCGGCAAACAGCCATTGCAAAGAACGCCCCAAGCCGAAGGTAAACACTTCCAACATCACAATCACCAGCAACAAAAAAATCACGCGCACAATACCGCCTCAAGCCATTTTGTAAAGAGCGCAGATTTTAACATGACGATGTTGACAACTTGGTGATAACGAGTAAAAAAACGCAATTTCAGCGCAGCGGCAATGCGCTAAAACCGTTATAATCGGCACACAGATTTTCAGACGAGGAAACCTATATGAACACACCGCAATCCGCGATTTTGCCTGACCACTGTCTGGCTGCTATTTATATCGAAGCCGATGCCCGCGAAGGCAGCGAGGCAGCCTTGCGTCAGGCCAGCGTTAAGGCGTTGGCGGCGCTGGAGGCTTTGCAACAAAGGTTTGCCGACATCTCGCTGGGGTTGACCATCGCTTTTGGCAGCAACTTGTGGCAGCGTTTCGGTCATGCGGAAGAAGGCGCGGAACTGAAGCCTTTTCGCGCGTTGGGCAACGGTCTTGCGCCGGCTACCCAGCATGATGTAATGATTCATATCCAGTCTATGCGTGCCGATGTTAACCTGCGTTTGGCCACGGATGTGTTGGCCGCATTTGGCGACACGCTTCAGGTAGCCTCCGAAACCCACGGCGTGCGCCAGCTAGAAGAGCGTGGTTGGGACGGTTTTGTTGATGGCACCGAAAACCCGCACGGCGACGAAGCCTGCGCCAGTGTTGGCACCGTGGCGGCAGGCGTGCCAGGCGAGGGCGGCAGCTATGTATTGCTGCAAAAATACCGCCACGATCTGGCCAAATGGCAGCAAATTGGCATCACCGCCCAAGAAGCCGCCGTGGGGCGCAGCAAGGTGGAGAATGAAGAATTCAGCGCTGCTGTGCGCCTGCCCGATTCGCACTTGGGCCGCACCAATATTAAGGAAAACGGCCGCGGTTTGAAAATTGTGCGCCGCAGCATGCCTTACGGCACGGTTTCGGGCGAACACGGCCTGATGTTTATTGCTTATTGCGCCCATTTGCACAATATTGAGGAGCAATTGCTGCATATGTTTGGCGAGTTTGACGGCAAGATTGATTTGCTGCTGAAGCACATGAGCACGGCGGTATCGGGCGCTTATTATTATGCGCCGAGCGTTGAGCGTTTGCAGAATCTGTAACGCAACCGATGTTTACCGACAGCCATTGCCATTTGGCCGACCCGCAATTATTGCCGCGCCTGCCGCAAGTGTTGGCGCAGGCAGAAGCGGCAGGCGTGTGTCGGTTTATTGTGCCTGCCACTTGCGGCACTGATTTTGCCGCCGTGGCTGCGTTAAAGCATCCGGCGATACATCTGGCCTTCGGTATTCATCCGTGGTTTACGGCGCAGGCTGGGGCCGACGATATGCAGGCACTTGAAAGCCGGTTGCTGGCACATCCAAATGCTTTGGTGGGTGAAATAGGCTTGGATTTTCATGCCAACAATTTGATTAAAAGTGATAAAGCGCAACAGACGGATTATTTTGTGCAACAACTGGCGCTGGCGCAGCGTTTGCGGCGGCCTGCGATTGTGCACAACCTTAAAGCCACTGTTGCCGTTGTTGAAGCGGTACAGCGCAGCGGTTTTAAACAGGGCGGTATTGTACATGCCTTTTCAGGTAGCCTTGAAGAAGCGAAAATGTTGATAAAATGCGGTTTCATGATCGGTATCGGTTCGTTGCTGCTGAATCCTGCCGCACGCAAAGCCCGTGCCGCTGCCGCGCAATTGCCGCTGGAGTATCTGGTTTTGGAAACCGACAGCCCGTTTATGTCTGTAAAGCAGCAGGGCGCCAACACGCCGGCGAATGTGCGCCGCATCGCCGAAACCATGGCTGCTTTGCGGGGTGTGCCGCTTGCAGCGCTGGCGGCAGAAACGGAAAATAATATTAATCGCTTATTGTCTTTCAGGTAGCCTTGTTTTTTTGAATACAAATATTAAAGTAATTGCAATGACAGAACAAAAACCAAATCATCTTCTTCCCGAAGAACACAAACGCAGTATTCGCAGCTTTGTTTTGCGCCAGGGTCATATGACGGCGGCACAGCAAAAAGCAATCGACACTTTTGGGCCGGATTTCGGCCTCGATTATCAAAACACGCCGCGGGATTTAAACACCGTGTTTGGGCGCGATAATGCGAAAGTGCTGGAAATCGGCTTCGGTATGGGTGTGGCCACAGTGGAAATCGCCAAACGTTTGCCTGATACCGATTTTCTTGCCATTGATGTACACGGCCCCGGCGTCGGCAATATTCTGAAGTTGATGGATGAAGAAAAAGTTCATAATATCCGCGTGATGCGCCACGATGCCGTGGAAGTGGTAGAGAATATGCTGGCAGATGGTAGCCTGAGCGGTATCCATATTTTTTTCCCTGATCCGTGGCACAAAAAGCGCCACAATAAACGCCGCTTGGTGCAAACGCCGTTTGTCGAAAAATTGCTGCCGAAGCTGAAAAACGGCGGCTATATCCATTTGGCCACCGATTGGGAAGAATATGCAGTGCAGATGCTGGAAGTGTTGAGCGGTTTCGACAGCCTGAAAAACTCAGCCGAAGCCTATGCCACCACGCCGGATTACCGCCCGGAAACCAAATTTGAAGCACGGGGCAAGCGTTTGGGACACGGCGTATGGGATTTGGTTTTTATCAAGAAATAAGCGATGAAACAAGGTATGGTTTTTAAAAGCATCAGCGGGCAGGCAGCATGGTATTGCGCCTGGCTCAGTATATTGGCGGCACTGCCGGGCGCGGTATATTTTGGTGGCTTTTGGCAGATACGTCATATTAATAGAATGCTGTTGGGCGCGATGCCGCTTTACTTCAGCCTTATCACGCAAAATGCATTGGGATTGTCTGCCGTGTGCTTGGGTTTGTTTGCGCTGTGGCGTTGTCGCGATACAAACGCCATTTGGGCAATTATCCTGAGTTTGGCCGCTTGGCTGCTTTGCCGTATGGGGCTGTGGATTTATTATTAAGCTTGAATCAACAAAACTGTTTTGTAGGCAATATAATCATAATATTGAAAAGGCTACCTGAAATTTTCAGGTAGCCTTTTCAAATCACCAACGGATTATTGATATCCGTTTGGATTTTGGCTTTGCCAGCGCCAAGCATCAGCCATCATAGTGGCTAAATCGTATTGTGTGTGCCAGCCGAGTTGCTCGGCGGCTTTTACCGGGTTGGCAAAGCATACGGCGATATCGCCTTCGCGGCGCGGGCACAGTTTGTAGGGAATGTTTACGCCGCTCACGGCGCTAAAGGCGGCAACGATGTCCAATACCGAGTAGCCGGTGCCGGTGCCGAGATTATAGGTGTGCAGGCCGCTTTGGTTTTCGTGTTTCTGCATGGCTTTGAGGTGGCCGTCGGCCAAGTCGACAACATGGATGTAGTCGCGCACACCGGTGCCATCGGCGGTGGGGTAGTCGCTGCCGAACACCGATAATTCGAGCAGTTTGCCGGAGGCCACTTGGCAGATATAGGGCAGCAGGTTGTTGGGAATGCCGCCGGGATCTTCGCCGATTAAGCCGCTTTTGTGCGCGCCAACCGGATTGAAATAGCGCAGCAATACCACGCTCCAGCGCGCATCGGCGGCCTGAATGTCGGCCAGCATCCGCTCTACTATGTGTTTTGAGGTGCCGTAAGGGTTGGTGGTGTTGCCGGTGGGCATGTCTTCGGTAATCGGTACGGTTGCCGGGTCGCCGTATACGGTGGCGGAAGAGCTGAATACGATGTTGAATACGCCGGCTTTTGCCATTTCTTCGGCCAGAATCAGGCTGCCGGAAACGTTGTTGTCGTAGTATTTAATGGGCTCTGACACGCTTTCACCCACGGCTTTCAGGCCGGCGAAGTGCATCACAGTGCTGATTTTGTGTGTGGCGAAAATGTGCTGCAACAGGCTGCGGTCGCGGATATCGCCTTCGTAAAATACGGGGCTTTTGCCGGTGATGGTGACTACGCGCTCTAGGGAGGTGGGTGAAGCGTTGCTTAAATTATCCAGCACGGCTACGTTGTAACCGGCTTCTAAAAGTTGAACGACAGTATGTGAGCCGATGAATCCGGCGCCGCCGGTAACTAAGATGGTCATTTATAATCCTAATATACAAGCTTTGCCTGCACGGAAACCAAGCATGGCTTGAATGGTTTTAGAGAAAGGGAAAAGGTTTGCTGACGATGTGATGGTGAGCACACCTTTTTTCATTTCTAATCTTTGCACATGCGGCGGAATTTGTAAATCCGACCTTTCTTGCTATTGTGCTTGCCTTACTTTGCATGAAGCATTGTTAGGCTTGATTTTTCAAGTTTATAAAAGCTTTATTTAAAAAATATTTTTTTAAGTTTAATGAATAAATAAAGGCTACCTGAATATTTTCAGGTAGCCTTTATTTATTGGGCAAACATAATATGGATTAAGCGGCGAAACGTTTGGCCACTTCTTCCCAGTTAACGATTTCCCAGAAGCCTTTCAGGTAGTTCGGGCGGCTGTTGCGGTAGTCGATGTAATAAGCGTGTTCCCACACGTCGCAAGTCAACAGGGCAGTGTTTTCAGTGGTAAGCGGAGTGGCGGCGTTGCTGGTGGATACCAAATCCAGCTCGCCAGCCGGGGTTTTTACCAACCAAGCCCAGCCTGAACCGAATGTGCCGGCGGCGCAGGCGTTAAATGCTTCCTGGAATTTCTCGAAGCTGCCCCATTTGGCGTCGATGGCGGCAGCCAGTTCGCCGGCGGGTTTGCCTTGGCCTTTGGGCGTGAAGCCGAGCCAGTAGAAAGTGTGGTTCCAAGTTTGGGCTGCGTTGTTAAACATGCCGCCTGAAGATTTTTTGACAATTTCTTCCAAAGACAGATTTTCAAACTCGGTGCCTTTGATTTGGTTGTTTAGGTTGGTGATGTAGGTTTGATGATGTTTGCCGTAGTGGTATTCGAGTGTTTCTTTAGACAGGTGCGGTTCCAGAGCGTCCAAAGCGTAGGGCAGTTGGGGTAATTGATGTTCCATCGAGCATGACTCCTGTTGTTGGGTGGGATGTGTTGGTTGCCTGTGTTCGGCTTTTTATATCAGAACAATCGTTCTGACACGGTTTTTAATTCTACCGATTTCTCGCTTAAAAGACCAATAAAAGTTATGGCGCATTGGCGCAGGCGCAGGCGGAACCGTTATAATGGCTGTTTGCTTTTGCCCGATGAATCCAAGGATAAACACATCATGAACGATTATACCGACAGGCTGCCTGAAATACGCGACGAAGAAACTTCAGCTTTGTCTGTGCCGCCGCATTCGATGGAAGCAGAGCAGTCGGTTATCGGAGGTTTGCTGCTGGAAAATCCGGCGTGGGATCGTATTGCCGATGTGGTGATGAGCGAGGATTTCTACCGTCACGAACACAGAGTGATTTTTCGAGCGATTGCCAAGCTGGTGAATGAAAGCCGCCCGGCCGATGTGATTACGGTGCAGGAGGAGCTGGAACGCAACGATGAACTGGAAGCAGTAGGCGGCTTCAATTATCTGGTTACGCTGGCGCAAAACACGCCTTCGGCGGCAAATATCCGCCGCTATGCCGAAATTGTGCGCGAGCGTTCGGTGATGCGCCAGCTTGCTGAAGTGGGCACGGAAATTGCACGCAGTGCCTATAATCCGCAGGGGCGAGATGCGGGGCAGTTGCTTGATGAAGCGGAAAACAAGGTGTTTCAGATTGCCGAGAGCACGGCTAAATCGAAACAGGGTTTTCTGGAAATGCCGGCGCTGTTGAAGCAGGTGGTAGAGCGCATCGACATGCTGTATTCGCGCGACAACCCCGATGATGTTACCGGCATTCCCACCGGCTTTATTGATTTAGACAAAAAAACATCCGGTTTGCAGGCGGGTGACCTGATTATCGTGGCCGGCAGGCCGTCGATGGGTAAAACCGCGTTTTCCATTAATATTGCCGAGCATGTGGCTATTGAAACCAAGTTGCCGGTGGCGGTGTTTTCCATGGAAATGGGCGGCGCACAATTGGTGATGCGTATGCTCGGCTCGGTAGGGCGTCTGGACCAACATGTGCTGAAAACCGGCCGTCTGGAAGATGAGCACTGGGGGCGGCTCAATGAAGCGGTGGTGAAGCTTTCCGATGCGCCGATGTTTATCGACGAAACACCGGGCTTGACCGCGCTGGAATTACGCGCCCGCGCCCGTCGTTTGGCGCGTCAATTTGGCGGCAAGCTGGGGCTGATTGTGATCGACTATCTGCAATTGATGAGCGGCTCCGGCCGCTCCGACAACCGTGCCGCCGAATTGGGTGAAATTTCCCGTTCACTCAAGGCCTTGGCCAAAGAATTGCAGGTGCCGGTGATTGCTTTGTCACAATTAAGTCGTACCGTGGAGCAACGCACCGACAAACGGCCGATGATGTCGGATTTGCGCGAATCGGGCGCCATCGAACAGGATGCGGATTTGATTATGTTTATGTATCGAGATGAATACTACAATGCCGAAACACAATTTAAAGGCTTGGCCGAATGTATTATCGGCAAACACCGTAACGGCCCCACCGGCAAGGTATTTCTCACCTTTATCGGCCAGTTTACCAAGTTCGACAACGCCGCTTATGTGCCCGACAGCGCGTATATGGAGGATTGATACAACACTTTCCCGTTATAGGACGGCAAAATTTGCCTTTATGTTAGGCGGCGCGGCCGCTCATCGTTTAAAATGACAGCTATATTCAATTTATACTAATATCAAATATCAAACGGTCGAAGTGTTGCTTGCTTTAGACCGCACACATTATTTAACAGAATTCGTCAATCAGGTTGTTACTCATGCGTTCAAAACAAAGCGGTTTTACGCTTATCGAAATGCTGGTGGTGGTGGTGATCATGGGTGTGATGGCCGCCATTGCTTTGCCCAGCTTCAGCCAATGGATCGCCACCCGCCGCGTAGCCAATCAGGCAGAGCAGGTGCTCAACCTCTTGCGATTTGCCCGCTCTGAAGCCATCCGCCTCAACCAGCCCGTTTATGTGTGCAACGCCCAGATAAAAAGCGACGGCAAACCCGACAATTATTGTAACAATACCTACGAAGGGCAAGGCATGGTGGCGTTTGCCGATGCCAACCACGATAGCCGTTTTGTATTGGCTAACGGCGACAGATTATTGCGTACTGTCGTATTCAATGATGCTAATAGCAGCGACAAAGTTGCGCTCAACATCACCAATCTCACCGCAGGCGATAACGAAGAGGCCATTCAATCAAAACAGTTTGGTTTTTTGCCCGATGGTAATGTAGTGCGCATCGGCGCTGCTGGAAACCGTTTGCCGTTAAGCGGTGCGGTGCGCATTACGTTAAGTGATGCACAAACCGGGCTTTCAGACGAGCAAAAAGCCACACGTTCGTTTGTTACCTTGCTGGAAGCGGGCGGACGTGCCCGGATGTGCAGCACGCGTAACGAAAAGGATAAAGAAAGCGAACGCTGCAAGCCGAAAGTCTGATGCAGGTCAATCCAACCATAACGATTAAGAATAAACAGGTTTCCCGATGAAAACATCCCGTTCCAACACATACGGCTTCAACACGCAAACCGGCTTTGCCCTTATGGAGGTGCTGGTTTCCATGATTATTCTGGCCATCGGCATTATTGCTTTGCTTTCCACACAAATCCGTTCTGTGGCCGGTGTGCGCGAAGCGGAAGGGCAAACTGTGATTGCCAACGCCGCGCAAAATTTAATCGAAGGCATGACGGCCAACCCAGTGGTGGCTGCGGCTGCGGCATCGGCAACGCAATGGAATACAAAAAGCTATGAAAATTATGAAACCGGCGTCATCCGTGCCGGTGCGGCTGCTTGTGAGTCGGCCATCGCTGTCGGTGATGATTGGGGAAAAGCCGCTTTAAGTGAGCGGCAGCTATGCCAGTTTCAGCAAACATTATTGGATGGTTTGCCGGATGCAAACGTAGAATTCCGCATTTGCCGCGATGATAGCGGCAATGCTTTGGAAGTAAGCCGGGCGAGCAGCGGTGCCGTGGTTTGGCCAAACTGCAATGGTCGGGGCGATACGCTGATTCAAGTGGCATGGCAGGCGCCGCTTGAAAATGAGGGGGGTGCGGCCAATATCCCTTTTTACACCTACCAGGCACGCGTAACGGATTAATATACGGATAAAATAATGAGAATAAAGCGAAATAAAGCATGTTTTTCAGGTAGCCTGAAACATATGCGGGGATTTACCATTATCGAATTTCTGGTGGCCAGCGCCCTGGGCATCATTGTGTTGGTTGCCGTCGGTTCCGGTTATTTTGCCACCCAACGTTTAAACGACGTAGCTTCTGCCCGGCTGAACGTGCAGCAGGATTTACGCAATGCTTCCAACCTGATTGTCCGTGATGCACGTATGGCGGGTTCGTTTGGCTGCTTTAATTTGGGCAATACTAAGGCCAGTGTCAACAGTGATGCCGGCGGTAATGAAGCCATGGCTCTGCATGGGGTGATGGAAGGCGTGGCAGGCACACAAACCGCCGGTGTGAAGTTGATGCGCAATGGTGCCCTGTTTAATGGTGTGAACAATTTTGAATCTTTGGCAGCCGATACACCGGTATTGCTGTTTCAATACGGAGTCGGTTCCGCCTCGGTAACGAATGCCGGTGGCGGGCTGACCATCAACAGGGAAGCGGGTGATCCGCTTAATGCGTTGAATGACCGGATGCCACTAATCATCAGCAGTTGTTTGGTGTTAGACCGGCCTTCGTCTTTTAACGTAGGCGGCAACAGTATCAATACCATTTCTCCGGCCTTGAGCACCGCACAAAATGCGGCAGAAATGAGTGTGATGAGATATGTGGTTAATGCCTACACCATCGGCGAAGTGACAGGTGCTTCTCCGGTGGGGCTTTACCGTTTCCAACTGAACGATCAGGGCGGCTGGGACGGCCCCGAGCTGCTTATTAGAGATATAGAAAATATGAACGTGTTGTTCGGTTATGTAAACAACTGCGGCAATGCAAACGAATCATTCGCATTTTTTGCAGACCCGCAAACGGGTGCAAATGCGGGTCAACCTGCTTTGCTGCGTATTAGCTTATCAGGTGCGGGCGGTGCGCAAACGGTTACGGCCAACGTGGAAAATAGCACACCGGATGATGGCGGTGCCGTGAATATCTATAATATCGACGCAACCATCCGCGGAGGCAATGTATGCGCAGACCGATAAGCACAAATAAAGCACATGCCCAACAAGGCTTTACCTTGTTAATCGTATTGGTGGTATTGATGGTAATCGCCTTTTTGGTGGTGGCCGCAACCCAAACCTACAATACCGAGCTGCGTATCAGCAGCAACGATGCCGACCGCAAAATGGCCATGAGTGTGGCCGAGCAAACCTTGCGGACGGGTGAAACGCGAATCGCCCGTATTTTGGATGAGCCTCCCGGCACAACGTTTACGTTTACGGGTAACTGTACCGATGGTTTGTGTGCGCCGGCCGGTGCGGTGGCCGCTACTTCAGGCACAATTGTGGTGGAGGCAAATAATGCAACCGTGCCGCCCTGGGAGAATAACGGTGTTTGCGGTCGCGACAGCTGCTTGGTTGAGGCGGGCACGGAAGTGGATGTGCCCGGTAACGGCAATTCATCATTGGCAGAAAATCCACGTTATATTGTTGAGTTTTTAAATACAAACGCATCAGGTAGCATAGCTTATTTTCGCGTAACTGCCCGCGCCTGGGGGCGCAATGCCAATACGGTGGTAACGGTTCAATCGTATGTAGAAGCCGAGTCAGACTACTAACTGGAATAATATTCATGATGTGCCATAAACATACAGAGCAGGGGTTCAGCCTGCTGGAAATGATGGTTGCCGTGGTGATTTTGGGCATTCTGGCGACCATTGTCGTACAAAACTATACCCATTATGCCGAGGAAGGCGATTTGGCTAGCGCCCGTTCTGAATTGATGCGCATCAATCAAGATTTAACGCGCAGAAAAGTGGCGGATCCGAATTTTCTGAGCACGGATGCCAGTAAAACAGAATGGCAAACCGAAGTGGCCGAAAAGATAGATAAAGAAAAAATGGTGACAGACAAATATTCGATTGAATTACTGTTTCCTGATGAGCGCCGCTTTTATGTTTTAAGCGCCTATCCTAGTGTAGAAAGCCGCAAGCAAGTGGTGCTGTTGGGGGAAAAAGGTGAGGCGGTAAAATGTAAAACAGCCGATGCTGCTAATGTGCTTGTGGGCAGCGCTACCCCGCTTAACAGCGCCAGCGGCAATTGCGAACCTTTCTAACTCATTTCAGGTAGCCTCAAAACAAACCCGTAAAAGCGATTTTCTTTTACGGGTTTGTTTTGAGGCTACCTGAAAATCCGTTACAATCGCAGCCTGAGATACAGGGGCGGTTTCGTGCTGATGGCGTGATGCTTATTGTATGCCGGCAAAGCTTTAAAATTGTTTGGTTTAGCCCTTATATTCAAGCATGAATGAGAAGGTGGTAACATGATATCCAGCATATTCATTTGCCGCCCAATCCGATTATTGCTCACTTTTGGAAAAAATCGTGTCGCCTTTACTTTATTGCCAGCAGAAAACCGCTGTAAGCGGATCGAGTTTCTTGGCCGGTTTTCGCTTTCTGCCTGAGCAGAAAAGAAATGCGGTTACCGTGTTGTATGCGTTTTGCCGCGAATTGGATGACGTGGTAGACGAGTGCTCTGATGCTCATGTGGCGCAAACCACACTGAATTGGTGGCGCATCGAGCTGGCCAAAGTGTTTGCAGACGAAGTACCGGAGCATCCCGTTTGCCAAGCGTTAAAGCCGGTAGTAGCAGAATTCGGGCTACCTGAAAGCGAGCTGGAAGAAATTATCAACGGCATGCAGATGGATTTGGAACAGGCGCGCTACGGCACCTTTGCCGAATTATCGCAATATTGCTACCGCGTGGCGGGCGTAGTGGGGCGGCTGATTACACGCATATTGGGTTTTAGCGAAGAGCGCACATTGCAATATGCCGAAAAAATGGGCTTGGCCTTGCAGCTGACCAATATTATCCGCGATGTGGGTGAAGACGCGCGCAATGGTCGCATTTATCTGCCGACCGAAGAATTGCAGCGTTTCAACGTGCCTGCGCAAACCATTTTGCAACTTAAACCGGATGAAGCCTTTAAAGCTTTAATGGTGTTTCAGGCAGAGCGTGCGCAAGAAACCTACCGTGAGGCCGTGGCTTTATTGCCCGCAGTAGACCGCAAACGGCAAAAAGTAGGCTTGGTAATGGGCAGCATTTATTATGCCTTGTTGCAGGAAATCTGTGCCGACGGCTTGGAAAACGTTTTGAAATATAAAATTGCCATCCCTAAGCCGCGCAAACAACGCATCGCCCTAAAAACCTGGCTGTTTGGATTTAAACCATGACGGATTTTCAGCATACGCCAACACGTCCGAAAGTGGCGGTGATCGGAGCCGGATGGGCGGGTTTATCGGCTGCCGCGCATTTGTGTACGCAAGCCGACGTGACGGTATTTGAGGCGGGTAAAAGCGCTGGCGGCCGCGCTCGGGCTTTGGGCGGCGACTGCGGCCGTTTTGAATTTTTGGATAACGGCCAGCATATTCTGCTCGGTGCTTATCACGGCATATTAAATTTATTGCAGAAAGCAGGCATACAGCCGGATACGGTGTTTGCCCGCCGGCCACTGCAATGGCATATGATGGGCGGTGTGCAGTTTAAAGTGCCGGCATTACCCGCACCCTGGCATTTACTGGTGGGCGTATTGCAAGCAGAAGGTTGTAAACAAAAAAAAAAAACAGCCTTGTTGCTGCAGATGCAGCATTTGAAAACATGGCATCGCAAAAAACAGCCCGATATCACGGTGGCTGAATGGCTGTATCGGCAAAATGTGTCGGCCAAGTGGGTGCGCGATTTCTGGCAGCCGTTGGTGGTGGGCGCGCTGAACACACCTTTACGCAGCGCCAGCTTGAAAATTCTTACCAATGTATTGCACGACGGCGTGTGGGCGCAACGGGCGGGCAGCGATTATTTATTGCCGCTGAAAGATTTGAGCACTGCATTTGTTGCACCGCTTACAGGCTACCTGAAAAAACACCACGTCAGTTTGTGTCTGGAAACACGCGTGCCGCGTTTGGTTTTGCATGAAAGCGGCAAAGTATGGGTTAACGGCGGGCTGTTTGATGCGGCGGTAATGGCCACGGCACCGTATCACGCCGAAGCCCTACTGCCAAAGGAAACACCGCCGTCGGTGCAGGCCGCTTATGTGGATACGGAATATCATTCGATTACCACCGTTTATCTGCGCTACGCAGAAACCGTTACCCTGCCTGCGGCGATGACGGGGCTGCCTGATGCTATGGTGCAGTGGTTTATTGCCCGCGGGCAGCTTGGTTTGTCGGCGCATGAAGTGGCGGCGGTGACCAGCGTGTCGGATACCATCGGCCCGTTCAGTCAACGTGAATGGATAGCGGGCGCGCATAAAGAGTTGTTGATTCTGTGCCCGTATCTGGGCGCTCCCGTTGATGCCAAAGCCATTACCGAAAAGCGTGCCACCGTAGCAGCATCGGTGACGCGCAACCGCCCCGATATGGCTTGGCTGCACAGCCAGCATATTTATCCGGCGGGCGATTATACCCACCCGCGTTATCCGGCCACACTGGAGGGAGCGGTGCAGTCGGGACAGAGCGCGGCCGAATTGTGTTTACATAACTTGTTTGATAAAAAAGTAAAAGGTCTGAAATATGAGCCAACAACTGCAAGATAAAATTGTTTTGGTTACCGGTGCCTCACAAGGTTTGGGCGAGCAGGTAGCCAAAGCCTATGCTGCTGCCGGTGCTACCATTGTGCTGGTGGCGCGTCACCAGAAAAAACTGGAAAAGGTTTACGACGATATCGTCGCCGCTGGCGGGCCCGAACCATTTGCGATTTGCTTCGACCTGCTGACCGCAGAAGAAAAAGAATTCGATCAATTGGGTGTTACCGTGGCAGAGGCCACTGGACATAAACTTGACGGCATCGTTCATTGTGCCAGCTATTTTTATGCGCTTTCGCCCTTGAATTTCCAAACAGTGGCCGAATGGGTGAACCAATACCGCATCAACACCGTAGCGCCGATGGGGCTGACACGGGCGTTTTATCCGCTTTTGAAAGAATCGCCCGATGCTTCGGTGATTTTTGTGGGCGAAAGCCACGGTGAAAAACCGCAGGCCTATTGGGGCGGCTTCGGCGCTTCTAAATCGGCACTGAATTATCTGTGTAAAGTGGCTGCAGACGAATGGGAACGCTTTGAAAATTTGCGTGCTAATGTATTGGTGCCAGGTGCTGTGAACTCACCGCAACGCATGAAAACCCATCCGGGCGAAACGCGTAGCGAGCGCAAAAATTTAGATGACATCATGCCGCAGTTTGTTTATTGGATGAGCCGCGAAAGCCGCGGCCAAAGCGGTGAAATCGTTTATCTGTAAGCGTGGTGCGGATACAGACGGCGTAAATGGTTTACGCCGTTTATTGTTTTAAATTAAATCATCGAATATTTTCAGGTGGCCTGCTGCTTGTTTTCATACAAAGGCTAAAGGCTACCTGAAAACCGCTGCCGTGGCTGTGTGTCGATGCCCGGGGCGACAACAGGAAAGCATCATGGCAAAAGCACCGAAAACCATTTACCAATGTACCGAATGCGGCGGTACTGCGCCAAAATGGCAGGGAAAATGCCCGCATTGCGGCGAATGGAACACGCTGGAAGAAAGCGTGGCCGTGCCCGAGCCGCAAAACAAACGTTTTCAGTCTTGGGCAGCGGAAGCCTCGCAAGTGCAGCAGCTCTCGCAGGTTACTGCCGTGGAAGTGCCTCGTAATCCCACCGGCATGGGTGAACTGGATCGGGTATTGGGCGGCGGCCTGGTAGACGGTGCCGTGATTTTGCTGGGTGGAGATCCGGGCATCGGCAAGTCTACTTTATTGCTGCAAACGGTTGCTTTAATGGCGCAAAGCCGTAAAGTTCTGTATGTATCGGGGGAGGAATCGGCGCAACAGGTGGCTTTGCGCGCCCAGCGTTTGGGTTTGCACAGCGACGGCGTCAACCTGTTGGCAGAAATCCGCATGGAGGCGATTGCAGCAGCTTTGAAGCAACATCAGCCCGTTGTGGTGGTGATTGATTCTATTCAGACCATGTATTCCGATGCAGTAACTTCGGCGCCCGGCTCGGTGTCGCAAGTGCGCGAATGCGCGGCGCAGCTCACGCGTATGGCCAAACAAATGGGTATTGCCATGATTTTGGTAGGGCATGTTACCAAAGACGGCGCCATCGCCGGCCCGCGTGTGCTCGAGCATATGGTGGATACTGTTTTGTATTTCGAGGGCGACCAGCATTCTAACTACCGCATGATACGCGCCATTAAAAACCGCTTCGGTGCGGCCAACGAATTGGGCGTGTTTGCCATGACTGAGCGCGGCTTGAAAGGTGTGGCCAATCCATCGGCTATTTTTTTGTCGAGTTATCGCGACGATGTACCCGGCTCGTGCGTATTGGTGACGCAAGAGGGCAGCCGCCCGCTGCTGGTGGAAATTCAGGCACTGGTAGACGATGCTCACGGTTTCAATCCGAAGCGGCTGACTGTGGGTTTGGAGCAAAACCGTTTGGCCATGCTGCTGGCGGTGTTAAACCGCCACGCAGGCATTGCTTGTTTTGATCAGGACGTATTTTTAAACGCAGTGGGTGGTGTAAAAATTAACGAACCGGCGGCGGATTTGGCCATTATTCTGGCCATGCTTTCGAGCCACCGCAACCGGCCGCTGCCGGAAAAAATGGTGGCTTTTGGCGAAATCGGCCTCAGCGGCGAAGTTCGACCGGTGGCGCGCGGGCAGGAGCGTTTGAAAGAAGCGGAAAAGCTGGGTTTTAAACGGGCGATTGTGCCAAAGGCAAACATGCCGCGACAAGCCTCGGAATATCCGGGTTTGCGGATTTTTGGCGTGAGCTCTTTACAGGAGGCGGTGGATGTATGCCGCGACGCGGCAGATTAATGTATACAAAACGTTTTCAGGTAGCCTTATATGATAAAAGGCTACCTGAAATTTTTTAGCACGAAGTGGTTAGCGGAATAATTTGTCTGTCGCCAAGCGCGCTTGCTCTTTAATGTCTTCGGTGAGATAGGATTTCATTTGTGCATATACCAGCGCAATCACGGCAATGTCGTCGCTGAAGCCGAGCGGGCCGAGCAAATCGGGGATGCTGTCGATGGGGCTGAAAAAATAAACCAGTGCGCCGATAATCACCATTTTGGCGCGTTTGGGCGTGTTGGGTGATTTGAACAGAAAATACAGGGCATAGAGCTGGCGCACAACCGGTGCGCCCAAGCGACCGGCTACCCGTGCCAGTTTGCGTAAAAAGCCGGGTTCGTTGAGCTTTTTACGGCGGAATTGGGGAATGAATTCTTCGGGAGAAGGGCGGTCGGTCATGATTACTTCCTTGTTTTGATACTCAACGGTTGCCTGGTGTTCGTGAAATGCCGGAACAGCATTACAGAACTAAAATAGGCGCAAGCGCTTTGAAAATCAAGAGGCGGCAGTAACAAAGCACTGGTGTCACTGCAAAAATATAATCAGTTTGCGGGCTGTTGCGGGGTTGGCCGTGCGGTTTTTATGTTTGGGGTTTGTGTTAATGTATTGATAATTGAATGGCTTGGCGATAAAAAAGGCTACTTGAAAAGTTTCAGGTAGCCTTTTGTGTTTTATGCCCGAAGTTTACAGCAGATGAGCAACACCAGCTTTTTCGTCTTCCAGTTCTTTCAGGGTGATGTTGATGCGTTCTTGGCTGAATGCGTCGATTTCCAAACCTTCTACCAGTTTGTATTCACCGTTTTCGCAAGTTACTGGGAAGCCGAACATGGTGCCTTCGGAAACGCCGTAAGAACCGTCAGAAGGGATGCCCATGGTTACCCATTTGCCGTTGGTGCCCAAAACCCAGTCGTGGATATGGTCGATAGCGGCATTGGCGGCGGAAGCGGCGGAAGAAAGGCCGCGTGCTTCAATAATGGCGGCGCCGCGTTTACCTACTGTGGGCAGGAAGGTGTTGGCGTTCCATTCTTGGTCGTTAATCATGGCTTGTACGCTCTCGCCGTTGATGGTGGCGAAACGGTAGTCGGCATACATGGTAGGAGAGTGGTTGCCCCATACACACAGTTTTTCGATGTCGGCCACGGCTTTGCCGGTTTTCTCTGCCACTTGGCTGAGTGCGCGGTTGTGGTCAAGACGCAGCATGGCGGTGAAGTTTTTGGCGGGAAGATCCGGTGCGGATTTCATGGCGATGTAGGCGTTGGTGTTGGCGGGATTGCCCACAACCAATACTTTTACATTGCGGTCGGCCACTTTGTTGAGTGCGGCGCCTTGTACGGTGAAAATGGCGGCGTTGGCTTGCAGCAAGTCGGCACGTTCCATGCCGGGGCCGCGCGGGCGTGAACCCACTAGAATAGCGATTTGCGCGTCTTTGAAGGCTTCTTCGGGATTGTCGGTGGTAAACATGCCGGCCAACAGCGGGAAGGCGCAGTCTTGCAGTTCCATCATCACGCCTTTTACGGCGTTTTGGGCTTGCGGCAAGTCGAGCAGTTGCAGGATAACGGGCTGGTCTTTGCCCAGCATTTCACCGCTGGCAATGCGGAATAAGAGGGCATAACCGATTTGACCTGCTGCGCCGGTAACGGCTACACGAACGGGTGTTTTCATACCTGAATTCTCCTGGAAGGATGTTTGTAGTTTAAGTGTGGATAATATAGGGCAGTATAAATTCTTGCACGAAGAAATCGTTTCCGAATTATAAATGCCAACGGCTATCCGTTTTTGTGGTGGGATATTGCTTTCATTTCAATATTAGCGGTTTGCCTTCGGCGTGCATGACGCCCGTCTCGGCTACGGCTCTTATCATCATACCAAATTTGGCAAAAGGGGCAATAACTTTATGAGCATTGAGCCGGCAGGTGCTGTAACGGCAGATGATTTTCCGGGTGTTTCCGGAAAACATAAAGTTTGAATGATTCATCTTGCAACACTCAACACTCGCGTTGGTGTGTTTATTTTAATAATTTAGAGTCGGCATGCCGCCATTGCCCCGGCATAAGGCCGATATCGAACAAGGCGATGCCGCCGATGGCGGTGCGTACCAAGCGCAGGCAGGGGTAGCCGGCTTTGGCGGTCATGCGGCGTACCTGTCGGTTTTTGCCTTCGCTGATTTTGATTTCCAGCCAAAAGTCGGGCACGGTTTGGCGCACACGTATTGGCGGCTGACGTGGCCACAGATGGGCGGTTTCGTGCGCGGACATTATCCGCACTTTGGCTGGTTGGCTGATAAAATCGCCCAAATCCACGCCGCGTTTGAGTATAGCCAGTTTGGTTTCGTCAGGCTGGCCTTCCACTTGCGCCCAATAGGTTTTTTCGGTTTTGAATTTCGGGCTGGATATTTGTGCCTGCAAGCGGCCGTCGTTGGTGAGCAGCAGCAAGCCTTCGCTGTCGGTATCGAGCCGGCCGGCAGGGTAGAAGCCGGGAGCTTCGATATAGTCTTTCAGGCAGCCGTGTTTTTCATGCGGGCTAAACTGGCAGATAACGCCGTAGGGCTTGTTGAATAAAATGAGCTTGTTCATCAAAACTTTCTTTGCGGTTGGGTATGCCGTGTTTATGTCGGTGTGGGTGACGACGGCTTTTGGGCTGGAAGCCGAGTTGAAACCCATCGAAATGTAGTGGTTTGTAATGGGCTTATTTTAAGCCGGTTTATTAGCAGGCAGCGATTGATTTTTGTTATTTAATTGAAAAATAAATAAATTTTTTATTATTCATTGCGGCGCGGCGTTTTAAAGACGGTTTATTTCTGCGGCCAATGATTTAAAGCCCTAGCGTAAAGCAGTAAAATCAAGCATAATCGAAAGACTAATTGAGGCGACGCAATCCGTCCAGAACCATCGTTTAATTACAGGAGATATCATGAGTCATATTAAAGTACCTACGGAAGGTCAAAAAATCGTTGCAGGCCAACCCGTTCCGAATAATCCGATTATCCCGTTTATCGAGGGTGACGGTATTGGTGTGGATATCACTCCCGTGATGAAAGAAGTGATTGATGCGGCTGTGGCCAAAGCCTACGGCGGTGAGAAAAAAATCGTCTGGATGGAAGTGTTTGCCGGTGAAAAAGCCACGCGCATGTATGGCGACAATGTGTGGCTGCCTGAAGAAACGTTGGCTGCGCTGAAAGAATATGCTGTTTCTATCAAAGGTCCGATGACCACCCCGGTGGGCGGTGGCATCCGCTCGCTGAACGTAGCAATTCGTCAGGAAATGGACTTGTATCAATGTGTACGCCCGGTGCGCTACTTTACCGGCGTGCCCTCGCCGCTGAAAGATCCGAGCAAAACCAACATGGTGATTTTCCGTGAAAATACCGAAGACATTTATGCCGGTATCGAATGGTTTGCTGAAACGCCCGATTGCGACAAAATGATGGCTTTCCTGCAAAACGAAATGGGCGTGAAGAAAATCCGTTTCCCGAAAACCTCCAGCATTGGTATAAAGCCGGTATCAAAAGACGGTACGCAACGTTTGGTGCGCGCCGCTATCCAGTACACTATCGACAATGATTTGCCGAGCATGACTTTGGTACACAAAGGCAACATCATGAAGTTTACCGAAGGTGGTTTCCGCGATTGGGGCTACGAGCTGGCACAACAGGAATTTGGTGCAAAACCGATTGACGGCGGCCCGTGGTGTTCATTTAAAAACCCGAAAACCGGCAATGAAATCATCATTAAAGACGTGATTGCAGATGCTTTCTTGCAACAAATCCTGTTACGTCCTGGTGAGTACAGCGTGATTGCCACCTTGAACCTGAACGGCGACTACATTTCCGACGCGCTGGCAGCGCAAGTGGGCGGTATCGGCATTGCGCCGGGCGCGAATATTTCTGACGACTACGCGGTGTTTGAAGCCACACACGGTACTGCGCCGAAATATGCCGGCCAAGACAAAGTAAATCCGGGCTCGCTGATTCTGTCTGCCGAAATGATGTTGCGTCATCTGGGCTGGCGCGAAGCTGCTGATTTGGTAATTCACTCCATGGAAAAAGCCATTGGCGATAAACAGGTAACTTACGACTTTGCCCGTTTGATGGATGGCGCAAATGAAGTTTCTTGCTCTGCTTTCGGTAAAGCCATGATCGAGCGCATGTAAGCGTATCGACTGCAATCAACCAAACCCGCTGCGGCGGGTTTTTTGCTGCCTGCGCGGGTGTGGGGCATGAAAAATAGGAGATAATTTGTTTCAGGTAGCCTGTTCTAGCAGAAGAGGCTACCTGAAACATTGATTGCGTATACGGCAGTTGCATTGCTTGATAAAGGCGGTGCATACTTCAAAACAGCGCCGGTAATCTGGGTTATAATGTTTACCGTTTCTTCGCCATAAGCTTGCCCTCCGCCCATGTCGCTTTACAGACCTGTACAAACCTACCGCCGCTGGTGGCAATATCGGTCCCGCCTCAGCCGCGCGCTGCTGCCTGCGCACACGGTGGATTGCCCTGAGTGTGGGTTGCGCACGGAAATCCCGCGCCTGTCGCAAGGGCAAGTGGCCGATTGCCCGCGCTGCAAACACCGTTTGGTGCAGGTGGAGCGTAATCCTTTTGTGGCGCCGCTGGCTTATGCCGTGGCATCGCTGATTCTCATGGCTTTTGTGTACAGCATGATGTTTTTAACGGTATCGCTCGGCAGCGTCACCTCCATCCTTTCCCTGCCGGGTATGATGCGCACGCTTATTCTGCTGGATTTCGGCTTTTTGGCCGAAGTGATGTTTGTACTAACTTTTGGCACGCCGCTGCTGTTTTTGTTGCTGTGTATTTATGTTTATACCGCGCTGTGGCGAAACAAGACGTTTCCGGCGCTGCTTTATGCAACCCGCGTGATGACACGGTTGCGGCACTGGATTATGGTGGATGTGTTTTTTATTTCAACGTTGGTTGCTTATATTAAACTCAGCGCCGTGGCGGAGGTAACGTTTGGCAATGCTTTTTGGCTGCTGTTTGTTTTGTCGGTGCTGCTGATACGCACCTCGCTTTCGGTGCCGCACCATTGGGTGTATTACCAAATCCATCGTATCCAGGGCAAAAATACGATTTTGGCACCGCGAGAAGATCGCATTTGTTGCAGCCGCTGCCTGTATTTCCGCTCCCGTGCAGACGAAGCCTGCGGCGTGTGCGGCAGCGACTTGTTTGCCCGCCGCCCAAACAGCATTAGTATTTCTTGTGCGTTTTTGATTGCGGCCGCTATTTTATACATACCGGCCAATGTATTGCTGATTATGATTTCATCAAACCCGATGAACACCGAAATCAGCACCATTTTAAGCGGCATCGGCTATATGTGGCGCGACGGCGACAAACTGATTGCCGTGATTATATTCAGTGCCAGTATTTTGGTGCCCACCGCCAAAATTATATCCATGACGGTTTTGCTGCTGTCGGCACGCTACGGCCTACCGGCCGCACCCGAAAAAATGTCGCTGATGTACCGCCTAACCGATGCCATCGGACGCTGGTCAATGATTGATATTTTTGTCATTATTATCCTGATGAGCGCGTTTAACTCGCCCATTGCACGGGTAACGCCCGGCCCGGCCGCCCTTTATTTCTGTCTGGTGGTGGTCTTGACCATGATTTCCGCTTATTTTTTCGATCCACGTTTGCTGTGGGACAAAAGCCGCAAAACAGCAAGGCTACCTGAAAACTGAAAATTATGACCGAACAAAACCAGAACCCCGTTCCTGCACGCGTACATAAAAACAAAACGTTCATCTCGATCGTTTGGCTGGTGCCACTGATTGCGCTGATTGCCGGCAGTTGGCTCCTGATGAAAAACATCCGCAACACCGGTCCCGAAGTGACCTTGTTGATGAATAGCGCCGATGGCATAGAAGTGAACAATACGGTAATCAAAGTATTGAGTGTAGAGGTGGGCCGGGTGACCAAAATCCGCCTGCGTGAAGACAGAAAAGGTGTAGAGGTTAGCGCCAAACTCAGCGCCGATGCGCGAGATTTAATTCGCAAGGATACCCAGTTTTGGGTGGTCAAACCGCGTATCGACCAAAGTGGCATTACCGGCCTGAATACCCTGGTTTCAGGCTCTTACATCGCCTTTACCCCCGGCAGCAGCGATGAAAAAGCCGACACCTTTACCGTATCCGATTTGCCGCCTATTGCCGCCATCGGCCAAACCGGCCTGCGTTTGCGGCTCATCGGCAAAAACAATAAAATGATTGCGCCGGGCAGCCCGGTGATGTATGAAGATTTTATCGTCGGCCAGGTAGAAAGCGCTGAATTCAACCCCAATAAGCAAATCGTCGAATACAATATTTTCGTGCAAAGTCCCAATCACGAGCTGATTAACAAAGGCAGCCAGTTTTGGCTGGAAAGCGGTATTAAAATCAGCACCGGTGGCGGCAGCGGCATTAATATTGACTCGCCGCCTTTATCGGCTTTATTGTCCGGCGCCATCGCTTTTTCTTCACCGCAAGCCCGGGCAGGAGAACATGCCGCCAACGATGAGCAATTCACCCTTTACAACAGCCGCAATGAAATTAATGATTTGCCGGGCGACCGTTCCATCTATTACACAGCCTTTTTCAATGGCAGCATTGGCGGCTTGGTGGCCGGTTCTCCGGTAGAATATAAAGGCATTAAAGTAGGCAGCGTGGCTGATGCGCCTTATTTTGAGCGCAACGACAGCCTCAAGCTGTTTCAAAACGGCTGGATTCCCGTGCGCATCCGCATCGAGCCGGATCAAATGGAAATCAATGCCGAACGCCAAAGCCGCGAACACTGGCAAAACCAGTTTCAAATCGCATTAAACAAAGGCCTGAACGCCACCATCTCCAGCAACAACCTGATTACCGGCAGCAAAATGATTGATTTGAGTGATGCGCCAAGCAACGGCAAACCGTTAAAACCATTCTCCGCTTATGCAGGCTACACCGTTATTCCCACCCGTGCCGGCGGACTGGACAATCTTCAGGCGCAATTGGGCGACTTGCTCGCCAAGCTCAACAAACTGCCATTGGAAAAAACCGTGGGCGAGCTTAACGGTAGTCTGGCTGAATTGAAGGCCACGCTCAATAGCGCCAACCGCCTGCTCGGCACACAGCAAACCCAGCAGATTCCGCAAGAGCTGAACAAAACGCTGGTAGAATTGCGGCAAACCCTGCAAGGCGTATCACCGCAATCCCCACTTTACGGCGACATTCAAAGCACGCTGCAAAGCATAGATCAAACCCTGCGCGAAGCCAAGCCGGTATTAAACACCCTGAAAGAACAGCCTAATGCGCTCATCTTCAACCGCAGCCAAACCGACCCGACCCCGAAAGGAAGCCGCTAATGCAACGCCCCTTTATTGCCGTCTTTCTGGCCATGGCCGTAGCCGCTTGTAGCAGCGGCGCGCCGGTACAATATTATCCTTTGCCCGACAGCGCCTTTATCCTGCCCGCCCAGCGCGCGCAGGAAGCTGCTGTGCAGATTATTCTGGCCGAACCGTTGAAAACCCAAAGTTTGCTTTATCAAAGCGATGCTCACCAACTCAACTTTGCCCAAAGCCATTTATGGGCAGACAGCCCCGAAAATGCCCTGGCTGCCAACTTGAGCAATAAGCTGAACCGACTTGGCCGCGATACACGCTACCAGCCGGTACGCCGCAGCGGTGATCGGGTGCCGGTGTTAAAAATCTATATTGAAACCTTTCAGGGCAATTATCAGGGCTACACCCAGATTAATGGTTATGCGCAATGGCCGGATGGGCACAGCCGCAGCTTCGCTGTGCAAACACCGCAACAAGGTGACGGCTATGCAGCGATGGTGGATTCGCTCAACGAAGGCTTGGATAACGCAGCCATCGAGATTCACGGCCGCTGAATACGTTAAACCAGTAAAAGGCTACCTGAAACATCCGGCCATACTTAGAATGACCGGATGTTTCAGGTAGCCTTCTGCGATTAACTTGACTGAGTAGAAATAGCCATCAAAATATTAAAACAGCCAAAACAAATAAGCCCTTGAAAATCAAGGGCTTATTTGTTTATGGTGGCGGAGAATGAGGGATTCGAACCCTCGATACAGGTTTAAGCCCATATGCACCCTTAGCAGGGGTGTGCCTTCAGCCTCTCAGCCAATTCTCCGTCAAGAGATGCGTACTATACCCGCAGAGCTTTTTTCTGTCAAGCTTAAGGGCAAGAGAATCTTGGTTTTTCTTGAAAATTAGTGCTAAATAAATGAAATTTCGCGGCATTTATTATGTGCGGTTTTGCCTGTAAAAGCGGCCGAAAAGGAAAGAATTTAAATATTCATGTTTACATGTTTTCAGGTAGCCTTATGCAGCATGAGGCTACCTGAAAAGGGATGATGCTCAGATGATATTACGAGGGATATTGTTGCAGCATTCAGAGTGCGGCCAGCACGGCGTCGCCCATTTCTGAGCAGGAAACCAGCTTGGTACCTGCTTCGTAGATATCGCCGGTGCGCAGGCCTTGTTCCAAGACGCGTTGCACGGCGGTTTCGATTTGTTGTGCGTGTGCTTCATTGTTGAGGCTGTAACGCACCAGCATTGCCAGCGATAGAATGGTGGCAAGCGGATTGGCCTTGTTTTGGCCGGCAATGTCAGGTGCGGAGCCGTGTGAGGGTTCATACAGGCCTTTGCCGGTTTCGTTCAGTGAAGCAGAGGGCAGCATACCGATGGAGCCGGTGAGCATGGATGCTTGGTCGCTCAGGATATCGCCAAAGATGTTACCGGTGGCGATGACGTCAAATTGCTTCGGCGCGCGCACGAGTTGCATGGCGGCGTTGTCTACATACATATGGCTGAGTTCCACATCGGGATAATCTTTGCCTACTTCCGTGAAAATTTGCTTCCACAATTCAGTGGTTTCCAAAACGTTGGCTTTGTCGACGGAGCACAGTTTTTTATTGCGCTTTTGCGCGGCCTCAAAGGCAATTTTGGCAATGCGGCGGATTTCGCTTTCGCTGTAACGCATGGTGTTGAAGCCTTCGAGCTCGCCGTTTTCCAGAGTGCGGATACCGCGCGGTTCGCCGAAATAAATGTCACCGGTTAGCTCGCGCACAATCAAAATATCCAAGCCGGCCACTACTTCAGGTTTGAGTGTGGAAGCATTGGCCAGCTCTTTGTAGAGGATGGCGGGGCGCAGGTTGGCAAATAAATTCAAATCTTTGCGAATTGCCAACAGGCCGCGTTCGGGGCGAAGCGGTCGGTCGAGGTTGTCGTATTGTGGGCCGCCCACCGCGCCAAGCAATACGGCATCGGCTTTGCGGCACAGATTTTGTGTGAATTCGGGATAAGGTTGGCCGTATTCATCATAGGCCGCGCCGCCGAGCGGGGCGTAGGCGTAGGCTGCATCGAGGCCGTTTGCAATCAGTTTGTCGAGCACGCGCACTGCTTGGGCGATGATTTCGGGGCCGATGCCGTCACCGGGTAGAATGGCGATTTGTTGGGTCATTTCAGTTTTCCTTGTTTTGGGGTTATTCGGTTCGGTATTCCACGGCACGGATTTTAAACACGACTTTGCGGATTTCTGTTTCGTTGCCTACCAACGGCGCGTGTGCATCGGCGGGGAAAAACAGGACGAATTCACCCGGTTCTAGATTAAACCATGCGCTCGGTGCATCGTCGAAAAATTCAATGTCGCGTTGTGCGTTGTAGCCCAATCCGTGTTTCAGGCTGCCTCGGTCTATCCAGCCGTAGCCTTCGCTGCCGCTTAAAGGTGCCTGGATATCGATGTGTTGGATGTGCGCTTCGGGCTTGGCGGCTTCGCGTGTGCGCATCGGTTCGTAGCCGATGAAAATGCGGATGTTGGGGTTGGTGCACGGCACTTGGCCATCGGGCAGCTTGGCAAAATCAAGTGTTTGCAGCAGGTTGATGGCTTCGGCGAAATCAGGGTGCAGCGCGGCGTAGCGGGCGGCATTGGCGATGGTGTCGAGTATCATGTCGTGCTTTGAAGCAGGCCGCCTGAAATGTTCAGACGGCCTTTATTGGTTAGGCGTGAAACAGCCACGGCTGGGCGATTTTGCGTTGGTTTTCGAACGCTTTGATGTCGTCGGCGTGTTGCAGGGTGAGGCCAATTTCGTCGAGACCGTTTAAGAGACAGTGTTTGCGGTGTTCGGTAATGTCGAAAGCAAATGATTCGCCGCTTGGGGTGGTAACGGTTTGTTGCTCCAAATCAATGTTGAGCTGATAGCCTTCATTGGCTTCGGTTTCTTGGAACAGTTTTTCTACGGTTTCTTCGCTCAAAACAATCGGCAATAGGCCATTTTTGTAGCAGTTGTTGAAGAAAATATCGGCAAACGAGGGTGCAATGACGGCACGAAAGCCGTAGTCGTCCAACGCCCAGGGGGCGTGTTCGCGTGATGAGCCGCAGCCGAAGTTTTTGCGTGTGAGCAGAATGTTGGCGCCCTGATAGCGCGGCTGGTTGAGCGAAAAATCAGGGTTGAGCGGACGTTGGCTGTTGTCCATGCCGGGCTCGCCGTGGTCGAGGTAGCGCCATTCGTCGAAGGCGTTCACACCAAAGCCGGAGCGTTGGATGGACTTCAGGAATTGTTTGGGAATAATAGCGTCGGTGTCGACGTTGGCGCGGTCTAGCGGGGCGACCAGCGCGGTGATGCGGGTGAATGCTTTCATTGGTGTACTTTCAGTGGGGCTGAGAACACCCACTGAAAGTGGGTGCATAGGAATTAGTTCGCGCCGTGTTTTTCGGCAGAGTTTTCCAATTTGCCACCGGCTTTTTGTACGTCTTCGCCGAAACCGGCAACGGTGTTGCAGGCCGAAAGCAGGGTCATTGCGGTTAAAGCGGCCAAAATCAGTTTTTTCATTATTCATGCTCCTTTAAAAATAAATGTAGCAGCGTTATATCATCGCCGCTTTGTATATCATAGCCATTGTTTATTCAAATGACAAGAAGCACAAGCATGCTTTGCATGAAAAAGCAGAGAGCCCGGTTGTGATGGTGAGAAGAGGGTAATGGCTGAGTGCGAGCAGTAAAAACCCCGCCTTGGGCGGGGTAGGGTGTTACATACCAGACTTAACGGTTTCTGCCGTGTTGGTTACAGCAGAACCGGCAGCGCTCACATCCTCACCGGCACCGGCCAGCGTGTTGCAACCGGCAAGTAAAGTGGCGGCAGTAATGGCGATTAAGGCTAATTTTTTCATGTTAAAACTCCTTCTTTAAATGACGATGAATAAAAATACAACCAACCCGCGTTGGTGCTTTTTATTCTGAAGAAGTTCAGCAGCTTGGCTGAGAATGAACTAAGCTGCTGTTTGAAAAATGTTTATTATCCAAATTTTGTCGGCAAGATGGTTTAAGCCAGAGTGCGCACGTCAGTGAAATGCCCGGCAACGGCAGCGGCGGCGGCCATGGCCGGGCTGACCAGATGGGTGCGCCCGCCGTTGCCTTGACGGCCTTCGAAATTGCGGTTGGAAGTGGAGGCGCAACGCTCTTGCGGTTCAAGACGGTCGGCGTTCATGGCCAGGCACATCGAGCAACCCGGTTCGCGCCATTCGAAACCGGCGGCGACAAAAATTTTGTCCAAGCCTTCCTGTTCGGCCTGTTCTTTGACCAAACCGGAACCGGGTACCACCAAGACACGGTTGACGTTGGCGGCTTTGTTGCGGCCTTTGGCCACGGCGGCGGCTTCGCGTAAATCTTCGATGCGGCTGTTGGTGCAGGAGCCGATAAATACGACGTCTACCGGGATTTCGTTTAACGGAGTGCCAGCAGTTAAGCCCATGTATTTGAGGGCGCGTTCCATGCCTTCGCGTTTTACCGCATCGCTTTCATCGGCAGGATTGGGTACGTTGCCGTTGATGTCGAGCACCATTTCGGGTGAAGTGCCCCAAGTTACTTGCGGTTCGATGTCGGTGGCGTTTAGTTCAACAGTTTTGTCGAATGTTGCGCCGGCATCGGAAACCAGCGTTTGCCAATAAGCCACGGCGTTGTTCCAATCTTCGCCTTTGGGGGCAAACGGCTTGTCTTGCACGTAATCAATGGTTTTTTGATCCACCGCCACCAAGCCGGAACGGGCGCCGGCTTCAATGGCCATGTTGCACAAGGTCATGCGGCCTTCCATACTTAACGAACGGATGGCGTCGCCGCCGAATTCGATGGCATAGCCGGTGCCGCCGGCAGTACCGATTTGGCCGATGATATATAAGGCAACATCTTTGGCGGTGACACCTGCTTTGAGGCTACCTGAAACGTTAATCAGCATGGATTGGGATTTTTTGGCGGTGATACATTGAGTGGCCATCACGTGTTCGACTTCAGAGGTGCCGATGCCGTGTGCCAGTGCGCCAAACGCACCGTGGGTGGAAGTGTGCGAGTCACCGCAGACTACAGTCATGCCTGGCAGAGTGGCGCCTTGTTCCGGCCCCATCACGTGCACAATGCCCTGGCCTTTGTCTTTAAACGGAAAATAGGCGAGCGCGCCGAATTCTTTGATATTGTGATCAAGTGTATCTACTTGCAGTTTGGAAATCGGATCTTTGATGCCTTCATCCCAATGGTCGGTGGGCGTGTTGTGATCGGCGGTGGAGACCACGCTGTCAATGCGCCACAGCTTGCGACCAGCTATTTTCAGCCCCTCGAATGCCTGCGGGCTGGTCACTTCGTGCACCAAATGGCGGTCGATGTATAAAAGAACGGTACCGTCTTCTTCTTCGCGGACGATGTGACTATTCCAAAGTTTGTCATACAGGGTTTGTGCGCTCATGGTCTGTGCTCTATATTTAATTTATGAATGATAGAATTGCGTGTTATGTTAGACGTTCCCTGTGGGGATTGCAATTACTTTGTCTAAAAAAACAAATAAATTCGATTTGATTTAATTTTATTTTTAAATATTAGACTTATTGTCTAGTATTTACCTGTTTTTGTTAAGCCAGATACTTGTTTATTACGGGCCGATGCGGGTATTATACCGTTGTTAAAGTTTATCCGTATAAAGGGAAATCATGACGTTGCCTGTAATGTCTGCTGAATACGCTGCCGAGTTGCAAGCGTTTCAAGCGAAAATTCTGAGCCGCCAAGCCAAGATTGAGGCTTGGTTTCGTGCACAATGGGGTATACACAAGCCGCCGTTTTATGGCTCGGTAGACATCCGCAACAGTGGCTACAAAATGGCTTCGATTGATATGAACTTGTTTCCAGGCGGCTTTAATAATCTGAATCCAAGTTTTATACCGTTGGCGGCCGTGGCGGCACAGGATGCGGTGGAGCGTGCGTGCGAAACGGCGAAGTCGGTATTGATTATTCCTGAAAATCACACGCGCAATGCGTTTTATCTGCAAAACGTAGCTGCCTTGAGCAATATTTTGCGTTCGGCGGGTTTTGAAGTGCGTTTGGGCAGCCTGAATCCTGAAATCAGCGAGCCCACCGAATTGGAAACCGCGTTGGGCGATAAAGTATGGTTGGAACCTTTGCTGCGCACCCGTGAGCGTGTACATCTGGCCGACGGTTTTTCACCTTGTATGGTATTGTTAAACAATGATTTGTCCGGTGGCGTACCGGAGATTCTGCAAAACATCAATCAAACCGTGCTGCCGCCTTTGCACGGCGGCTGGACAACGCGCCGCAAAACCGCCCATTTTGCGGCTTATAACGAAGTGGCTGCGGAGTTTGCGCAATTGCTGGAGATTGATGAATGGCATATCAATCCGTATTTCGAGCAAATCAGCGGTTTGGATTTTCAGGATCGCGAGGGTGAAGATGCACTAGCGGATGCGGTGGAACGCATGTTGGTGAAAATTCGCGCCAAGTATGATGAAAAAGGCATTAAAGACCAGCCGTTTGTGATTGTAAAAGCCGATGCCGGCACCTACGGTATGGGTGTGATGAGTGTGAAATCGGCCGACGAAGTGCGCAGCCTCAACCGCAAAAGCCGCAATAAAATGGCTAAGGTGAAAGAAGGTTTGGAGGTGAGCGAGGTAATTGTGCAGGAGGGGATTTACAGTTATGAAACCCTGAGTGGCGCCGTGGCCGAGCCTGTGGTGTATATGATGGATCGTTTCGTTATCGGCGGCTTCTACCGTGTACACGAAGGCCGCGGTGCCGATGAAAACCTCAATGCAACCGGCATGTTGTTTGTGCCGGTGGCGCAAAGTTTCCCGATGGGCGATAATCATGCCGTTGCCGCAGAAGAAGATACGCCGTGCAAGCGCGTGTTTGAACAATGGGATACTTTGGGGATGCCGAAAGTGGGTGATGATCCTGACTGCCCGAGTAACCGTTTATATGTATATGGCGTGATGGCGCGTTTGTCATTATTGGCCGCATCGCGCGAGTTGGAGCAAACGGTGGTTTGAGCAGTATCTTGTTTCAAAGTATAAGGCTACCTGAACGTTTTTCAGGTAGCCTTTAGTGATTGATTGTGTGTCGTTTAAAAATACTATTTACGTTGTTATCTAAGTAAACAAGGCTACCTGAAAATGTGTTTCAGGTAGCCTTTATGTGGGAATAGCGACGGTATCAGGTTGTTCCGCTGCACGGTATTCGGGCAATATAAAACCGCCCGTATGATGCGGGCGGTTTGCCTGTGCTGCTGGGTTTTAATCAAGCAGCTTTACTCAGCAACAGGATTTTTTCAAATCCAATACCATGCGCCCCTGGATTTTGCCGTCATGCATTTCTTGGAAAATATCGCCCACTTCTTCTAGTGCACGGGTTTGCACCACCGGCACCACGATGCCGCGAGCGCCGAAATCGAAAGCTTCGGCCAAATCCTGACGGGTGCCTACCAGCGAGCCGATTACTTTAATACCGTCGAGCACGGTTTTCGGGATAGACAAATCCATGGTATCTACCGGCAGGGCAACGGCCACTACGCAACCGCCGGCACGAACGCTGTCAACAGCGCTGTTGAAGGCTTGCTTGGCCACTGCTGTCACCACTACGGCATGAGCGCCGCCGTTGGTGATTTCCTTGATGCGGGCGGGTGCATCTTCTTTAGCGGAGTTGATAACAATATCGGCGCCGCTTTCTTTGGCCAGCTTCAGTTTGTCGTCGTTAACATCAATAGCAATCACTTGGGCATTGAACACTTTTTTGGCATATTGCACCGATAAGTTGCCCAAGCCGCCTGCACCGTATAAGGCAATCCATTGGCCGGCTTCAATGCCGGAAACTTTAATGGCTTTATAAGTGGTGACGCCGGCGCAAGTGATGCTGCTGGCTTGTGCAGGATCTAAGCCGTCGGGCACTTTTACGGCATAATCGGCGGTGACGACACAATATTCAGCCATGCCGCCATCTACGGTGAAACCGGCGTTTTTTACGGTGCGGCACAGGGTTTCGCGACCGGTGGTGCAGTATTCGCAATGGCCGCAGCTTTGAAACAGCCAAGCAATGCTGACGCGGTCGCCTACTTTCAGAGTGGTAACGTCCGGAGCAATTTCTTTAACAATGCCAATGCCTTCATGGCCGAGAATGCGACCGGGATGTTTGCCATAATCGCCGGCGGCAACGTGTAAATCCGTATGGCAAACGCCGCAATATTCTACGGCTACCAAGGCTTCACCGGCACTGATTTTGGGCACGTCTTTTTCAACGATTTCCACACCGGTACAGGCTTGGTTTACAACGGCTGCTTTCATTTTCATTATCTCTCTCCTTATGCTTTTGGTCATTATCGTATGGCAATATGTTGCTTTATTGCATTTTCAGTATAGTGGCTATGCAATATTGAGCGCTAATTAAAAATATTTAAACCCATTTGTAATTGCGAAGATTATGACAATGTTATTGTGTAACGTTTTTGGAGATTGGTTTGACTGCCGCGCAAAGTTATCTTTAGACACTCGCGCTTTTGCCACCCGTAACGACTGCTGTATAATTGCTGCTTTCGCAAGCCTTACCGTTTCTAAATTTCAGAAAGCCGCCTCATGAGCAAAAAACGAGTCCTCACCGGTGTTACCACCACCGGTATCCCCCATTTGGGTAATTATGTAGGTGCCATCCGCCCTGCTATCCGCGCCAGCCAAGATGAACATACTGAATCTTTCCTGTTTTTAGCGGATTATCACGGCCTAATTAAATGCCGTGACCCGCAGATGATTCACGAATCAACCCAGGCGGTGGCGGCTACTTGGCTGGCTTGCGGTCTGGATGTCAACCGAACTACATTTTACCGGCAGAGTGATATTCCTGAAATCATGGAGTTAAACTGGATATTGACCTGCATTACCGCTAAAGGCTTGATGAACCGCGCTCATGCCTATAAAGCCGCCGTGCAGGCCAATGAAGGAGAGGGAAACGATTCTGATCAGGCAATAGACATGGGTTTGTTTTGCTATCCGGTGTTGATGAGTGCCGATATTTTGATGTTTAAAGCCAATGATGTGCCGGTTGGACGTGATCAAATCCAACATGTTGAAATGGCACGTGATATTGCAGGCCGCTTTAACCATTTATACCGCAATTTGTTTGTGCTGCCCGAAGCGAAGATTGATGAGCAAGTGGAAACGCTGGTGGGTTTGGACGGCCGTAAAATGAGTAAAAGCTACGGCAACACGATTCCGCTTTTCGAGCCTGAGAAAAAACTGCAAAAAGCAGTGAATAAAATCGTGACTAATTTGAAAGAGCCGGGAGAGCCGAAAGGCACTGACGAAAGCCCGCTGTTTGCCATTTATCAAGCCTTTGCTACGCCTGATGAAACGGCGGCATTTACCCAAGCGCTGGCTGAAGGTTTAGCCTGGGGCGAAGCCAAGAAAATATTGGGCCTGAAGCTGAACGAAGAGTTAGCTGAAAAGCGTGAACGTTATCATGAACTGATGGCCAACCCGGCACAAATCGAAGCCATATTGCAGGCGGGTGCACAGAAAGCGCGTCTTGAAGCCAGCTTGTTGCTGGAGCAAGTGCGTGATGCGGCAGGCATACGCAAGCTGGGTTAAACGGCGTTCATGCTTAAGTTTTACTTAAGCATAACACTTTATACTTTCAGGCATGAATGAAAGTATGCAGACAGCTTTTTGCACGACTGTGTAAGCGTTCAGGCTACCTGAAATATTTTCAGGTAGCCTGCGTTTTGTATGGTTGCAAAATGTTATTCAAATGGGTTTTTCCTGCCGAAGCAGACTTTATAAAAGCGGTTCTGGCCGCAATCTTGCCATGGTTTTGCGATATAATGCGTTATTCGTATTTGTCGCGGCTTCCCGCAAGCTGATTTAATCTAAAAAGGTATGCTATGAATATTCTCTTTATCGCTGATCCGATGGCGGGCTTTAAAACCTATAAAGACACCACTTATGCCATGATGCGCGAAATGAGCGCGCGCGGCTGGAAGCTGCATCATACTTTGAGCAGTGAATTGTCGGTGCAGCAGGGCAGTGTAGTGGCGCAGGCGGCGGCATTTGATTTTATCGGCGCGAAAGACGATGGCGACAAACACTGGTTTCAAAAGCAGGCTGCCGTTCAGGTAGCCTTAAACGCATTTGATGCCGTGATTATGCGCACTGATCCGCCGTTTGACATGCAATATCTCTACGCCACCCAGTTGCTGACACTGGCGGAGCAGCAGGGGGCGAAAGTGTATAACGGCGGCCAGGCCATGCGCGATTTCAACGAAAAGCTGGCCATTTTGAACTTCAGCCAATTTACCGCGCCCACGCTGGTGAGCACCCGCAGTGCCGATGTGCGCGCCTTTTTGGCCGAACACGGCGACATTATTGTGAAGCCGCTCGACGGCATGGGTGGTATGGGCATTTTCCGCCTCACTGCGCAAGACCCCAATATAGGCAGCATCCTGGAGACACTGATGCTGCTGGATACGCGCACGATTATGGCGCAGCGCTACATTCCCGAAATCGTGCATGGCGACAAACGCGTGTTGGTGATTGGTGGCGAAGTGGTGCCGTTTGCGCTGGCGCGTATCCCGCAAAACGGTGAAACACGAGGCAACCTCGCCGCAGGCGGGCGCGGTGTGGCACAGAAGTTGAGCGCACGCGACCATGAAATAGCCGCAACGCTGGCGCCGGAATTGGTGCGTCGCGGTATTTTGCTGGCGGGTTTGGATATCATCGGCGACTGCCTCACCGAGGTAAACGTTACCAGCCCCACCGGCTTTCAGGAAATCATGAAGCAGCAGGGCTTTGATGTGGCAGCGGCGTTTGCCGATGCCGTTGCAGCATGGTCTGCCGCTTAGTTTGGCCGGCTGCCTACCGAGGATAAAACATGAGCGACAAACAGTTTGCCGAAAGCATGAAAGGCCAGAAAGGCATTGCGCGCCTGATTAAAGCATGCGGCTATTCCAAAGACGGTTTTATCGCCGCTATGACCGAACCTGCCTTTCGACAATTGGTGTGGCTTAATGGCATATTATTGATTTTGCTGTTTTTCTTTAATTTTGGCCCGGTTACCAAAATGATACTGCTTATGGCCTCGTTTATTTCCCTGCTCACAGAACTGTTGAATACGGCCATAGAAGCAGCGGTGGATCACACTTCGCTGGCCAAGCACCCGCTGGCGAAACGGGCGAAAGACGTAGGCTCGGCGGCGCAGTTTCTGGTGCTGGTGATGCTGGGGGTATTATGGGGCATGGCCTTGTGGCGTGATTACGGTCTGAATCTTTTTTGATGCTTTCGGCGGTGCCCATATTATTTGCGCTAGGTTCTGTCTATATGATCTGAATCAAAACACCGGTATGTTTTTGTTTGTATAAGTAAGATTGCAGATAATTCAAAGGAGCATGAAATGAAAAGCGTAATATTTGGGCTGGGTGTCTTGGCTTTGGCTCAAGCCGCCGCCGCAGCGGATATTCAGGTAGGGCACTCGTGGGCGCGTGCCACCTTGCCCGGAATGAGCATGGGCGGTGTGTTTATGCAAGTGGTTAATGGCGATGCCGACAATATCCTGGTTGGCGGCAGCTCGCCAGTGGCGGAGAAAGTGGAAATTCACACCCATATCAACGATAACGGCGTGATGCGCATGCGTGAGCTGGAAGGTGGCTTGCCCTTGCCTCAAAACAAGGCGGTAGAGCTGAAACCGGGTAGTTATCATATAATGTTGATGGGCTTGAAGGCACCGTTAACCGACGGTCAAACGTTTCCGCTTACACTTCGTTTTAAACAGGGTAAAGCGCAAACCGTTACGGTAACTGTGCATGATGCGGCATACACTTCACCGACGCAACATCATCAGATGAAACATTGAAACAAAACATATATATTCTAAATATATTCAATATATAAGGCATCAATAAGGCTACCTGAAAATTGCTTTTCAGGTAGCCTTCTTTTTAGTAAATAACAGCGTGGCATTTGTGTTTACCGGCATTTTTTGCCAGAATACAACCTTTTCAGTTTATGAGTGTGCGGCTATGATAAACCCCAGCAAAACCTTGGCTGACTCTGTCGGCAACACCCCACTGATCCGCCTGCAGCGGGTGGCGGCGCATACCGGTGCCGAAGTGTGGGCAAAAATGGAAGGCGACAATCCCGCTGGCTCTGTTAAAGACCGCCCCGCCTTCAATATGATTTACCAGGCGGAACAGCGCGGTGAAATTAAGCCGGGTGATACGCTGATTGAAGCCACCAGCGGGAATACCGGTATTGCCCTAGCCATGGTGGCGGCGATGCGCGGCTACCGCATGATTTTGCTGATGCCGAAAAACGCCACGCAAGAGCGCAAAGATGCCATGAGTGCCTACGGTGCCATGCTGATTGAAACCGAGAGTATGGAGAGTGCACGTGATCAAGCGTTGGCCATGCAGGCGCAAGGCTTGGGCAGGGTGTTGGATCAGTTTAACAATTCCGACAACAAGCAGGCGCATTATCTTACCACCGGCCCGGAAATCTGGACGCAAACAGCCGGTAAAATTACCCATTTTGTGAGTTCGATGGGCACCACCGGCACCATCAGCGGTATCGGACGCTACCTGAAAGAGCAAAACCCAGCCGTGCAGATTATTGGTTTGCAACCTGATGCAGAATCGGCCATTGCCGGTATCCGCCGTTGGCCGGCCGAATATCTGCCCGGTATTTACGAAGCAGATGTGGTGAACGAGGTGTTGGATGTCAACCAAAAAGATGCGGAACAATTTATGCGCAAAATGGCGCGGGAAGAAGGCGTGTTTGCCGGTGTGTCTTCAGGAGCCGCCGCTATGGCCGCCGTGCACATTGCTGAAAACCACCCCGGCGCGCTGGTGGTGTGTATTATTTGCGACCGCGGTGACCGCTATCTTTCTACCGGTTTGTTTGGCGTGCAGAATTAGCAGGTGCCGGCAGATAAGCCTATGCAGTATTTGGCTGTATAAATTTAAAAAGGCTACCTGAAAATTTTCAGGTAGCCTTTTGCTGTGGCCACGGTTTGAAACACGTTGGCGTTTATTGGGCTTCTAATTTGGCGATACCGCCCAAATAGGGTTGTAATGCGGTTGGGATGGTGATGCTGCCATCGGCGTTTTGATGGTTTTCCAACACTGCCACGAGGGTGCGGCCCACCGCCAGGCCGGAGCCGTTTAAGGTGTGCAGCAAACGGTTTTTGCCGTTTTCGTCTTTAAAGCGTGCTTTCATGCGGCGCGCCTGAAAATCTTCGCAGTTGGAGCAGCTGGAGATTTCGCGATAGGTGTTTTGTGCTGGCACCCATACTTCGATATCATAGGTTTTGGCAGCACCAAAGCCCATGTCGCCGGTGCAGAGGGTGATGACACGGTAGGGCAGCGCCAGCAGTTGTAAGATTTTTTCGGCATGGCCGACCATTTCTTCCAGCGCATCGTAGGACTGCTCGGGTGCGACAATCTGCACCATTTCCACTTTATCAAACTGGTGCTGGCGGATTAGGCCGCGCGTGTCTTTGCCGTGCGAGCCGGCTTCGGAGCGGAAACAGGGCGAATGGGCGGTGAGTTTCAGCGGCAGGGCATCGGCAGCAAGAATGCTGTCGCGTACACTGTTGGTGAGGGTTACTTCAGCGGTGGGAATCAGGTATTGTGTGCTTTTGCTTTCATCGCCGCCACGGGTCACGTGAAACAGGTCTTCGCCGAATTTAGGCAGCTGGCCGGTGCCGAATAGGCTGGAATCATTCACAATATAGGGCGTGTAGCATTCGGTATAGCCGTGTTGCGTGGTGTGGGTGTCGAGCATGAACTGTGCCAGCGCACGGTGCAGGCGAGCGATTTGGCCTTTCATATAGCTGAAGCGCGCACCGGAAAGGGCGGCGGCAGTATCGAAATCCAGCCCCAGCGCCGCACCCAAATCTACGTGGTCTTTGACGTCAAAATCAAAGTGGCGCGGTGTGCCCACTTTGCGTACTTCTACATTGTCGTTCTCATTTTGGCCAACGGGTACACTTTCGTGCGGCAGATTGGGCAGCGTCATCAGCCAGTTGTCCAGCTCGGTTTGCACGGTTTCATAAGCGGCGGCTGTTTGCTCCAGCTCGGTTTTGATGCGTGCGACTTCAGCCATTGCCTGCTCGGCTTCGGCATGTTTGCCTTGACTTTTAAGCGCACCGTTTTGTTTGGAGGTGCTGTTGCGCGCGGCCTGTAATTCTTCGGTTTTCATTTGCAGGGTTTTTCGACGCGCTTCGAGTGCTTCAAACGCAGCCGTGTCAAGCTCATAGCCGCGGCCTGCCAGGCGGGCGGCAACGGCAGCAGCATCATTGCGCAGCAGTTGGATGTCTAACATAATGTTCTCGTGGTTGGGGTGAATTTTAATGAAAAACAGAACAGCGGATATTGTAAACCAAATTGGCAGGCGGTGCATGGCGTCAGCCGCTGTGGTTTTACTCTGTAGGCGGCACCAGCCATTTCAGTGGTGTGGCGAGAAAACACTGGCTTTCACCAGTTCGTCGGCTTCGATGGATATCAGTCGGGCATCTTACGTGTGACAGTGGCGGAAACTGTTGGGGGCTGCGCTGAAACAGGGTTTTCAGTGTCAATGCTGCACCTGCCATCGGCGCATGATATACCGCCGCTGCAGAGGCTACCTGAAAACTTATGCACCGTATTCTGTGGGAAATTGGTTTATATCACATTGTTGTAATGTGTATAGCGGCTGGGTGCGGCAAGCGAGGTCATACCAAAGTCGCAGTCGCGCAAGGCGTTCGCGGGCATGAATCTTCCAACCTGCCTTCAAGCCGATAATGCGAGCATTGTAGGCGCAAGCGTTCAAACGGTAATGACGTGCCTGCATCAGTGCGCGCTGATTGTGGAAGGGTTGGGAAATCAGACAGGCGCTCAGATTGCCGAATTTTTGCCTGTAACGGATGATGCTGTCGAGGGTGCGCAGACCGCCCGGGTCTTGCCAAACGGCGCTGGCGGGAATGCCGGCAGCCACTAAATCGGCCTGCATACACACGGTTTCACTCGGTTTGTGCATCACGCCACTGCCACTGACGACAAAGGCGCGCACTTTGCCCGTGCGCCAAAGCTCAATGGCGGCGTCGATGCGGTATTGATAATAACGGTTGATGCTGGTGCCGTCGGCCAGATATTTGCTGGTGCCGAGAATCAGGCCGAAATCGCAAGGAGGCACATCTTCGGTTTTTTCGAAGCTGTGGCGGCGTGCACGCAGAGAAATATAGAGATCGGCGCCGGCTGCGGCAGCGAGGAGGCAGGGGAATAGAACGGATAGCATTTAAGGTAGTCTTGAACGGAGATGGCTATTATACCGTTGGCAAAATGTATTATCTGTATCGTAAGTTAATGATTTTGCAAACAATATGTAAAAAGGCTACCTGAAAATGTTTTCAGGTAGCCTTTGTTGAAAGATATCCGTATTAAAAACGGCGCTTCAGTTTGCATGCCTGCATGATGCTGATGGCCAGCTCTTCCACCGATTTATTGGTCGTGTTGGTAAACGGAATGCTGTGCTGGCGGAACATCGCTTGCGCTTCGGTTACTTCGTTGCGGCAGGTATTCATGCTGGAATAAGTGGAATCCGGGCGGCGTTCCTGACGGATTTCGCGCAAGCGTTCGGGCTGGATGGTAAGGCCGAACAGTTTGTGTTTGTAAGGTTTGATCATTGCCGGCAGAGCACTGCTGGATAAATCATCGGGCGTAAGCGGGTAGTTGGCGGCGCGGATACCGTATTGCATGGCCATATAAAGGCAGGTGGGCGTTTTGCCGGAGCGGGAAACGCCCATCAAAATTACGTCGGCGTTTTTCAAATCTTTGGCACTCACGCCATCATCGTGGTTGAGCGAAAAATTTACCGCTTCCATACGCGCTTCATAGCGTTCGGCATCGTAAATGCCGTGATTGCGGCCAACGGAGTGGCGTGCCGTAACACCCAGCTCAGTTTCGAGGCGGCTGAGGAAAGCATCGAAAAAACTCAGGTGCATACCGGCGCTGGTTTGGATGATTTCGCGGATTTCTTGGCTGATGATGCTGGAGAATACCAAAGGGCGTGCAGAAGTGATTTCCGCCATCCGGTTGATAATATTTACCATTTCGCGTGCCTTATCCGGCGTGTCCACAAAAGGATAGGTCGTACGGCGAAACTCAATGCCGCTGAACTGATCCAGCAGGGCTTCGCCCATGCTTTCCGAGGTCAGGCCGGTACGGTCGGAAATAAAAAAAGCGTGGCGTCGGTTGGCAGACATATTATTCTCACTCTGGATAAAAAGGTTGGATAGCAGTGGCTGCATATCATAGCAAGCCTGAGCCCAGGTTTCAAAGTGAAACATGGTGGCTACATCAAATTACACATAAATCCAACAATAAAGGTAGTCAGCATTTATATGCTAAAATTTATTTTTAAAATAAGTATTATGCTAATAATGGCTTAGGTAAGATTTGTCGGCATCGGTTTGTTAAGTTATTCAAAAGCTATATTTAACAATGGTTAACGATTTTTATAGTAAATCGCTACCGTTTGTTTCAGGTAGCTACAATGCTGCAAGCCGCAATTTTACAGCATTCTACCCGCTTTTCTACATGTAAAAAAACATGACAGAGTTTACATGAAGGGCTAAAATGCAGCGTGAAATTTATTTTCTTCTTAACCGAACCTAATTTAGGAATGCAAACAAATGGCTGGTAATAACGTTATCTGGTTTGAAAATCTTCGCATGACTGACGTGGAAAGCGTTGGCGGTAAAAACGCTTCGTTGGGCGAAATGATTAGTCAATTGACCGAAAAAGGTGTGCGCGTGCCCGGTGGCTTCGCTACCACCGCCGATGCCTATCGCAAGTTTTTGGCACATAATGGCTTGAGTGAGCGCATTTCCGCTGCTTTGGCAGCACTGGATATTGAAGACGTAACCGAGCTTGCCCGTGTGGGCAAAGAAATCCGTCAATGGGTCTTGGATACACCGTTTCCGCAAGAGCTGGATGACGACATCAAAACCGCATGGGACAAAATGGTGGCTGATGCCGGTACCGACCAGATTTCTGTGGCCGTGCGTTCTTCCGCCACTGCGGAAGACTTGCCGGATGCCTCGTTTGCCGGTCAGCAAGAAACCTTCCTCAATATCAATGGCTTGGACAACGTGAAAGAAGCAATGAAACACGTTTTTGCCTCGCTGTATAACGACCGCGCCATCTCTTATCGCGTGCACAAAGGCTTCGCCCACGACGTTGTGGCTTTGTCTGCCGGTGTACAACGCATGGTACGTTCCGATAGCGGCGCTGCCGGCGTATTGTTTACCATCGACACGGAATCAGGCTTTGAAGATGTGGTATTCGTAACCGCTTCTTATGGCTTGGGCGAAACCGTGGTGCAGGGCGCGGTGAACCCGGATGAGTTTTATGTGCATAAGCCGACGCTGAAAGCAGGCAAGCCAGCCATTTTGCGCAAAAACATGGGTTCTAAACTGATTAAAATGACGTTCACCGAGCAAGCGCAAGCCGGTAAATCGGTGCAAGTGGTGGACGTATCGAAAGAAGAGCAGAAACAATTTTCGATTTCCAACGAAGAAATTACCGAGCTGGCCAAGTACGCTCTGATTATCGAAGAGCATTACGGTCGTCCGATGGACATCGAATGGGGTCGCGACGGGGTGGACGGCAAACTGTATATCCTACAGGCGCGTCCGGAAACTGTGAAATCACAAGAAAGCAACACCCGCAGCCTGCGCCGCTATCGTATTGAAAACGAAGGTGCAGCAGTATTGGCCGAAGGCCGTGCCATCGGCCAAAAAGTGGGCCAAGGCAAAGTGCGCTTGATTAAAGATGCTTCAGAGATGGATCAGGTGCAGGTAGGCGATGTTTTGGTAACCGACATGACCGATCCCGACTGGGAGCCGGTAATGAAACGTGCTGCTGCTATTGTTACCAATCGTGGCGGGCGTACTTGCCACGCAGCGATTATTGCGCGCGAACTCGGCATTCCGGCAGTGGTGGGTTGCGGCGATGCGTCTGAAAAACTGCAAGAGGGTCAGGAAGTAACCGTATCGTGCGCCGAAGGCGACACTGGCCTGATTTACGAAGGCTTGTTGAAAGTAGAAGTCATTGATGTTGCGCTGGATAATATGCCCGATGCGCCGGCTAAAATCATGATGAACGTGGGTAACCCTGAATTGGCGTTCTCTTTCTCCAGCCTGCCAAGCGAGGGCATTGGCTTGGCACGTATGGAATTCATTATTAATCGCCAAATCGGTATCCACCCGAAAGCATTGCTCGAATTCGACAGCCAAGACAAAGCCTTGCGTGAAGAAATTACCGATCGTATCGCCGGTTATGCTTCACCGGTGGATTTCTACGTTGATAAGATTGCCGAAGGCGTGGCAACGCTGGCTGCTTCGGTTTATCCGAAGAAAGTCATTGTGCGGATGTCTGATTTCAAATCAAACGAATATGCCAACCTGCTTGGCGGTAGCCTGTATGAGCCGCATGAAGAAAACCCGATGTTGGGTTTCCGTGGTGCTGCACGTTATGTTTCCGAAGATTTCAAAGACTGCTTTGCACTGGAATGTACTGCGCTGAAACGCGTTCGCGATGAAATGGGTCTGACCAATGTGGAAATTATGATTCCATTTGTGCGCACCTTGAGTGAAGCAGAAGCCGTGGTTAAGGCCTTGAAAGAAAACGGCTTGGAGCGCGGTAAAAACGGCTTGCGCCTGATTATGATGTGTGAATTGCCGAGCAATGCCATTCTGGCCGAGCAGTTCTTGAAATATTTCGACGGCTTCTCCATCGGTTCCAACGATATGACCCAATTGACTTTGGGCGTAGACCGCGATAGCGGCGGCCCGATTGCTTCAACATTTGATGAACGTAATCCGGCGGTGAAAGTCATGCTGCATCTGGCCATTTCTGCCTGCCGCAAACTGAACAAATATGTTGGTATTTGCGGTCAAGGCCCGTCAGATCATCCTGATTTTGCCAAATGGTTGGTGGAAGAAGGTATTGAAACCATCTCTCTGAATCCGGATACCGTGATTGAAACATGGTTGTATTTGGCAAAAGAGCTGAAGAAGTAAGCTGAACAGCATCCGCAACCGCTACCGAACAGGTAGCGGTTTTTTGTTTTCGGTGATGGAGCGTGTGGATTGGAATAGGGTTTTTATCGGGGGTTAAAACGGCAATATTGTATGGAAAACAGGCTACTTGAAATGAAAAGATTTTTCAGGTAGCCCAAAAAAATTGAGAAACATCATAATTCATTATTTGCACAATGCACCACTTAAAATAATTTTAATGGTGATTATTTTTTATTATTTAATAGTACATGGTTTTATTAGTGTTGTAAGAAAGTTATATGTATGGCATATATTTTATATATTTAAAACAAAGTATTATTTATTTCACAATATTTAAGTTTTAACTGAATGGAATTTTTCCACTATTATGCTATCTACTGAAACGAGACTAAATACTATTTATTGTTTGGAATTAAAATGGCTATGGTGAAGTTAACGCTGAAAAGCAGTCAAGATGGGGTGGAGACAGCTGAGTATGTGGTGCAAGAAGGGGGTAAGCCGCTGGTTATTGAAGCGGTAAACGGCACAGAATATCAATTGGTGGCCGATGATGACTCAACGGTTGTAACAGCCAGACAAATGGGCGATGATTTGTATCTTTTTGAAGGCAATGCCTCTGAAGCAAGTTTGATTGTCACTTCTTATTTCAATGCAGATGCAGGGCAAGTGTCGCTGAATAACGGGCAGGGGGTATACCAGCTCGTTGAGATTATGCCGGAAGCTGCGCCGGAAGCCTTGTTGGCCAGCGAAGTTTCCGGAGGAACCAGTGCGAAATCCGCCGGTTTGATTGCCGGCGGTTTGGGTTTGTTGGCAGCAGTTGCGG
>RRZU013609916.1_pt1 | contig 43582 bp, 41 predicted proteins | sample 2165561 | NCBI WGS metagenome assembly RRZU01 (sample SAMN10456909, study PRJNA506462) | wastewater metagenome | isolation source: wastewater sludge | place: USA: Moscow, Idaho | reverse complement strand
TCTGTATGGTAAGTGAGTGCAAGAAAAACCAAGACGAAGAATAAACTTCCTCCATAGTAGATATTTCTCGCCATACCTTTAGTGAAAGTTTCAGACATGACGCCTCCTAATGAGTTATGCCCGCTCATCATAGAAACAGTTGCTTACAAACCCACTTGATAGCAATCAAGAATTACCAAGTGCCGCACTGGGTTATTAGCTAAAGGCCTACATTACGTGGCTCACACAGTAGATTGCGAATGACTAGTCAGCATTTTAATGCGACCTAGCGCACATTAACGGAGCACTAACAGCGCTTAGAGAGGGCAGAGAAGGTAGATAGGGTTATCAGGGAGAGTCGTATCAAGAACAATCAACCAAGACATTGTGTCCGCGCGCAAGCGTATAGAGACGCCCTTGGCGTTAAGAAAAATCAGGCTGCAAATACACTATTCAGCTCATAAAGCGAGGCAGCAACAAGGTCACAGCAATAATCAAACTCATGGCCACAGGCCAGCCATACATGATGATGCGCCAGCGCCGTTGCGTGTGCCGCAATTCCATAAAGCCATCAATAATCAAAGCTGATTTAATAACAGCCACTGCCAATACCGCGCCAACCTGAGTGGCCAAGGTCAGCGTGCTGGCCCCAAGATAAACGGTCACAGTGGTTGCCATCACCAAGAGCAACCAGCACACAAACAACACCTTTGTATTGGACATACTGCCGCCCTACCCCAGTAAATACACCAGCGGAAAGATAATCACCCAAGCCAAGTCAATCATGTGCCAATACATCACGCCAGATTCCATACCGCTGCGGTTATCGGCAGTAAAGCCTAATCGCCAACAACGCCAAGCTAAAAAAGCCAACACCAGCAAACCCAGCCACACATGCAAAAAGTGAAACAAGGTCACCAGCCAATACAGAGTGAAGAACATATTGTATTCAAGGTCAAAGCCGGCTTGAGCTAAGTGCGTATACTCACTGAGTTTAAGCACCACATAGACCATTGCCGAAGCAATCGCCGCGATCAATAACACAGCCGCTTGCCGCGCTTGATTCACCCGTACCCGCTCCACTGCCAGCGCCGCTAAAAAGCCCGATGACAGCAAACCTACCGTCATAGCAAAGCCTGTGGAGGGATCCAGCTCTGCGCGCCCTGCTTGGAACATCTCAGGGTAAAGCATTTGCGTGACACTGAAGGCAATAATAAATAGGGTAAAAGCCGCTAATTCAGCCAGAATAAAAATCCACATGGCCAAATCGCCCGGCAGTGCCTGACTGGCAGCGGGCGCGACTAACGGTGCGTTACTCGAAGTGGACATCAACCACATCCATTAACGCTGCCACTGTTTGTGGGTCATCGCTTAACGGCTCAGCCAAACAGGCTAAGCAGGCTTCACGCACCGGCAGCCCAGCTTTAATCATGCGTGCGGCAAAAATCAGTAAGCGTGTAGACGCAACTTCTTCCAGATCATGGTTCTCTAAACGACGCAGCGCTTGCCCGAGTCGAACAATCTGCGCCGCCAGCTTACTATCCACCCCTGCTTCAATTTCAACAATTCTCTGCTCTTCTGCAGCACTTGGATAATCAAAGCGCATGGCCACAAAGCGTTGGCGAGTACTGGGCTTCATGCCTTTGAGCAGGTTTTGATAACCGGGGTTATAGGACACCACCAGCATAAAATTAGGCCCTGCTTTAATCGCTTCACCTGTGCGTTCTAAGAACAGCTCACGGCGGTCATCAGCTAGAGGGTGCAATACCACTGCGGTATCTTGCCGCGCTTCGACCACCTCATCTAAGTAGCAAATACCGCCTTCACGCACAGCACGGGTTAACGGACCATCTTGCCACCAAGTGCCCTCAGCACCGATTAAATGACGGCCAACTAGATCAACAGCACTTAAATCATCATGACAAGCAACGGTATACAACGGCAAGTTCAAACGGTGCGCCATATGCTGCACAAAGCGGGTTTTGCCACAGCCGGTAGGCCCTTTAATCAGCACTGGCATCCCATGCTGCCAAGCCTGTCGAAAGACCGTTTCCTCATTACCAAGTGTCTGATAAAAGGGTTCTTCACTCGTTAAAACACTCTCTTGCTGCAGGCCAGTATTCACGTTGTATACCCTACTAATTAACTTGGTTATGCCTACGTTAACCGCCCTCTGCCTGCTGGCTCAACTGCTTAGAAGGTCATTCTTGATTGCCGTCAAGCACAATGTTTAGACCTATGTTTAGGATGGCAATACTTTAGAAGAAGTAAAACCTATCCCCATGAATAAGCCATCCGGCAAATATAATGTGGGCAATAAAATTGAATTTGCCGAGGGTACATCACACTAATGCACAAGGCCTATGCCTGCCTAATAGCCTGGTGAAGAATAACGCCGCCCCACATGGACGTTTGTACGCGATAGTTCATTACCAGCCTTACTCTATGACAAGGGCGTACCTCGCTGCCCTACTGATTGCGCAGCAATAGAGGCTTACTATGTGGTTCAAATGGAAGAAAAAAGCACTGCAGTTGCAGCAGAAAAACATCAGTTTAGAAGCTGAAAACACGCAGCAACGTGCACATATTCAACAACTACAAGAGGCGTTAGCCCGCTCACAAAGCAGCGCGGCAAGCCACCAACAGCAGTTGCAGTTTAATCGTGGTGTTTCAAGCAACCTGATTCGCTTTGGTAGTTCAATAGCGCACCTCGGCAACTCTTTTGAATACCTTGCTAAGCAAATGGAGCACAATAAGCAGCATGCCCAGACTGTTGCTCACGCCACCACTACCAACCAAGATAATTTCACAGAGCTGCAAAGCAAAGCCCTTGCCATGGAAAGTGGCCTTTTAGAAACCACTGACAAAATTGACACATTGGCGCTGCACACACAGGAAATTAACGGCATTGTTGACCTGATCAGCGGCATTGCCAGCCAGACCAACTTACTCGCTCTTAATGCCGCCATTGAAGCTGCGCGAGCCGGTGATGCCGGCCGAGGTTTTGCTGTAGTGGCCAGTGAAATCCGCCACCTTGCCGAGCGCACAGCTTTAGCCACCACCGATATTGTCCACAAAATAAATGAAATCCAAACTGAAACGAAACAAGCGCACGACTACATTCAAAGCCAAGGGCAACTTGCACAAGATTTTAATGACACAACACAGCAAGCCGTTAGCGCCATGCGCGGTTTACATTCTTTAGCGCAGCGCATGCGTAAGGACATCGACCGATCGGCGCTACGTGCAGGCATAGAGTTGGCTAATCTCGATGAGCTGTCACTAAAGTTCATTGTTTACAATCATCTGCTCGAGCAGGAGCCTACAAGCGTGCCACAACTCCCCACTGATCATGAGTGCCGCTTTGGCCGCTGGTATTATCATAATCACAACCGCAGTCTGCATAATATTGCAGATTTTCAACGGATTGAACGCCCCCACAGCAACGTACACGAACAAGGTCAGCATGCCATGCAAGCCTATCAACAAGGTGCGCTGGAAGACGCCGTGCAGCATTTACAAAACATGGAAGTGGCAAACCTTGAGGTGATGCAAGTGGTCACTGCTGTGCTTGAACACCTTGAGCAACAACAAGACTAAGCCTTGGCTAAGTCTATAAGCATAAAAAAGGCGCTGCCTGGATAAGGGAGCGCCTGTATGCTAACCACACAATAGCTTTATTTATGCTTCCAGCCGGTAATTTGCGCTAGCGCTGTACCGATATCGGCTAATGAGCGAACAGTTTTTACTCCAGCATCTTCAAGTGCGGCGTACTTTTCATCAGCCGTGCCTTGACCTCCGGAAATGATCGCACCTGCGTGCCCCATCCGCTTACCCTCTGGTGCTGTCACTCCAGCAATATAGGACACCACAGGCTTGGTTACGTGGGCCTTAATAAAAGAGGCAGCCTCTTCTTCTGCAGTACCGCCAATTTCACCAATCATAACAATGGCTTCAGTTTGCGGATCGGCTTGGAACAGCTTTAAAATATCAATAAAGCTTGAGCCAGGAATTGGATCACCACCAATCCCCACGCATGTGGACTGACCAAAACCAGCATCGGTAGTTTGCTTAACCGCTTCGTAAGTTAAGGTGCCTGAGCGGGAAACCACACCCACTTTACCTGGCATATGAATAAAGCCTGGCTGGATACCTATTTTACACTCGCCTGGGGTAATCACACCTGGACAGTTCGGCCCGATTAAACGCACACCCAACTCATCACACTTAATTTTCACATCCAGCATATCTAAGGTGGGAATACCTTCGGTAATGCAGACAATCAGTTTGATTCCTGCAAATGCCGCCTCTAGGATGGAATCTTTACAAAACGGGGCAGGCACATAAATCACTGAAGCATCTGCACCAGTGGCTGCCACTGCCTCTAAGACAGTATTAAAAACCGGCAAACCAAGATGGGTAGTGCCACCTTTACCTGGGGTAACTCCACCGACCATTTGTGTGCCGTAAGCAATCGCCTGCTCTGAGTGAAAAGTACCTTGCGCACCAGTAAAGCCTTGGCAAATCACCTTGGTATCTTTATTAATTAAAATACTCATGCCTGCTCTCCTTTAGCTGCTTTTACAACTAACATAGCAGCCTCACTTAAACTGTTTGCGGCAATAATATTCAAGCCACTCTCAGCTAAAACTTTACTGCCTAAGGCAGCGTTATTCCCCTCTAAGCGCACTACCACAGGGACTTTCACCCCAACCTCTTTAACTGCGCCAATGACCCCTTCAGCGATCATGTCACAACGCACAATCCCGCCAAAAATATTGATTAAGACCGCTTTAACATTATCGTCAGATAAAATAATTTTAAATGCTTCAGAAACGCGCTCTTTAGTTGCGCCGCCGCCCACATCTAGAAAGTTGGCTGGTCGACCACCGTGATGACTGACAATATCCATGGTCCCCATGGCTAAGCCGGCACCATTGACCATACAACCAATATCACCATCAAGGGCAACATAGTTCAGTTCAAACTGCGCTGCATGGGCTTCCCGCGGGTCATCTTGACCAGGGTCTTGCATGGCGCGTAACTTGGGCTGACGATATAAGGCATTACTATCGATAGTAATTTTGGCATCTAAGCAATGCAAATTACCGTCGTTTTTAATTACCAGGGGGTTCACTTCCAGCAACGCTAAGTCATGGGCCACAAACAGCTTGGCTAAACCTAAAAAAATCTTGGTGAACTGTTTAACTTGTTCATTTTGTAAACCCAAGGCATAGGCTAAATAACGGCCCTGAAACGGCTGTGCGCCGATGGCGGGGTCAATAGTCACTTGCAAGATTTTATCTGGTGTTTCACTGGCAACTTTTTCAATATCAACTCCACCTTCAGTGGAGGCCATAAACACCACTCGACGTGACGAGCGATCAACCACTGCACCTAAATACAGTTCTTGGGTAAAGTCAGTGCAGGCTTCCACAAGAATACGATTAACTGGCTGGCCATTGGCATCAGTTTGATAGGTCACTAAACGTTTGCCTAACCACTGTGCAGCAAAGTCTTGGGCATCCTCAGGACTGGTGACCAATTTAACGCCACCTGCTTTACCGCGACCTCCTGCATGCACTTGGGTTTTTACCACCCAACGCTCACCACCAATTTCGTGACACGCCTGCGCTGCGGCTTCAGCTGTTTCCACTGCAATCCCTGTAGATACAGGCAAGCCGTATTCAGCAAAGAGCTGTTTTGCTTGATATTCATGAAGATTCATACTGTCCTACCATTGAGTTCAGATTATGCGTAATACGCCGAATACAGACTGTAACGGCGGCTTTCTACTGTATTGCCTACCTCTAAGCACCAATTTAGCTTGGTTCCCCAGCCTAGGGCAGAACGAATACCGCCCCTAAAAAGGGGCGGTAGATCAATCAACGTTTTTTGCGGTTTGCTATATGAATAGCTTGCCCATTCACGGCGAGCGCCGCTTCATGGAGCGCTTCCGATAAGGTTGGGTGCGAGAACACCATCAAGCCTAAATCTTCAGCACTGGAGCCAAACTCCATCGCAATTGCGCCCTGCTGCACTAACTCTGCAGCACTTGGACCAATCACATGCACACCTAAAACGCGATCAGTTTCTGCATCAGCAATGATTTTCACAAAACCTGCAGTGTCATTAGCAGCCATAGCACGACCGCTAGCGGCAAATGGGAATACACCCACATTGATTGCCACACCGTCACCTTTCAACTGCTGCTCAGTTTGACCAACACCAGCAATTTCTGGATGGGTGTAAATAACACTTGGAATCAGGTCATAGTTCACCTGCGCTTTATTACCAGCAATGCGCTCTGCAACCATAATGCCTTCTTCCGAAGCCTTGTGCGCCAACATTGGGCCACGAACCACGTCACCTACCGCATACACACCTGGTACGCTGGTTGCACAGATATCATCAACGAAGATAAAGCCACGCTCATCGATGGTCACTCCGCTGTCTGCCGACAACACATTGTTGGTGACTGGACGACGGCCAACAGCAACAATTAACTTATCAAAAGTCATGTGTTGCTCGCCTTTAGCGTCGGTGAAGTTAACAGTAACTTCGCCATCTTTAACTTCAGAACCTGTCACTCGTGCGCCTAAGCGAATATCAAGTTTTTGCTTAGCAAAAATCTTCAATGCTTCTTTGGCCACTTGCTCATCGACTGCAGAAAGGAACTTATCTTGCGCCTCGATTACAGTCACTTCAGCACCTAAACGTGCCCAGACTGAACCCAACTCAAGACCAATCACACCCGCGCCAATAACGCCCAGTCTTTTCGGTACGGCTTGGAAATCCAATGCGCCGGTAGAGTCAACAATGACATCTTGATCAACCGGTGCTGGCGGAATATCAATAGGCTGGGAACCAGCTGCGATAATCACGTTTTCCGCTTGGTAAACTTGCACAGTGCCGTCTGCTGCAGTGACTTCAACTTGCTTGTTAGCCAGCAACTTACCGTGCCCTTCAATGGTGGTCACGCCATTGGCTTTAAATAAGCCAGCGATACCGCCAATCAGGTTTTTCACAATAGTATCTTTACGGCCAATCATTGCGGGTACATCTATCGCAACGTCTTTTACGTCAATACCGTGTACCGCAAAATCAGCTTGAGCTTCATGGTATTTCCAAGAGCTATCCAGCAACGCTTTAGATGGCATGCAACCCACGTTTAAGCAGGTACCGCCCAGTGCCAATTTGCCGCTTTTGTCTTGATATTTTTCGATACAAGCTGTTTTAAGGCCCAGTTGCGCTGCTTTAATCGCCGCAACATAACCACCAGGGCCTGCACCGATGACAATTACATCAAATTTCTGACTCATGAGATTTCCTCGTTATGTGGCTTAGCGCCACGTACTGCTGCCATTTATACACAATAAATGGCAGCAGAATTATCAGATATCCAGCAATAAGCGTGCTGGGTCTTCTAACAAATCTTTCATGGTGACAAGGAAAGTCACTGCTTCTTTGCCATCAATTAAGCGGTGGTCATAGGATAACGCTAAGTACATCATTGGCAAAATAACCACTTCACCGTCAACCGCCATTGGGCGATCTTGGATTTTGTGCATACCCAAAATAGCCGTTTGTGGTGGGTTAACAATTGGTGTAGACAGTAAGGAGCCGAACACACCACCGTTAGAAATGGTGAAAGTACCACCGGTCATTTCTTCTAAAGTCAGCTTGCCGTCGCGCGCTTTCAAACCTAGCTCACGAATTGTACCTTCCACTTCTGCCAAGCTCATGAACTCAGCATTGCGCAGCACAGGTACGACTAAACCACGCTCGCTGGATACCGCAACACCAATATCCTGATAGCCATGATAAACAATATCACCGCCATCAATCGAAGCGTTAACACCTGGCTGACGCTTCAGTGCTTCAACCGCGGCTTTAACGAAGAATGACATAAAGCCTAAACGTACACCGTTATGGGTTTTCTCAAACAAGTCTTTGTACTTGTTACGTAGATCCATAATAGGCTTCATATTGACTTCGTTAAACGTGGTCAACATCGCCATAGAGGATTGCGCTTCAACCAAACGCTCAGCAACTCGAGTACGCAGGCGTGTCATTGGCACACGCTTCTCAACACGGTCACCCTCAGCAAAGAGCGGTGCTTGTGCAGCTGGAGTTGGAGCCTTAGGCGCTGCGGCAGGCTTGTTAGCAACAGCTGCTACTGCGTCTTCTTTGGTTACGCGACCATCTTTACCTGTGCCTTTGATGGCGGCAGGATCAAGGGCGTTTTCTTCAGCAATTTTGCGTGCAGCCGGAGACAACTGCGGCTCACCTGCTGCTGGAGCTGGAGCTGCTGCCTCAGCAGTAGCTGCGGGTGCTGCGCTGGCTGCCGGTGCTGAAGCTACAGCCTCAGTATCCAACTTACCTAACAGTTCACCACTGAGCACTGTTGCGCCTTCTTCAGCAACAATTTCAGTAATCACGCCATCGGCTTCAGCCAACACTTCCATAACCACTTTGTCAGTTTCGATATCAACAATCAGCTCATCGCGCTTAACTGCTTCGCCCACTTGTTTGTGCCATGTTGCAACGGTGCCATCAGCGACCGACTCGGGAAAAGCTGGGGCTTTAATCTCAATAGCCATAATAATAAGTTCCTATACAATTCGGTTGTTACGTAAAAGCCACATTGAATATCAATGTGGCTTTCTCGCTGATCTAGACTACAAATGCATCCTGCAGTAATTGCTCTTGCTGCTCTGCGTGCATTGATGGGTATCCACAAGCCGGTGATGCTGAAGCAACACGGCCAGCGTATTGCAGTTCTAATGTAGGCTTGTAGGCAGTCGCTACACGACGCATATGGTGCTGGCTTGGATACCAAGCGCCCTGGTTCATTGGTTCTTCTTGACACCAAACGATGTGTTCAAGGTTCTTGTACTTAGCAAGTTCCTCAGACAGGTCTGCTTCAGGGAATGGATACAGCTGCTCAATACGTACAATCGCAGTGTTATCTAAACCATCATTACGACGCTTTTCTAACAGGTCATAGTACACCTTGCCGCTGCACATAATGACACGCTCGACCTTGTCCGCATCCAATGCATCAACTTCGCCAATTACGTTCTGGAACGTACCTTCAGCTAAGTCTTCAAGTGTTGAGATCGCCAGCTTATGACGCAACAACGACTTCGGCGTTAATGCAACCAACGGCTTGCGCAACGGACGAATCGCTTGACGGCGCAGCATGTGGTACACCTGTGCAGGCGTAGTCGGCACACAAACTTGAATATTATGCTCAGCGCATAACTGCAAGAAACGCTCTAAACGTGCAGATGAGTGCTCAGGACCTTGTCCTTCATAACCATGTGGCAGCAACATGGTTAGACCGCATAAACGGCCCCACTTGGTTTCACCACTGGTAATAAACTGGTCAATCACCACCTGTGCACCGTTGGCGAAGTCACCAAACTGTGCTTCCCAGATCACCAATGCATTCGGCATGGTGCTGGCATAACCGTACTCAAATGCCAGTACTGCTTCCTCAGAAAGGAAAGAGTCGTACATATCGAAACGCGGCTGGTCTTTATACAGGTGCTGCAGACCAATGTAAGTCTCACCATCTTTTTGGTTGTGTAACACCGCATGACGGTGCGAGAACGTACCACGACCTACGTCTTGACCAGTAAAACGAATTGGGTAGCCTTCAAATAACAAAGTGGCGTACGCAGTTGTTTCTGCAAAGCCCCAGTTAATTGGCAAGCCACCGGCAGCCATTTTCTGGCGATCTTCAAGGATTTTAGTCACCTGACGCTGAACCACGAAACCATCTGGGGTTTCCTGCATTTTCAGAGCCAGCTTCTGCAATGTTTTCAGATCAAAACGCGTATCAAAGCGCGGGGTCCACTTGTGCCCTAGGTACGGGCGCCAATCAACAAATAACTCTTTGTTTGGCTCTTTTACCAAGCTTTGTACAACGTGTAAGCCGTTGTCCAGTGCTGTGCGGTATTCGTTAGCGAGCGCTTCCACTTGCTCAGTTGTTTGCACTCCATCTTTAATCAAAGCATCAGCATAGAGCTCACGGGTGGTGCGCTGCTTGCTAATTAACTTATACATTAAAGGCTGAGTACCACTTGGCTCATCCGCTTCGTTGTGACCACGGCGGCGGTAGCAGACTAAGTCAATCACCACATCACGCTTAAATTCCATGCGGTAGTCAACTGCCAACTGCGTGACAAATAACACTGCTTCTGGATCATCACCGTTCACATGTAAAATCGGTGCTTCGATCATTTTTGCAACGTCTGTCGCGTATTCGGTGGAACGTGTGTCTTCGCGCTTATTGGTCGTAAAACCAACTTGGTTGTTGATCACAATACGAATTGTCCCGCCGGTTTTGTAACCACGGGTTTGCGACATTTGGAAAGTTTCCATTACCACACCTTGACCTGCAAACGCAGAGTCACCGTGAATGGTAATAGGCACAACTTTGTCGCCAACTGGATCGTTACGACGGTCTTGACGGGCGCGCACAGAACCTTCCACAACTGGAGAAACAATCTCAAGGTGTGAAGGGTTAAAGCTCAGCGCCAAATGCACTTCGCCGCCTGGGGTCATCACGTTGGAAGAGAAACCTTGGTGATATTTAACGTCACCTGAAGTTAAGCCTTCAACACGCTTACCATCAAACTCATCGAAAAGATCACGGGGGTTTTTGCCATAGGTATTGACTAGAACGTTTAGACGTCCACGGTGCGCCATACCTACTACAATTTCTTTCGCGCCGTATGAGCCTGAGCGTTGAATAATCTCATCCATTAATGGAATAAGGCTCTCACCACCTTCAAGGCCGAAACGCTTAGTCCCTGGGTACTTTGTGCCCAAGTAGCGCTCTAAACCCTCACCGGCAGTCAGGCGTTCAAGAATATGCGTGCGCACTTCTGGTGAATAGCTTGGACGGCTACGCACACTTTCTAAGCGCTGCTGGAACCAGCGACGCTGTTCTGAATCGACAATATGGGTATAGTCAGCACCAATGGTGCGACAATAGGTATCTTGTAAAGCTTGCTGGATCTCACGCAATGTAGCTTCTTCTTTGCCGATATTTAAATCGCCAGTACGAAACACACTGTCAAGATCTGCATCTGTTAAGCCATAGTGCTGTACGGTCAGGTCTGGCTGCATTGGACGCACCCATAAACCCAGCGGATCAAGCTGAGAGGCTTGATGACCACGCATACGGTAGGCTTGGATTAAACGGAGCACTTCAACTTGTTTTTTCTCATGTTCAGTGCTGATGCTGCCAGCAGACACTGGCTGAGCTCGTCTTTGGTTTTTCGCCAATAAGACAAATTGATCACGAACTGTAGAGTGCGAAACGTCAGTACTTAAGCCACCGTTAGCCGGTAGTTTTTGGAAATAAGTACGCCACTCTTCCGATACGGAGTTCGGGTCGTGCAGGTAGAGTTCATATAGCTCTTCCACATAGGCAGCATTTCCACCGGATAGGTGTGCGCTGCTCCACATGCGCTGCATTACGCTTTCTTGCATGCTAGGTCACCCTTGATAAGGGGGACGCTACCGGCATGGAAACTTAACGGCCTTAAGTCACAAAAAGCGACTTGGATAAAGCCACTACGATCCCCGCAGATAGTCCGAGTACCAGCCCGGATGCCCCTGCTAGTCGTCAATTGCGTTCTAAAACAGCTTTGTAAACTGTTTTATCGTTTAAAGCCACCCATACGAAGGTACTCATATGAGTGGCTAAAGTATTTACAACATTAACTGCTGTAAATTAAGTACCACTCTGTAGCAACATGCTGCGAATATGACCAATCGCCCGGGTAGGGTTCAGGCCTTTCGGGCACACATTGACACAGTTCATAATATTGTGACAACGGAAGACGCTGAACGGGTCATCAAGACGCGCTAAACGTTCTTGCGTTTGTGTGTCACGTGAATCCGACAAGAAGCGGTAAGCTTGCAGCAATGCTGCTGGGCCTAAGAACTTATCTGGATTCCACCAGAATGACGGACAACCGGTTGAACAGCATGCGCACAAAATGCACTCATACAATCCATCCAACTTTTCGCGATCTTCTGGCGACTGCAAACGCTCTATTCCTGGTGCGGGCGTATCATTTTGTAAATACGGCTGCACTTTTTCGTACTGCTTATAGAAGATGCTCATATCTACAGCGAGGTCACGAATAATTGGCAAGCCTGGCAATGGACGTATTACCAGTTTGCCATTTTTCACCACGCTCGAAAGAGGCGTGATGCAAGCCAAGCCGTTTTTACCAGCGATGTTCATGCCATCAGAACCACACACACCTTCACGGCATGAGCGGCGATAAGACATGCTCTCATCTTGCTCTTTAATCAGGGCTAGAGCATCCAGCACCATCATGTCTTTACCATCAATTTGTACATTGAAGTCTTGCATGAACGGTGCAGAGTTAACCTCTGGATTGTAGCGGTATACGCTTACTTGCAATATTTTAGGCAACGTCATCGTGATAACCCTTAATATTTACGTTCTTGGGGTTTAAAGTATTCAGCATCTTTTTCAACTGCTGATGAAAGTGTGAAGTTAACTGCACGTTTGCCCACACGCTTTTCCCCAGGGAAGTACATGCTATGGCATAACCAGTTTTCGTCATCACGACTTTCGTAGTCTTCACGAGCATGCGCACCACGTGACTCAGTACGAGCCTCGGCAGCAATTGCAGTTGCTTCAGCCACTTCAAAGAGGTTTTGCAACTCCAGCGCTTCAATACGTGCGGTATTAAAGGCACTGCTCTTATCAGTGATTTTTACATTTTCAATGCGCTCACGCATTTGCTCCAACTCTGCAATACCTTTCTTCATGTATTCGCCAGTACGGAATACACCAAAGTTATTCTGCATGCAGCTTTGCAGTTCTTTACGCAGCGGTGCAACATCTTCACCAGTGGTGCGCTCATTCAGTGCAGAGAGACGCGCCATTGAGCTTTCGATATCACTTTCACTTGCCGCACGGGTGTCAACACCTTCACGCAAGCTCTTCTCAAGGTGAATACCTGCCGCACGACCAAACACCACCAAGTCAAGCAACGAGTTACCACCTAAACGGTTTGCGCCATGCACAGATACCGAGGTAACTTCACCAACAGCAAACAGGCCTTCAACAATTTGGTCATTACCGTTGGCATCTTGCGCAATAGCTTGACCATGAATATTGGTGGCAATACCGCCCATCATGTAGTGACAGGTTGGTACCACAGGAATTGGCGCAACCACTGGGTCAACGTGAGCAAAAGTAATTGATAGCTCACAAATACCGGGTAGACGGCTGTGCAGAACTTCTTCACCAAGGTGATCGAGTTTCAGCAGTACGTGGTCACCATCAGGGCCACAACCGTTACCGGCAAGAATTTCCTTAACCATAGAGCGCGCAACAACGTCACGGCCAGCAAGGTCTTTCGCGTTGGGCGCATAACGCTCCATGAAACGCTCACCGTGCTTATTGATTAAGTAACCCCCTTCACCGCGGCAACCCTCAGTTACTAAGGTACCCGCGCCAGCAATACCGGTCGGGTGGAATTGCCACATTTCCATATCTTGTACAGGTACACCAGCACGCAACGCCATACCAACACCGTCACCAGTGTTAATCAGCGCGTTAGTGGTTGAGGCGAAAATACGGCCTGCACCACCCGTTGCTAAAACAACAGCTTTCGAGCGGATGTGCACAACCTCACCGGTTTCGATGCAGATCGCAACAACACCAACGACAGCGCCATCTTGGTTTTTAACCAAGTCAACGGCATACCACTCATTTAAGAAGACAGTGCCGTGCTTTAAGTTGGCTTGGTACAAAGTATGCAACAGTGCGTGACCAGTACGGTCAGCAGCAGCACAAGTACGTGCAGCCTGACCACCTTTACCAAAGTCTTTTGACTGCCCACCGAATGGACGCTGATAAATGCGGCCTTTTTCAGTACGGGAGAATGGCAGCCCCATGTGCTCCAACTCATACACGGCTTCTGGACCAACTGAACACATGTATTCGATAGCGTCTTGGTCACCGATGTAGTCGGAGCCTTTAACGGTATCGTACATGTGCCAGCGCCAGTCATCGTTCGGGTCATCCGAAGCGATTGCACAGGTGATACCACCTTGCGCAGATACTGTATGCGAGCGCGTAGGGAATACTTTAGTAACGACGGCTGTTTTATGTCCGCCTTGTGCTAACTGCAGCGATGCACGCATTCCTGCGCCGCCGCCACCAACAATAATGGCATCATAAGAGATAGTACGAATACTGGCCATGAATCAAATTCCCCACAAAATCTGTACGCCCCAGACGAACAGTACGAACATCATAATGCCGCACAGCGCTTGGACTAAAAATCGTACACCTGTTGCCCACTTGCCTAATGACATGGGCGTTAGATAGTCGGTAGTAACAGCCCAGAGTCCGATCCAGGCGTGAGCGCCCAGTGCCACCAAACTCAACAAGCTAAAGATACGCATCCAATTGTTGGCAAACAGGCCCTGCCACTCGGCGTAACCCATGCCCGGATTTGCAATAACATACCCCAGCAAAAACAATGAGTATGCAGCAAGCACCACAGCAGAAACGCGCTGCGCCATCCAGTCATAGAGACCAGATCGAGAGAAGTTTGTTACGTTAGTTACCATATCCAGACTCCCATCAATACAATCAGTACGGCTGAAATAATAAAGACTAACTTAGCACCTAGCTTCCCGCCTTCCAGCGTTTCACCGATACCTAAGTCCATAATTAAATGGCGAATACCGGCTGTTAAGTGGTACATCAGTCCAGAGAGAAGAACCCAAACTACGAACTTGGCCAGCGGGCTGGTCATGCACTCTTTAAACTCAGCAAAACCCTGCTCAGAAGCAAGGGATTTATCGAGCCCATACAACAATACTGCAATACCAAAAAACAGGATAACACCTGAAATCCGATGCAGAATGGAAGAGATGGCAGTGATTGGGAGTTTTATAGTCCTAAGATCTAGGTTTACAGGTCGTTGGCTATTCACGGCGTATTCACACTTAGAGAGCCCTAAACTGCAGGGCGAGTTGTCGGGAAGATACTTAAACAAAAAGTACCCGTCACCATTCGAGTGACGACCGTCAGTTTAGGCAAAAGCCTCTGCCGGTCAGCAACCGAGTATAGTGTAAAAAGCAGTAAAATGACAACGCAAAAACATTCGCCTAAATGCGCATTGCCCACCTTTGACATTTAGCGTAAATATCTGTACTTGAAATTTAAGGCCAGTATAATTGCAGCCTTTTAATGGCTATACTGTGATTAAAGCAGTTCAAATTGACATAAGCGGTTATCCCACTATCATGTCGCGGGCCCTGCAGACAGGACCGTGATGATTCCAAGCATAACTAGGAGGCCACAATGGCTGACAAAAAAGCGCAGTTGATCATCGAGGGCACAGCCCCCGTAGAGCTGCCCGTATTGACTGGTACTATTGGTCCAGATGTTGTTGATGTGCGCAATCTTATTGCGAGTGGTTATTTCACTTATGACCCAGGATTTATGTCGACAGCGGCATGTGAGTCAAAGATCACCTATATTGACGGCGACAAAGGCATTTTATTACACCGTGGCTACCCAATTGAGCAGCTTGCGGCTAAGTCTGACTATTTAGAAACCTGCTATTTATTACTGCACGGCGAACTGCCTAACCCTGAGCAGAAAAAAGAGTTTGTTGACACCATCAGTAAGCACACTATGGTCAATGAGCAATTAAAGTCATTCCTCAACGGCTTCCGTCGTGACGCCCACCCCATGGCAATCATGTGCGGCATTGTTGGTGCTCTCTCAGCTTTCTACCACGACTCTTTGGACAACAACAATCCAAAGCATCGCGAAATCTCTGCGCACCGCTTAATTGCTAAAATGCCAACTATCGCGGCAATGGCCTATAAGTACTCCATCGGCCAACCCATCATGTATCCACGCAACGACCTCTGCTACTCAGAGAACTTCTTGCACATGATGTTTAACACCCCTGCAGGCGAAAAACGCTTCAGCCCAGCGCTGATTCGCGCAATGGATCGCATCTTTATTCTGCATGCTGATCACGAACAAAACGCGTCCACCTCAACTGTACGCCTTGCCGGCTCTACAGGCGCCAACCCCTTTGCTTGCATTGCCTCAGGCATTGCCGCTCTTTGGGGACCTGCGCATGGTGGTGCCAACGAAGCTGTATTGACCATGCTGGATGAAATTGGTGATGCGTCAAACATCGAGAAGTTTATCGCTAAAGCCAAAGACAAAAACGACCCATTCAAACTGATGGGCTTTGGTCACCGCGTTTACAAAAACTTCGACCCGCGCGCGCAAGTCATGAAGCAAACCTGTGATGAAGTTCTGGCTGAGCTCGGCGTAAACGATCCTAAGCTTGACCTCGCTATGAAGCTTGAAGAGTACGCCCTAAACGATCCGTATTTCAAAGAGCGCAACCTGTATCCGAACGTTGACTTCTACTCAGGCATCATTCTGAAAGCCATCGGCATTCCGACCAGCATGTTCACTGTGATCTTTGCTATGTCGCGCACTGTCGGCTGGATTTCACACTGGACTGAAATGCTTTCAAGCCCGTACAAAATCAGCCGCCCACGTCAGCTTTACACTGGCTACGAGCAGCGCGATTATGAACCTCTAGATAAGCGTTAATGCTTTTTTAGCAGGCCACCTAAAAGGCTGCGCAGTAATGTGCAGCCTTTTTTATTTGCACAACCATTAAACACCAACAAAAACGCTCTATGCCGTGGCGCCTTCTAACCAACCAATCAATCGCACCGCTTCTTCCTGGCTTGCCCCACAGACACTTAACTCAGCTTGAAAAGCAGCGCAAAACGCTGGGCGCTCAGGCAGTCCAAATAACTGACACAAATTATCTGCATTTAAATTCAAACAACGCTCACCCGCCTTCTTACCTTGCGGCATATTAGGCATCGGCGTATGAATAGATGGCGCAATACAGCATGCGCCACACCCTACCCGACACTCCATTACAACCCTTGCCCCATAATCAACCACCCACTAAAAGCGTAATTACTGCTTGGTTTTTAGCCGAGCAATTAAACTGGAAGTATCCCAGCGGGCACCCCCCATATTAATCACATCAGCATAAAACTGATCAACCATGGCAGTCACTGGCAATGTTGCACCATTACGACGCGCCTCTTCTAGCACTATGGCGTAATCCTTACGCATCCACTCCACAGCAAAACCAAAATCAAACTCACCTGCCAGCATGGTTTGATAGCGATTCTCCAACTGCCACGACTGCGCCGCACCTTTACTAATCACTTGCATTGCCGCATCTGCATCTAAACCTGCGCTTTGTGCAAAATGCAGCGCCTCCGCCAAGCCTTGCAACAGTCCACCGATACAAATCTGATTAACCATTTTAGTTAATTGCCCGCTACCGACCTCACCCATCAGACGCTGCATCTTTGCATAACAGGCTAAAATTGGCGCAACACGCTCATATACGCTTTCTTCGCCGCCGACCATTATTGTTAGCGCCGCATTCTGCGCCCCAGCCTGCCCTCCAGAAACCGGCGCATCTAAAAAACCGAAGTCGCGCTGTGTTGCCTCTACTGCCAACTGCCTTGCAACTTGCGCCGATGCCGTAGTGTGATCAACAAACACACTGCCCGCCGCCATCGCCTGAAAGGCCCCCTGCGCACCCAAAGTCACCTCACGTAGATCATCATCATTTCCCACACAACACATGACAAAATCAGCTTGCAAAACTGCTAGCGCCGGAGTCTGCGCAAAAGCGCCAGAATACTCCTCCACCCAGCGCTGCGCAGTCGCCTCAGTACGGTTGTACACAGTGACAGCATGCCCCTGCTGCGCTAAGTGCCCAGCCATGGGGTAGCCCATAGCACCCAACCCAATAAACGCAATACGCGCCATAATTCACCACCATTTATTTAGTATATTATTGCCCCACAGCCACTACGGACTTAATAGTGACGCCTACTGAGCGCACAGTTATGCTATAAGACTTAAAACTCAAGAGTAATGCTGTCGCTTAGCATTAAGCAATATCAATTAACCTTACCCGCGCCTCTGCACTTATACGAGCCTAGCTTTGCTTTGGAAAAAGAATGAACTTATCGAACATTGACCTGAATCTATTCATTGTTTTTGATGCCATTTATACCGAAGGCAATCTCACCCGTGCCGGACAAATTATCGGCATCACCCAACCTGCTGCCTCGAACGCCCTAGCGCGCCTGCGGGACACTTTTAATGACCCATTATTCATCCGCACTGCACAAGGCATGACACCCACACCCTTAGCACAAAATATTATTGCGCCGGTACGTAGCGCTCTACAGCTACTACGCGGCTCAGTACATGACAGCAGGGTCTTCGACCCAAGCCAGGCCAATAAAACTTTCCGCCTCAGCATGACTGACTTAATTGAAGATATTTTGCTGCCAGCAACATTCCAGCGCCTGCATAAAACAGCCCCTAATGTGCGCATTGAAAGCCTGCTCGCCCGCCGTCGCGAGACAGCCAAAGAACTGGCCGCTGGCCACTTAGATTTCGCCATTGATATTCCGCTCAACAGCGACCCACAACTGCTGCATACCAAACTTCTCGAAGACCGCTACGTCTGCGCTATGCGGAAAGGACACCCGCTTTCTGCGCATAAGAAAATCTCACTGCAACACTATTTAAATGCGCAGCATATCCAGATTTCCTCGCGGCGCAGCGGCCTCGGCCCTGTTGATCTAGCACTAGGAAAAATGGGGCTACAACGTAACGTTGTGTTGCGCTCGCAGCACTATTTAATGGCGCACACCGTTTTGCAAAGCACAGATCTAACCATTACTGCACCTGCACGCTTCGCCGAACGTCATCAACTGCACAGCGTTGAATTACCCATCAGCGGCATCGCACCTATTGAAAGCCATCTGTTTTGGCACGCCAGTGCCGACCAAGACCCAGCCAATCGCTGGATGCGTGAACAACTACTGCTTATAGCGCAACAAATCAGCACGACTTAGCCCCTGTAAACAGCAATTTCAACTCACTAGTAATTTAAGCAACACGCGCTCTAACAAAGTCCGCAACTTTTATTGCTGCCCTCTGCAGATACTGCTCATGGGTGAACCCCGAGCGTTTTAACGGTTTCAGGTCATGATCAGCCATCGCCAGCCACTCAATTTCAATAGCTGATGAAAGGTTGTAAGTCTGCACCACTTCTCGACTGCCTAAAGCATCGCGCTCACCCTGCAGTATTAAAGTTGGTGTGTGCAAATTAAGCAAATGCTCAATGCGTGGTTTATCCAGTTTTTTTACTGGATAGAAAGGATAACCAAAACAAATCAACGCACTAGCCTGCAGCTCATCTACCAGCATGCTGGCAACACGCCCACCCATTGATTTACCCGCTAAAATAACAGGCCCAACAACCTGCTCATGCACTTCGCGGTAGAGATCACGCCAACTGTCTTGCAAAACATCCATTTTATTTGGTGGCCGCCGGCGCCCATCCAGTCGACGTTGCGCCATATACGGAAACTCAAAACGCACAACACTGATTCCTTGTGCCAATAACAGCGCTGTCATGCTCTCCATAAAAGGGCTATCCATTGGCGCACCTGCGCCATGGGCAAAAATCAAAGTACAAAACGCACCTTTTGCCTCGGAGTATAAAACAGTCATCCGCTCACCTTGTTTAAAATACACACAGCCAGCCCCTCACTTAGCGCCAAACCGCTTTTAACGCAGATACACTGCAATCCACCGCACACATTGAGTAAATAGGGCTATATATAGTCCTATTGTCATGGATCAGTATTAATCCGGCGAAGATTTGCGCTAAGATAGGCCACCATCAACAAGTTACGCAATAGCTCACAACCACAGAATAAAGGGTTATGCACCTTCATTTAGGTACACAACTGCATTATAAAAGTGGTTTGCAGCACACTTTACTTTTGCTCAGACGTTACAGAAGACGTACTGATTGCAATGGCATTGTGCTTTGCCCATACTTGTCGATGATTAATTCCGAACAATCCATTACCCGTGGAAGTCTTAGCATGAGCACAGCAATCCAAGAGAATGCTTATAACTACAAGGTTGTACGCCAGTTCGCCATTATGACGGTGATCTGGGGTATTGTAGGCATGAGCGTTGGCGTGCTAATTGCAGCGCAATTAGTATGGCCAGAATTGAACTTTAACCTACCGTGGATCAGCTTCGGCCGCATCCGTCCCCTACACACCAACGCAGTCATTTTTGCCTTTGGTGGTAGTGCCTTATTTGCCACATCTTATTATGTGGTACAGCGCACTTCACAAGCACGTCTGTTTTCAGACCGCCTTGCTGCATTTACCTTTTGGGGTTGGCAGCTGGTGATTGTCATGGCTGCAATCACCTTGCCGCTGGGTTACACCACCACCAAAGAGTACGCAGAACTAGAGTGGCCTATCGCTATTCTTCTAGCTGTGGTGTGGGTTTCCTACGCTATCGTGTTTTTTGGCACTATCGCTAAGCGTAAAACCTCGCACATTTATGTGGGTAACTGGTTCTATGGCGCGTTTATCATTGTTACCGCTATGTTGCACATTGTTAACCACATGTCGATTCCAGTTTCTTGGTTTAAATCCTACTCACTGTACTCCGGCGCTACAGACGCCATGGTGCAATGGTGGTACGGCCATAACGCCGTTGGTTTCTTCTTAACCACTGGTTTCTTAGGCATGATGTATTACTTCGTACCTAAGCAAGCGAACCGTCCAATTTACTCGTATCGCTTATCTATTGTGCACTTCTGGGCTCTGATTACTCTGTACATTTGGGCCGGCCCGCACCACTTGCACTACACAGCTCTACCTGACTGGGCACAATCGCTCGGTATGGCCATGTCCTTGATTCTACTGGCTCCATCATGGGGTGGTATGATCAACGGGATGATGACTCTATCCGGTGCTTGGTACAAATTACGTACTGACCCGATCTTGCGCTTCTTGGTTGTATCGCTTGCCTTCTACGGCATGTCGACCTTTGAAGGCCCAATGATGGCCATCAAAACTGTTAACGCTTTATCACACTACACCGACTGGACCGTTGGTCACGTACACGCAGGTGCTTTAGGCTGGGTTGCAATGATCTCCATTGGCTCACTTTATCACTTGATTCCACGCCTCTTTGGTCGTGAGCAAATGTACAGTGTTGGCTTAATTAACGCACACTTCTGGTTAGCTACAATTGGTACCGTACTGTACATCGCTTCAATGTGGGTCAACGGTATTATGCAAGGCCTGATGTGGCGTGCAGTTAACCAGGACGGCACCCTAAGCTACTCGTTTGTAGAAGCATTAGAAGCAGGCCACTTCGGTTACTTAGTACGTATGATTGGCGGTTCGTTCTTCTTATTCGGCATGTTCCTCATGGCGTACAACACATGGCGCACAGTGCGCGCGTCAGATACTGAAAAAGCGAATGCACACGCACGCTTTACTGTTGGAGAGGCTCACTAATGAAACAGCATGAACGCGTTGAAAAAAACGTTGGTTTACTCGCGCTCTTTATGGTGATTGCAGTAAGTATTGGTGGTCTTGTACAAATCGTTCCTTTGTTTTTCCAAGACATAGTGAACGAACCGGTAGAAGGTCTTAAGCCTTACACTGCACTGCAACTGGAAGGCCGTGATATTTATATCCGTGAAGGCTGCGTACAGTGCCACTCACAAATGATCCGTCCATTCCGCGCTGAAACAGAGCGCTATGGCCACTACTCTGTCGCTGGTGAAAGCGTTTATGAGCACCCATTTTTATGGGGCTCTAAGCGTACCGGTCCTGACTTGGCGCGCGTTGGCGGCCGTTACTCAGATGACTGGCACCGTGCTCACTTGTACAACCCGCGCAACGTTGTGCCTGAGTCGATCATGCCTGCCTACCCCTGGTTAGTGCAGAACACCTTAGACGGCAAAGACACAGTGACTAAGATAAAAGCAATGCGCTGGTTGGGTGTGCCTTACACCGATGAAGACATCGAAGGCGCAGTGGCAGCGGTTAAGGGCAAGACTGAAATGGAGGCTTTAATTGCCTACCTTCAGGTTCTTGGTACATCTATTAAGAATAAACGGTAACGCTCATGGACATCGGAACTCTTCGCGGTTTAGGTACGCTGCTTATCTTTGTTGCTTTCGTCAGCTTGGTATTTTGGGCTTACAGCAGTAAGCGCAAAAAAAGCTTTGATGAGGCTGCAAACTTACCCTTCGCTGATGACGAAGAGACGCCTCCTAATGAGCAGAACAAAGACACATCCAGGAGCAAAAACCAATGACTTCTTTCTGGAGTTGGTACATCGTAATCCTTACGACAGGTACTTTACTGGCGCTCGTGTGGCTTATTTTTGCCACACGTAAAGGCCAGCGCACCGACACTACGGATCAAACCGTAGGTCATGTTTATGACGGCATTGAAGAGTATGACAACCCGTTACCACGCTGGTGGTTCATGCTCTTTGTAGGCACGCTAATTTTCGCGGTTGGCTACCTTGTTCTTTACCCTGGTATGGGTAACTGGAAAGGTGTCCTACCAGGCTACCAAGGTGGCTGGACATCAGCTAAACAGTATGATCGTGAGATGGAAAGAGCGGACGCAAAATACGGTCCAATCTTTGCAAAATATGCTGCCATGCCTATTCCTGAAGTTGCTAAGGATGAGTTAGCTTTAAAAATGGGTGGTCGCCTGTTTGCTTCGCACTGCGCTGTTTGTCACGGTTCTGACGGTAAGGGTGCCCACGGTTTCCCTAACTTAACTGATGATGACTGGCTCTGGGGTGGCTCACCAGAAACCATTAAAACCACCATCATGAAAGGCCGTAAAGCCGCAATGCCTGGCTGGGAAGCTGCATTGGGCAACCAAGGCGTCAAAGATGTGACCGGCTATGTGCGCAGCTTAGCAGGATTGAAAAACCCAGAAGGTCTAAACCTTGCTGCAGGTAAAAAATCTTATGACGCTATGTGTGTCGCCTGTCACGGCCCAGAAGGTAAAGGCAACCAAGCGCTTGGTTCACCTAACCTAACTGATAAAGTCTGGTTATACGGCTCAAGCTTCAACCAAGTCCAGCAGACCATTCGTTATGGTCGTAATGGTGTCATGCCAGCCCAAGAAGACTTCTTAGGCAATGACAAAGTGCACTTATTAACAGCTTATATCTACAGCCTTTCGCACGATGAAAAAGATCAGTAAATGACACGTGCGACATGCTGTCACTCTCTGCTGGAACGTCAGCAGGCGTACCATATAAAGCAGTTATAAGCTAACCTCGGCCAGCACACGCTGGCCGAGTATTTTAAAAACCGCAGCGGTACCCCTGATGACTGAACAAATACCTGTAAAAAATATCACCCCGAAAAAAGACAGCGTTGACTTATACGCTAAGCGAGAAGCAATTTACACGCGCGCGTTTACGGGGATCTTCCGCAACATCCGTATTGTCTTTGGCGTCTTCCTGTTTCTTTTGTTCCTTGGCACTGCTTGGCTGCAGTGGGGTGACCGCCAAGCTGTATGGTGGAATCTACCTGAACGAAAGTTTTATATTTTTGGCGCAACTTATTGGCCACAAGATTTTATGCTGCTCTCTTGGGTGCTCATTATTTGCGCCTTTGGCTTATTTTTTATTACAGTTTTTGCCGGTCGCGTGTGGTGCGGTTATGCCTGCCCGCAAAGCGTCTGGACTTGGATTTTCATGTGGTGCGAAAAAGTCACTGAAGGTGACCGCAACGCACGTATGAAGCTTGATAAAGCGCCTATGTCTGCTAATAAGTTTTTGCGTAAAGCCGCAAAACATTTTATGTGGATCAGTATCGGGCTCATTACCGGGCTTACTTTTGTCGGTTACTTCACCCCCATCCGCGAACTGCCATTGGAACTACTCACCGGGCAAGCTGATGGCTGGGCTTACTTTTGGGTGGGCTTTTTCACCCTACTTACCTACCTCAATGCCGGCTGGTTACGCGAACAAGTCTGTATTCATATGTGCCCTTACTCACGCTTTCAAAGTGTGATGTTTGATAAAGACACTTTGATTGTCTCCTATGACCCAGAGCGCGGTGAGAAGCGCGGTCCACGCCGCAAAGGCAGCGACTATAAAGCTGAAGGTTTAGGTGACTGTATTGACTGTAAGCTTTGCGTACATGTCTGCCCAACTGGGATTGATATTCGTGACGGTTTGCAAATTGCCTGTATTGGTTGCGCCGCATGTATTGATGCCTGTGATGACGTAATGCTTAAAGTCGGCTATCCAAAAGGGTTGATTAGCTACACCACAGAGCACAATTTATCAGGGCAAAAAACCAAGCTTATTCGTCCACGCCTGATTGGCTACGCTGCCGCATTGTTGATTATGAGTAGCTTATTTGGCTACGCGGTTTTCAACCGCACCCTAGTTGAGCTCAACGTTATTAAAGACCGCACCCCCTACCGGGAAAACTTAGAAGGTCGGATCGAAAACGTCTACACTCTAAAAATCATGAACAAAGATCAAAAAGACCATGTCTATATGATTGAAGCCAGCGGCCTCAATGGCTTGGCTCTTGAAGGCAAAAACCACATCACAGCTGCTGCTGGCGAGATTTTATCTGTCCCTGTCTCCATTTCAGTGGACATTGAAGATATTCCTTCCAGCACCAACACAGTTGAGTTTAAGATTTACTCCACTGATGATGAAGACATTAGCCGATCAGCAGAAAGCCGCTTCCTCGGCCCATCCATTCGTTAATTTAAGGATCTTGTATGCAGCCTGAAGACAATGTTTTACCCTGGTATAAAGAGTTTTGGCCTTGGTTTATCATTGGTATGCTCAGTTTTTCTGTGGTGCTCGGGCTGTCTTTACTGACGATCTCAATCCGTAATGCCGACAGCTTAGTGGTGGATAACTACTATGATGCCGGCAAAGGCATTAACACCTCACTTGAGCGCGAGCGCTTGGCTGATCTTTTAGAGATTGGCGGTGTGCTCAGTTTAGACAGTAAAATTGGCCAGGTTGAGTTTGTCCTCAATGGCAACAGCAGACCACAACACTTGGTACTCAACCTTATATCGCCAACCCAACCTGAGCGTGACCGTCGTATCGTGCTACAGCCGGTGAGCGCTGACACCTACCGTGGTTTATTAGAAGAAGATATCCAAGGTCGCCGTTTTGTCGAGATTCTCGGCACAGAAAATGCTGAAGACTGGCGTTTGTTTGAAGAGCACACCTTGGTAAGTCAACAGCCCATTACCCTGGGCGAATAAGCCTCAACCACTGGCCTGCGATGACAGGCTTTAGTGGTAACTGTTTTATTTATATAGCTGACTATTATGGCTACGCCTGTATCTTGTTTTCACTGCGGCTTACCGGTTCTTACCGGTAATGCCTATACCGCTGTAGTACTCAAGGAAGAGCGCATTTTTTGCTGCCCGGGCTGTCAAGCGGTAGCACAAACCATCATTGCTGGCGGCCTAGAAAGCTATTACCAGCACCGCAGCGAACCCTCAGCCAACCCAGAGGCGCTACCTGGGGTGCTGCCTGACGAGCTGCTTCTACTCGACCGTGAAGACATCCAAAAACCTTTTGTCAGCACCTCTGACAACATCAGCCAAACTCGCCTACTGATTGAAGGTATTACCTGTGCGGCCTGCGGCTGGTTGATCGAAAAACACCTTAAACAATTGCCGGGCGTACTGGAAGCCACACTCAATTTAAGCAACCACCGCTTGTTTATCAGCTGGGATGCAGAGCAAGTCGCGCTCTCAGACCTGATGAAAACTATCCGGCACATTGGCTATGCCGCCCACCCTTGGCAACCCGACAAAGTCAGCGAGCAAATGCAAGCGGATAACCGCCGCGCGCTGCGCAAACTCGGTGTGGCAGGCTTGCTCTGGATGCAAGTGATGATGGCCTCTATGGCCACTTGGCCAGAGTTTAACCTCGACCTTTCGGCGGGCATGGACGGTTTGCTGCGCTGGACTAGCTTAATCCTCACCACCCCCATCGTTTTTTATTGCAGCAGTGAATTTTTTACCGGAGCGCTGCGTGACCTGCGAACACGGCACCTGACCATGGACGTATCGGTCTCGCTGGCCATTGCCGGGGCCTATGCTGCCGGTATTTGGTCAACTGTTACCGGCCAAGGTGATTTATATTTTGATGCCGCAGGCATGTTTGCTCTGTTTTTATTGTCCGGTCGCTATTTGGAGCGCCGTGCACGTGAGCGCACTACCGCAGCCACCACACAGTTGGTTAACTTGCTACCCGCTTCGTGCTTGCGCCTGACTGCGGAGGGCAATAGCGAGCGTATTTTACTCAGCGAGCTGCAACAAGGTGACCAGCTTTTAGTTCCTCCAGGCAACCTCATTCCGGCCGATGGCCGTATTCTAAGCGGCCAATCTAGCGTGGACGAATCATTGCTGACCGGTGAGTACCTACCTCTAACCAAACAGCCTGGCGACACAGTTGCAGCTGGCACGTTAAATATTGAAGGGCCACTGACCATTGATGTTGTAGCCCTCGGTGAGGCCACTCAGCTTTCTGCGATTGTACGTTTACTGGAACGTGCGCAATCATTAAAACCACGCCTGGCTGAACTGGCGGACACTGTAGCGCAGTGGTTCTTAATCAGCGTATTACTGATTGCGGCAATTGTGGGTCTGGTCTGGTGGCAGATCGACCCTTCCCGAGCCTTCTGGGTGGTTTTATCGCTATTAGTGGCCACCTGCCCTTGCGCACTTTCCCTGGCAACTCCGACAGCCTTAACCACAGCCACCGGCTCCTTACACAAGCTTGGCTTACTGATCACCAAAGGCCATGTGTTAGAAAGCTTTCAGAAAGTTGATACAGTTATTTTTGATAAAACTGGCACCTTAACGGAAGGCAAACTCACCTTAAAACGCATTCTGCCCTTGGCACAGTTGAACGAACATGACTGCCACCAACTCGCCGCAGCCTTGGAAAGCCACTCCGAGCACCCCATTGCCCGTGCTTTTGGTCGTACTCAGCTGGCCGCTCACAATGTTAGCAGCGCGCCCGGTTTAGGCCTTGAAGGCACAGTCCAGGGCCAGCAACTGCGGATTGGTCGGCCCGACTATGTCAGTGCTTTAGGCGGCTACCCAGCCCCGGCCATGCCCAGTGCCGAAGGACAGTGGCTGCTACTTGGTGATCACCAACAAGCTTTAGCTTGGTTTGCCCTGGATGACCAATTACGCGCAGATGCGCCAGCATTACTCGACGCCTGTCGTGCTCGTGGCTGGCACGTGTTGTTATTGTCCGGCGATAGCTCGCCGATGGTTCAACACATTGCGCAACAATTGCAGATTGAAGATGCCCGTGGTGGTCTTACCCCAGATGATAAACTCAATGTCTTAAAAGACTTGCACAGCCAAGGCCGTCACGTGCTGATGTTGGGCGATGGTGTCAATGATGTGCCAGTCTTAGCCGCTGCGGATATCAGTATTGCCATGGGCAGTGCCACTGACTTAGCAAAAACCACCGCTGATGCGATTTTGCTTTCCAACCGCCTCAGTAGTTTAGTCAGCGCACTGAGCGTCGCGAAGAAAACACGTCGCGTGATTATTGAAAACCTTGGCTGGGCAACTCTGTACAATGGCTTAGTAATCCCCTTTGCCGCTGTTGGCTGGGTCACCCCAGGATGGGCAGCGCTGGGCATGTCAGTTAGCTCACTGCTCGTGGTGTTAAACGCACTACGCCTGACCCGCTTTAGTGAGTGAACGTAGCAATATTTTAGCGAGGCACATGATGGCAGCTTTATATGTGATGGTTCCAGCAGCAATGATTATTGTTGCCTTAGCAATTTGGTTATTTTTTTGGGCAGTAGATAATGGTCAGTATGAAGACCTAGACAGCCCAGCACACAGCATTTTATTTGACGATGAAGACCCAATGCACATTGCTAGCGTAAAAGAGCAAAACGCCCCAGCCGAGACAAGCGATACCGCTAAACATGATTGATTTAATCCCACTGCTGGCCTCCGCATTTATTCTTGGCTTGCTCGGCGCCGGTCACTGCCTAGGCATGTGCGGTGGTTTGATGGGTGCTTTAACCATGAGTATTCCCAAACAGCATCAAGACAAGCGCCTGCGCATGATCATTGCCTATAATCTAGGCCGCGTCAGTAGCTACGCCGTTGCTGGCTTTTTGTTTGGGCTGCTGGGCTGGGCTGTGGAGCAAACCCCAGCGGCAGCGGCTTTACGTATCATTGCTGGATTATTACTGATTAGCTTAGGCCTATATTTAGCCGGCTGGTGGCATGGCTTAACCCGCATTGAAAACCTTGGCCGTCACCTGTGGAAATATATCCAACCAGTTGCTGGGCGCTTACTTCCTGTCACCAGCACACCGCAAGCATTGCTGCTTGGCGCTCTTTGGGGTTGGCTGCCCTGTGGCTTGGTCTACAGCACGCTGTTTTGGACTGCCAGTCAGGGCGATGCCGCAACCAGCGCACTACTGATGTTTACTTTTGGTTTAGGGACTTGGCCAGTATTGCTCGCTTCCGGCTTAGCCGCTGAGCGTGTAACAGCCTTTCTGCGGAAGAAAAACGTACGCTACGCAGCCGGACTCATGGTGATCCTCTATGGACTCTGGACCTTACCCGGCCCACACCAGCATTGGCTCATGGGGCATTAATAAGGCCTACAGCAAAGATTTACGCTTGATACAGATCAACAGCAATACGACTTGCGCACCCTATACTCGCAGATAAGGCTTGGCGACTAGGGAATAAAATCACATGGCTCACACTACTGAATGGAACGAAAGTTTATTTCGCACCTACCACCGCTTAAATAAACCATACAGCTCATACCCTACAGTCGAGCAATTTCAGCACAACATCAGCGCCTTTGAACGTTTTAGCGCCTTGCGCACGAGCCGCCAAGCACAGCGCGCGCTGGCTTTAAATGTCCACATCCCCTTCAGTGCGAATGCATGTTATTACGGCACTGAAAAAAACATCGTGACTAAAGACCGCAGTCGCAGCACTGCTTACTTGCACAGCCTTGAACAAGAAATGCGCTTGATTGCCAAGCACGTAAACCCACAACAAAGTATTGAACAGCTGCATTTAGGTGGCGCCACACCCACTTTTTTAAATCCCAGCGAGTTACGCCAGTTAATGGGTTACTTAAAAGACAATTTTAATGTCGACAGCAACAACTTCAGCCAGTACAGCATTGATATTGATCCGCGCGAAACCGACTGGTCGACCATGGGGGTTTTACGCGACATTGGTTTCAACCGCGTTAATATCGAAGTGCAAGGCTTAGCTCCAGATGTACAGCGAGCAATCAACCGCTTACAAACCATTGAGCAAACGCAAAATATAGTGGAAGCCGCGCGAACTTTGCAGTTTCGCACTGTGAGCATTAACTTAATTTATGGTCTGCCCAAACAAACGCCTTTTTCCTTTACCCAAGCATTAACAGAGGTACTGGCACTCATTCCTGATCGCGTAGTCTTACAAGGTTTTCAGCACCAACCACAAAAGTACCGTATTCAGCAGCGCATTAATGCTGCAGATTTGCCCACTACTGAAGCTATAGCGCAAATGCTAGAACAAGCTCAGCAACTGCTCAATGCTGCTGGCTATGGCTACATTGGCATGGGGCACTTTGCTTTAGCAGATGATGACTTTGCCTCAGCACAAGAAGACGGCACCCTACAGCATGGCACCCAGGGCTACAGCACCTGCCGTAATTGCGACACCATTGGCTTTGGCGTCTCGGCTATCAGTCAACTGGGCAACCTTTACTATCAAAACACCTCTGATTTAACTCAGTACCAAACTGCCTTAAGCAACCAACAATTGGCTCCTGCGCGGGGGATCCTCTGCAATCCTGACGACCTGATTCGCAGCCGCGTTATCCATGATCTGAGCTGCCAGTTTAGCGTTAACTTTGCCAGCCTTGAACGGCGCTATGGCATCCACTTTAAAGACTACTTTAAAGCGCTGTGGCCACAAATTGAGCGTATGCAAAATGACGGTCTACTCACAATCTCACAGCAAGCCCTGACTATAACCGCGCAAGGACGCCTATTTACTTTAGCTGTCTGTCAATTGTTTGACCGCTACCTTACGCAAAGCAATCTGAATGCGCCGGTAATAACCCAAGCCATCTAAATCCCGCTTGCGCCCCCCTACTTAAGCTGCGCCAAACCATCACTTGCCGCTGCGGGCAAAAGCCGCAGTCATTAAACAAAGTGGCAGCTTCGTGTTTGCTCAGGTAATCTAAAGCCATTATTTTTATGTCGTTAATCGATCAGGAATCATGGTATGGCCGAAATAACCAGTGTGCGTAACCCACACCAAGCGCATTGCAAAGACTGCAGCTTAGCCACACTTTGCTTACCCCTGTCCTTAGAGTTACAAGACCTTGATGCCCTTGATAACATTGTCAAACGCAGCCGCCCGCTAAAGCGTGGTGAGTTTCTTTTTCGCCAAGGTGACACCTTTGCCTCAGTCTATGCCGTGCGCTCCGGCAGCCTAAAAACTTTTAGTGTTACCGACTGTGGCCAAGAACAAATTACCGGATTTCACTTACCCAGTGAGTTTGTTGGCTTATCTGGTATGGATACCGAACTGTACCCTGTATCAGCAATTGCACTCGAAACCACTTCCATTTGTGAAATCCCCTTTGAGCGACTTGACGAACTAAGCGCCAGTTTGCCGCAACTACGCCGCCAACTGATGCGCATCATGAGCCGTGAAATTCGTGATGACCAGCAAATGATGATGTTGTTGTCCAAGAAAACTGCCGATGAGCGCATTGCCACATTTCTAGTGAACTTATCCGCACGTTTTCGAGCGCGCGGCTACTCCCCACAACAATTTCGCTTAGCTATGTCACGCAACGAAATAGGTAACTACTTAGGTCTAGCTGTAGAAACAGTGTCGCGCGTGTTTACTCGCTTCCAGCAAAATGAACTGCTAATTGCTGAAGGCAAAGAAATTAATCTAATTAACCTAATTGACATCTGCGCATTGGCGGGCGGCAACTTAGATAACTGAGCTGTTTAAGAGAGGTTCACAGTATGATTTTTGATGAGTTTGCAATTAAATCTTTAATTCGTCCTATTCCGGACTTCCCTAAAAAAGGAGTGATTTTTCGCGATATCACCCCGCTGTTTCAGTCACCTCGCGCCATGCGCATGGTCATTGACGGTTTAGTACAGCGTTATGTTGGCAGTGATTTCACTCATATCGGTGCCATTGAATCTCGCGGTTTCCTGCTTGGCTCTACCATGGCTTATGAGCTGAACAAACCTTTGGTGTTATTTCGCAAGCAAGGCAAACTGCCAGCCGATGTATTGAGCGAGCCATACGATACTGAATATGAACAGGCCATGCTCGAAGTGCATGCTGATAGCCTAACTGAAGGCGATAAAGTTCTTCTCATTGATGACATCATTGCCAGTGGCGGTACCTTTGTTGCCGCAGCGCGTTTAATTCGCCGAATGGGTGCCAGCATCTACGAAGTGGCTGCGATCATTGACTTACCCGAACTAGAAGGCTCACAACTGATGCAAGACATTGGTGTGCCAACCTTTACGTTGACAGCCTTTACCCTCAACGAACACTAATCGCAATAGCAAGGCCCACTCCACACCCTCCCCCCGTGGGCCTTGCTTATTCTTATCTCGCCCGCGTAAATACAGCCTTCACTTAGCCAGCGTGCTCCCTGCACGATTGTTAGTCATTCGCATTGCCCTTTACTGAATTTCTGTGCTCAAACGCACACTGCGACAACCGGTCGCCGCCTTTTCTTGTCTTTAATCAAGATTTCAGTGACATAATGTATAAACCTTATATATATAAGAGTGCTTTACATGCATATATCTACTTATGTCCGATGTATTTTTCGAAGTTCAACTGGATTTCTCAGTGCACTTATGAAAAGTACACTATCAGTACAATACGCACCCGGGGAGTATGCGCGATGATCTCGGAAACACTGGTTGACCTGTCTCGCTTTCAATTTGCGATGACGGCAATGTATCACTTTATCTTTGTACCCTTGACCATTGGTCTGGCGTTTTTGCTGGCCATTATGGAGTCGGTCTATGTTTTGACCGGCAAAGAAGTCTACAAAGATATGGTTAAATTCTGGGGTAAGCTTTTTGGTATTAACTTTGCCATTGGGGTTGCCACAGGTCTCACTATGGAATTCCAGTTCGGTACCAACTGGTCATATTACAGTCACTATGTCGGTGACGTCTTTGGTGCTCCGCTGGCCATTGAAGGCTTAATGGCTTTCTTCTTAGAATCCACCTTTATTGGTTTATTCTTTTTTGGCTGGGATCGCCTGAGCAAGCGCCAGCACTTGGCGGTAACTTGGTTAGTAGCGATTGGTTCAAACCTGTCAGCATTGTGGATTCTAGTAGCCAACGGCTGGATGCAAAACCCAGTAGGCGCAGAGTTCAACTATGAAACCATGCGCATGGAAGTCGTAGACTTTGCCGCCTTGATTTTCAACCCTGTGGCGCAAGTTAAATTTGTGCATACAGTGGCTGCTGGTTATGTCACAGGTTCAATTTTTGTCCTAGCAATCTCTAGCTGGTACTTACTGAAAAAGCGTGACATGGGCTTTGCTCGTCGTTCTTTTGCCATTGCTGCAGCCTTTGGTATGGCATCAATTCTTTCGGTTATCATCCTCGGTGATGAGTCAGGCTATGAGCTTGGTGATGTGCAAAAAACCAAACTAGCCGCCATTGAAGCTGAGTGGCAGACTGAACCAGCACCAGCAGCCTTTACCTTGTTTGGTTGGCCAAACATGGAAACGCAAACAACCGACTACGCAGTCAAGATCCCTTATGCGATGGGTATCATTGCTACCCGCTCCTTAGATACAAAAGTTGCAGGCATCCAAGAGCTAACAGAACAGCATGAAGTTCGTATCCGCAATGGCATGATTGCCTATGAGCGTTTACAAACGCTGCGCCAAGGTGATCGCTCTGCAGAAAATATTGCTCTGTTTGACGAAGTTAAAGACGACCTCGGCTACGGCTTGCTGCTTAAGCGTTACACCGAGAACGTCACAGATGCCACTGAAGAGCAAATTAAGCAAGCTGCTGCAGACACCATTCCTAACGTGCCAAGCTTATTCTGGGCATTCCGGATTATGGTGGGCTCCGGCTTCTTAATGCTGGTGCTGTTTGCCTTAGCCTTCTGGGCATCCACTAAGCATACTCAAGAACACAAACCATGGCTGCTACGTTTTGCCTTGTACAGCCTGCCATTGCCTTGGCTTGCGGTACAAACAGGCTGGTATGTTGCGGAAATGGGTCGTCAACCCTGGACAATTGGTGAGGTTTTACCCACCTTCCTCTCTGCTTCATCCTTGTCAGTTGCTGATGTGTTAGGTTCGATTATTACCATTGCTGCTATTTACACTGTGTTAATTATTATTGAAATGTACTTAATGATTCGTTTTGCGCGCAAAGGTCCAAGCTGCTTGCATACGGGTCGTTACCATTTCGAACAAAACACCACTAAAAACGTATAAGGGGTGACGAAATGTTTGATTACGAAACTCTAAAACTCATTTGGTGGGTGCTGGTTGGTGTACTACTGATTGGCTTTGCCCTGACCGATGGCTTTGATTTAGGGGCAGTGATTTTATTGCCCTTTGTTGGCAAGACTGACAGCGAGCGTCGCGTGGTGATTAACACCATTGCTCCACACTGGGACGGTAACCAAGTCTGGTTAGTCACCGCCGCGGGGGCGCTGTTTGCCGCCTGGCCAATTGTCTACGCCGCGTCGTTCTCTGGGTTTTACTGGGCCATGCTGCTAGTGCTGTTTGCCTTATTCACGCGGCCACTGGGTTTTGACTACCGCAGCAAGCTGGATAATGTGAGCTGGCGTGCACGCTGGGACTGGACACTGTGCCTTGGCAGTTTTGTTCCATCCTTAGTGTTTGGGGTTGCCTTTGGTAACTTGTTCTTGGGTGTTCCCTTTATGCTCGATGACACCATGCGCATCACCTATACCGGCGGTTTCTGGGGACTGCTTAACCCCTTCGGCATCCTTGTTGGCTTAGTCAGCGTTGCCATGCTGACCACTCACGGTGCAACTTGGCTGATGATGCGCACAGATGAGCAGGTGTTCCAGCGCTCACGCAATGCTGCGCAAATCTTCTCAATGACTTACCTGATCACCTTTATTGGTGCAGGCCTGTGGCTATGGTTAGCTATTCAAGGTTATAGCGTTACCTCAGTGATCGACTTTAACGGTGCGATTGATCCGCTGGGCAAAACTGTTGCGAAAAACAACCCCGGCTGGCTGGCCAACTACGCGCACTACCCAATTATGCGCCTAGCGCCCATTGTCGGTATTCTGGGTGGTGTCGTGGCTCTATTAGGCGCCAGCACTAAACGCTCTGGCTTCGCTTTCTTAGGATCCTCTTTGGCAATTACTGGCACGATCTGTACCGCAGGTTTTGCCCTATTCCCATTCCTGATGCCATCCAGCATTGATTTATCATCCAGTTTAACCATGTGGGATGCGGTATCCAGTCATAAAACCCTAGGTATTATGTTTGTTGCCGCAGCGATCTTTGTACCTATTATTTTGCTGTATACCCTCTGGAGCTACATCAAAATGTGGGGCACTGTTAAAGTCTCAGACATTGATGACAACCCACACGGTCTTTACTGAGCAATTTAGATAAGGAGTGCTGCTACTAAATAAGGTGGCAGCACTCGGGTTAGACCCAAGCAGCTTATTCAGTAATTTGGATAGGCGCAGACACTGACTTAAGGGGTTTTATATGTGGTATTTCACTTGGATTTTAGGTGTACTTTTAGCTTGCAGCATGGCAATTATTAATGCCCTCTGGCTAGAAAGATCATTCGACTTAGATGCTGAAAGCGATTCCAAACCTCAGTAATCTGCTACAAAAAAAGCCGCTACTCATAATAAGTAGCGGCTTTTTTATTGCAGCAATGACCTTAGCGTTGTTGCGCCGCCTGCAGTGCTGCAGCAACTTTGGCATCATGTCCATAGTTATCACTGCGAAAGCGTAAGCGATTGTCCATATCCACTTCAACCGTCCAGTAAGCGAGTAAAACCGGAACTGGCTGCGGTAAATTCACATTACGCGTCTTGCCACTGGCTTGGATTTGCTCAATGCGCTGACGCTCTTGTGCGGTCGCAGCAAAGAGTAAATGATCCACCAGTCTTTGCGCATCCTCAACCCGCACACACCCTGAACTTACGGTGCGTGTCGCACGGCCAAACAAATGCTGGTTGGGAGTGTCGTGTAAGTACACGGTAAAAGGATTGGCAAAGCGGATAGCCACTAAGCCCAAAGCGTTACTTGGCCCTGGGCCTTGACGCAACATAATCCCTGAAGGTGATTGCCAATTCACACTGTAAGGGTCGAGCACATTGCCATTGTAATCCAGCACGCTCATATTGCTGCGCGCCAGATAACCTATATCACGGCGAATCGCTGGCAGTTTATCTTCACGCAAAATCGTTGGCGGCACCGTCCAAGTCGGATTGATGGTCAAATGTGTAATGCGCGACTTCAACAGAGGAGTTTGCCGACGCACGGTACCAACTTGAGTACGGGTGCGCCAAACAATATCACCATCACGAAAGTACAATAAGCGCGCGCCAGCAATATCCACAACCAACATAGTTGGCTCCAGCAGCTTATCCAACCAGCGTAAGCGCTCAAGATTAACACGCACCTGCATTAACCGCTGCTCAGGGGTGATATTAAGCTCCCGCAGAGTCGCCGGCCCAACAATGCCATCATCTTCTAAGTAGTGATCTTGCTGAAAAGCTTTCACCGCGGCTGCCAACTCATCGGTATACAGCAGCGAATCAACCGCGACGGTTTCACCGGCAACCGTTTCCACCGGAGTTAAAGCCTCATCAGTACTTGCGGCAATATAGCCGGCCAACTGCAAACGCTGGCGTAAATCAGGCACGCGTACATCCTGCATGCCCACCCGTAACGACTTACCAGCTACCGGCACACTGCCCCAGTCGAGCTGATTGAGCAGGTCACTGTCTTTTAATACCTCACGTAATTTTTGATAGGTGCTGTGTTGTGGCCGTACCGCCGCAAAAACTTGCGGTAAAAAAGGTAAGCCAGCGGCTGCCACTTCTGCAATGGGCAACTGCTCAGGGGTCTCAAGAGCGGCCTCATGCCAATAAGGCTCGACCGTCTCAGGATCAAGAATGCCATCTCGCAAATGTTGTAACACCTGCAAATAACCATGGCTCAATAACAACTCATCGCACACCTGCCGCTGCTCTGCTGCAACTTGCGCCGACAGCAGTAAAGGTGGCAACTGATACATTGCCGGCTCTAGGCCGTCATATTGGGTATCTAAAATCTGCTCTGCCAACTGTTGACGCTGAGCGGCATCCTGCCACAGAGGCGCAAAGTCCACCGCCTGATAGAATGCTTGCAGCTGCGCAATTGATTGTTCCGACAAACGGTGTTGCTGCTCCACTGCGCATATTTGCGGCATCGAGTTGAGCGTAGTCGCCAGTATCTCTGCATTATATTCAGACTGTGCAGAGCTGAACGCGCTATGAGTGAGGCCAATAGCCAAAGCCAACCATGTGTATTTTTTAAGCAAGAGTTTGGATCCATTCAATGAGCTGTTAAGATACGCGACTTAAATATGCGCACCGCATTAGAAGACGCCTGCTAAGTCCGTTGTATCACAATTATAAAAACAACAACACAGAGACACATGCAGCAGTAGGTCCTAACCTAATTTTTTATCATGCACTCTTTGTGCTGTATTGAGATCATTTTTATGCTTCGTACTTTTTTTATTCGCTCATTTTTTGTTGCCACCGCCAGTTTAAGCACTTTTTACGCATCTGCCGCAACCCTTCCCATTCAGCTGTCTAAAGCCCTCACGCAAGCTGCACCAACGTTAGATAGTAAGGTGTTATCCACCGCTTTAAGCGCCATGCAATGCGCATTAAACAATGGTGCAGAGCCCGCTAAGCGTTTAGCAGTGATCGATTTCTCATTACCGTCCAGCGACAAGCGCTTATGGATTTTTGACCTACAGAATGAAAAACTGGTTTTGCATGACTTTGTCGCCCACGGCAATCGCTCAGGTGATAATTTCGCCACCAGTTTTTCCAACACCAACGGCAGTCATCAGTCCAGTATTGGTTTGTTTCGCACAGCAGAAAGCTACCAAGGCAAGCACGGTTATTCATTACGTATGGATGGTTTAGAGCCTGGCTTTAACGACCGCGCTCGTGAACGAGCTATCGTTATCCACTCCGCTGACTATGTAAATCCGGAATGGATCAAAAGCCAAGGTCGCATTGGTCGCAGTCAAGGTTGCCCAGCAGTGCGCCCTGAAATTGGTCGCACCGTGGTCGACAACCTAAAAGGCGGTCAGTTTATGTTTTCCTGGTACCCAGACCAAGAGTGGCTGCAAAGCTCAATTTACTTAAACTGTCGCACACAACAAGTGGCGAGCCGCACACGCAGCAGCAATGCTGATGACAGCTAATTAAGTCACGATGGGCTGATGCCTAAAAAAGCAGACAGCTCATCTTTCTTACTGATGGCATCTTGATAACCCAGCTCGATCAATTCGTTGCAATAGCTGCGCTCAAATAACAAATAACTTAAAACGCCACCACCACTGGTACGCATCCCACCGGGGCCGCGTAAAAACAAGCGTATGGAGGCTGGCAACTGATGGCGGTGCCGCGCAGCAATTTCATCAATACTTTTACTCGGGGAAATCACTAAGACCTCCACCGGAGAAAGCCCTAAATGCTTACTGCGCTGTTCTTCGGGCAACATCTGGCCTAGTTCATTTAAGCGCCCAAGCAACTCCAAGTCAGATTCTAGGTTATCAATAAAAGTGCTGTTTAATAGGTGGCCACCTATTTGCGCTAAAGTCGGTGGTCGCGCCGTTTTGGGAATGACCTCCTCCTCTTGCTGCTGACTGCGCACCCCTATCACCAAAACACGATCTGCACCTAAATGTAAGGCTGGACTAATGGGCGCGGCTTGACGCACCGCGCCATCGCCAAAGTACTCGTAATTCAAGCGCTCTGGCTGGAATAGCAAAGGAATGGCTGAACTGGCCATGAGGTGCTCAACCCGCAGACGGGCCGGCAAGCCTTGGCGCCGATGTCGCGTCCAGGGTTCAATATTACCACGCCCCTGATAAAAGGTAATGGCTTGCCCAGATTGATAAGCAAAGGCAGTAATCGCCACTGCACGTAACTTACGGCGCGCGACCGATAAACTGATCCCAGAAAAGTCTAATTCTTTTAACAACAACTCTCGCAGCGGAGCATTATCCAGCAAGGCAATGGGCTCTAAACCGCGGCCAAAGCCCAATAGGTTTTTACCCACAAAGCGCCCAGCCTGCCGCAAGACGCCCAGCCAATCTGTGCGATACACTTTATTGGTGCTAAAACTTTGCCACACAGCCGTTAACTTGCGTATTGACTGCTGAAAGTCCAAGGCACCGCTGGCCAAACTCACTGCATTAATCGCACCCGCTGAGGTCCCCACAATCACTTCAAAAGGATTGTCAGACGACTCCGGCAGCAAGTCTGCAATAGCCGCTAACACACCCACTTGATATGCAGCTCGGGCACCACCTCCGGAGAGTATCAAGCCAGTGGTGGCCTGCTTTTTGGCATCCTGCAATATTTTCAGTGCAGCTGCCTGTTCCTCTGTTTTCAATACAGCTTCGCCTCACCTTCAGGTCGAGTTTTAAAACGCCGGTGCGCCCATAAATATTGCTCAGGCTGCTGACTAATCGCCTGCTCAACCCACTGATTGAGCCGTAAGCAATCTTCCTCATCGGAAGCGCCTGGGAAGTTGCTAAGGGCTGGCTCGATTTTTATCAGATAACCTTGGGCATGGGGTAAACGTGTTTGTGTCATGGGGATCACTTGCGCGCGGCCCAACTTGGCAAACTTACTTGTGGCTGTCACTGTAGCAGCTGGGACACCAAATAGCGGTACAAAAAGGCTCTGTTTTGGACCATAGTCTTGGTCTGGTGCATACCATATGGCTCGTCCTTGACGCAGTACCTTTAACATTCCGCGCACATCTTCACGCTCAATGGCACGCGAATCAGCATTATGGCGCTCACGACCACGACGCTGCACATAATCAAAGACTGGGTTGTTGTGCGCGCGATACATACCATCGATGGTATGGCGCTGACCTAATAAAGCGGCGCCAATCTCTAAAGTGGTGAAATGGATCGCCATTAAGATAACCCCTTGGTTTTGCTCTTGCGCTGCTTGCAAATGCTCCAAACCTTCCACTTTTAATAGTTTACTCAAACGCTTTTTCGGCCACCACCAACTCATCGCCATTTCAAAAAAAGCGATGCCCATCGAAGCGAAATTTTCTCGTAATAACTGCTCGCGCTCAGGCTCACTCAAGTGCGGAAAGCACAACTCAAGATTGCGTCGCACAATATGCCGACGGCTGCCCGCCAGATACAACATGATGCGACCTAAACCACGCCCCAGGGCCAGTAAAAACACATAGGGTAACTGGGTTAATAACCATAAAAGCGCCAATCCCAACCACAACAACCAATAGCGTGGATGCAAAAAGGCGATATCAAATCCAGAATGCTTCATACTTAACACCAAACAGCGTAAAACTTACATTCTACATGGCTTATGCATTTGCAGCCTGCCAAGCTTAGCGCTATAACTCACTTTTATTTTTATATTTCGTAGAGCCTTCAATGAATCAAGTAGATCCTCTTGAGAATCGGTCTGTGTTTGAGCTTAAAGGCAGTATGCTCGCCTTAACTATTTTAGAACTCACCGCCAATGACCCAGACCGCCTAAACGTACAGTTGGCGGATAAAGTTGAGCAAGCACCGCAGTTTTTCCAAGATGCCCCAATTATTCTCGCGTTAGATAAATACCCCGAGGGTGCTCAGCCTTTAGACTTAGCAAGTTTACTCAGCATCTGCCGTCAACACGGTCTACGTGCACTGGCTGTGCGCACCGAATCTCCAGAACACATAGCCGCAGCAAACCTCTTAGATATAGCGGTATTAGCACCGAGCAACGCCCGCGAACGGCCCTTAGCAATAACCCCTGCTGCTGCGCAAGTGGTTGAGCCAGTGGAGCCAGAGCTTATGCCGGCAAAAATCATTACTCAGCCAGTGCGCAGTGGCCAGCAAATTTATGCGAAAAACTCAGACTTAATTGTGCTGGCTGCAGTCAGCGCCGGCGCTGAACTTTTAGCCGATGGCAATATTCATGTGTATGGCCCATTACGTGGCCGTGCCTTGGCGGGGATCAATGGCAACCTTGATGCTCGTATTTTTTGCCAGCAGCTGGGTGCTGAGCTGCTATCAATTGCCGGTCAATATAAGGTTGCTGAAGACCTGCGCCGTGACCCTTTATGGGGGAAAGCCACACAAACTTGTCTAAATGAGGAACAGTTGCAGATCTCTGCACTCTGATCTATACCTTTATGGCAGTGAACACTTTATAATCAATGATTCAACTACCCTTTACTATTTTCAAAAGGTGACCCGCTTGTCTAAGATTCTCGTTGTAACATCAGGTAAAGGCGGTGTTGGAAAAACCACCACCAGCGCAGCAATTGGTACCGGCCTTGCATTACGCGGACATAGAACTGTCATTGTCGACTTTGATGTGGGTTTGCGTAACCTTGACTTAATTATGGGTTGCGAGCGCCGCGTTGTGTATGACTTCGTTAACGTGATCAACGGTGATGCCACCTTAAATCAAGCGTTAATCAAAGATAAGCGTTTAGAAAACCTCTATATTCTCGCCGCCAGCCAAACCCGCGACAAAGACGCTCTCACCCAAGAAGGGGTAGAAAAAGTCCTCACCGAGCTGGCCGAACAGTTTGAATATGTGATCTGCGACTCACCGGCAGGTATCGAAAAAGGCGCGCACCTAGCAATGTACCTAGCAGATGCGGCCATTGTTGTGACCAACCCTGAAGTATCCTCGGTACGTGACTCTGACCGCATGCTGGGTCTGCTCTCCAGTAAGTCTAAGCGTGCTGAAGAAGGTCGCGAACCCATTACCGAGCACCTACTCTTAACCCGTTACTGTCCAGAACGTGTTGCCCGTGGTGAAATGCTCAGCGTGGAAGATGTCGAAGAGATCTTATCGATTCAAATGATCGGTGTTATCCCAGAATCACAAGCAGTGCTGAAAGCCTCGAACCAAGGTGTACCAGTCATTCTTGATGAAGAAAGTGATGCCGGCCAAGCCTACAGCGACGCTGTTGAACGCCTGTTAGGAAAAGAGGTTCCACACCGTTTCCTCGATGTACAGAAAAAAGGCTTTCTCCAGCGCATGTTCGGAGGTAAGCAGTGAGCATTATAGACTTTTTTAGAACACGCAAAAAAGCACCAAGCGCTTCTCTCGCTAAAGAGCGCCTACAAATCATTGTTGCCCACGAACGTGGCCAGCGTGACGAACCGGATTACCTACCTGCCCTACAAAAAGAGCTGGTTGAGGTGATTCGCAAGTACGTAAAAATCGACCAAGAGCAGGTGCAAGTTGCCCTAGATAGCAAAGGCAGCTGCTCAATTCTTGAATTAAATATTACCCTGCCAGACCGTTAAAGCCGTCAGCATGAGCGTAATCACTGTTTGGCGGCCACGGGTCGCCAAATTTATTTATAGGGTTCGGTATGCCACTCTCAAGCATTGAAATTATCTATGCTGACGCTGATATATTGGTTGTTAACAAGCCCACCTTGTTACTCTCAGTACCTGGCCGTGCAGCAGATAACAAAGACTGCCTGATCACTCGTTTGCAAGACAACGGCTACCCTGACGCCCTAATTGTGCACCGTCTCGACTGGGAAACCACAGGTCTCATGGTTCTTGCTAGAAACGCTGAAGCTCATCGTGAGCTATCACGCCAATTTCATGACCGCGAAGTTGAGAAGCGCTACACGGCACTGTGCTGGGGTCAGTTTACTGAGGATGCGGGGCAAGTGGAGTTACCGCTCCGCTATGATCCGCCCAATAAGCCACGACAAATTGTTGACCATGAACTGGGCAAGCATGCTCTGACATTTTGGCAAGTATTAGAGCGCAACCCTGATTATTGCCGCATCGAACTCACCCCTTACACTGGGCGCTCGCATCAGTTACGGGTGCACATGCAAGCAATTGACCATCCTATTCTCGGCGATATTCTTTACGCCCATGACCTGGCTGTGCAAGCGGCGCCGCGCCTATGCCTACATGCTAACGCCTTGAGTATTACTCAGCCAAACTCCAAACAGCGCTTAGACTTCAACTGCCCCACGCCCTTTTAACTGCAGTGCGCGCAGATTTGCCAACCATGCATATCCACAAGCTCAGCACATGCATTACACTGCAGCTATAGAACTTTGTATTGAGAAGGCACGCTATGTCACCCCATGAAGCCTTACTTGCTTTGCGCCACTACTTAACTAACCAAATCCTAGGCCAAGAACGCCTCGTGGATCGTTTGCTGATTGCCTTACTGGCAGACGGGCACTTACTGGTTGAAGGTGCTCCAGGTTTAGCCAAAACCAAGGCGATCAAATACTTAGCCGAAGGTTTAGAGGCCAGTTTCCAACGCATTCAATTCACCCCAGATTTATTACCCTCTGACATCACCGGCTCAGATATCTATCGCCCAGAAAGTGCGCTGTTTGAGTTTCAACAGGGCCCCGTCTTTCACAACCTTATTCTAGCTGACGAAATTAACCGTGCTCCGGCTAAAGTGCAGTCAGCACTACTGGAAGCCATGGCTGAACATCAGGTCAGTATTGGCAACAGCACTTATCCATTACCCAGTTTATTTTTAGTGATGGCCACACAAAACCCAATTGAACAAGAAGGGACCTACCCGCTGCCTGAAGCACAACTGGACCGTTTTTTAATGCATGTAAAAATCGGTTTCCCTGATGCACAAATTGAGCGAAAAATTCTCCAACAAGCGCGCGGCATAGCCCTACACGGCGAGACCAAGCCACCGCAACAGCTAACTCAGGACATTATCTTTGCTGCCCGCGAAGAAATCCTCAATTTGTATATGGCTGACGCCATGGAGGAATATCTGATTCAGCTGGTGATTGCCACACGCACACCGGCCAAATACGATGCGCAACTGGCCCAATGGATACGCTTTGGCGCCAGCCCACGCGGCTCTATCGCCATTGATCGTTGCGCACGGGCTCACGCTTGGCTGGCCGGCCGGGACTATGTCAGCCCAGAAGATATTCAAGCAGTAATCTTCGACACTTTACGCCATCGGATTATTTTATCCTTTGAGGCCGAAGCAGCAGGGATTGATCAAGAGCAGGTTTTACAACACTTACTTGATGTTGTCGCGGTTGCCTAATGGGTAAGTCAGGCCGCACGCACGTTGACCTAGAGTATTTACTGGGTTTGCGCCATCATTTGGCTAAAGTTCAGTTGTTTAGCTCACCGCTGCAACACAGCACCTTACTTGGCCTGCACCGTTCACGCTTACGCGGACGCGGCATGGATTTTGATCAGGTTCGCGCATATCAAGCCGGTGATGATGCGCGCAGCCTTGACTGGCGGGTAACTGC
>RRZU013182055.1_pt1 | contig 43583 bp, 40 predicted proteins | sample 2165561 | NCBI WGS metagenome assembly RRZU01 (sample SAMN10456909, study PRJNA506462) | wastewater metagenome | isolation source: wastewater sludge | place: USA: Moscow, Idaho | reverse complement strand
CAGTGAAGGGTAGATTGGCAGTGTAACTCGATTATACGTCGTAAACCGCCTTCTCCCTCTGGGATATTTTGCAGGTTTCCCACGACTCAGGCAGCTCATGGTGTTGAATGTCTTGCACAGTTTTGACGCTTTTCTTTTCCGCAGGCTTATGCCCTATGAAAACCGACTGACAAGGATTTATGCAAAATTGCGATCAAAAAGGTAAAAGGTGTTTGCAGGAGATGCTCTCTTACATCTTGGCCGACTCTCAAGCCCATGGTGCAAGTGTTTAAAGCGTCTGATATCTACATGTGATAGGATAGTATGCAATACCAATCTACAGAAAGCATCAACAGAAAGAACATTCTTAAGCTCGTTCTCTTTGCTCTGGCCTGCACGCTTCTTTATTACTACCTGGTTGAGAGAACAGCCACAGTCCGGATGGAGGTATATGCCCCTGCCACCTCTACCTTTAAAATGTACTGGCAGACCAAACAAGATGGGATCTGGTCTGAGACGAAATCGGTCCGGGTCTTTGTGGGGCCAGATAATATCCATTATGCGTTTAATCTGACTGACCTAGGCGATGTATCTGTTCTTCGCATTGATACAAGTGAAGAAAAGGTGCCTGTCATTATCCGCACAATAACCATTTACCAGGCCGGATATAAATCCATTCACTTCGGAGGCGCGGATGGATTTGCCGGGCTTAAACCAGGTGATGGCATATTGTCGATGCAGGTTGAAAATGATGGTTTGGTAGTCGCTCCATCCACCAAAGACCCGCAATTGCTTTTTGATCTCCCAGGTGCTTTGCAGAAATCAGGGGAGGTTTTTCTCATAATTCTCCTGCCCATGTTCCTTGTTTTTACCTTTGTTTTTGTAGCAGGGCTTATTCTTGATCGCTACCGGACGAATAATCTGTTACCGCTTTTTATGCTGATTTTTGTTTTGGCCTTGATCATGGCCATGGCCTCAATAAGCCAATACAACGCACATCCCGATGAAATTGTGCATGTACGGGCCAGTGAATACTTTCAAAAGCATTTTTTGCCTCCTGTGATTGGGACGGGCGAGATTCTTGATACCTATAGCGTGTATGGCGTCTCCCGCCTGCACTCCGGCGAAATTGCCTATTTATTTCTCGGCAAGTTTGCCAATATTTTTCGTGCTTTACCTGAGACGACCTATCTGCGGCTGCGGTTTTTTAATATATGCCTGTGGGGGGTGTTGGTTTTTTTCGCTTTTCAGAGTCAGAGCTTTCGCATCATCATGCTGCCTGCCCTGTTAACTCCGCAGGTGTGGTACATTTTTAGCTATGTTAACTCCGAGGCCTTTGCCGTTTTTATTATGATGCTTGCCGCCTACCAGGTGGCCGTTTCCTCCTCGTCCTGGAATAAAATGCTTGATGGGCAGCTCAGCGGTCCGCGCCGCTGGTTAACGTACGTGCTGCTTGGTCTCCTGTTTGGTCTCTTGCTCCTGCTCAAGAAAAATTTTTATATTTTTATCCTCTTTGCGGGTTTCTATTTCCTTTGGCGGCTGGTCTTTGGCAAAACGAGACTGACAAAAAAGAATGTTGGTTATGTGGCCGTTGTCCTTCTTATAGGTGGCCTACTGTTTGGCCTTGTCCGTGGGGGGGACGAGTATATAAACGGCTTTAAAAAAGACGAAAAGTTGCTGCAGGCACGCTATCAGTTCGCTGGCGAGCTGTGGAATCCAGGCACTCCGCTCAACGAGCGGCATGCCTATCTGCAGATGCGTGAAAGAGGAACAGGCTTAAAACGTTTTCTCACCGTTGACCACTGGGGCGGCAAGTCATACCAGAGTTCTTTTGGGGTGTATGGCTTTACCTCTGTTCTGGCATCCTTGTTCTACTATAATTTAGTGGAGGCTGTAGGCATTCTCCTTCTTCTATCAATTACGGCGACGATGCTTTTGCATGCAGGTCTAGAAGGAGTATCGCTTTGGTTGCTCACTTTGAGTATGGCCTGCGGGTTAATCGGCATAGCGCTTTACCACGCCTGGACTGTCGATTTTCAGTCGCAGGGGAGATACTTTCTTCCCATTATTGGCATGTTTGCAATCTTTTATGTACACGCGGAGAGGTATCTGACCAGGTCATTTGCCCCCTTCCTCTGTGGCGGGCTCTTTTTACTTTCAGCCTATAGTTTTATCTTTGTCGGTTTAGCGGGCATAGCTAAGTAAATGGCAACAAAGGTGTTATGCAGATTTATACCGGTCAAAAGAGACCTGTTCCGTTTTTAATGCTTTTACGGTATATTATAGGCCAAAAGGAGTATGCAAAAAGACGTTTTTTTTGGGAGAGACTAATGCAAAAATGGTTGATACCCCAAACCTGGGTTCAAATACTGATATTTGCTGTATGCTTGTTTCTCTGGCTCCCCAGCCCTGGAATAGCCCAGGATAATAGTCAGCTTGCAGCGGAGAGCCAGGATGTCAGCGCAGCAGTAAGAGCAGCTGAAGGCAAGAGCGAGAACGCTGAAAGTGGCATTGAAAATGGAACTGGCACTGAAGCCGTCAATAAAGACATGGTTTGGGCTGCATCTGACGGGTTGAGCAGTGAAATCTACATCAGCTCTGAACAAGATGGCACCTGGAGCGAACCGCTTCAGGTAACAAATAATAATGCCGAAAATTTAGTGCCCTGCATAGATTCCACTCAGGATGGCACAAAGTATCTGACCTGGGCCTCTTTAGAAGAGGGGAACCTCAATGTCCGTTATATGACCGGAAAAAATGCAGTCTGGTCAGAACCGCAAAGTATTCCCGATCTGCCGGTTACGTCGACTACTCCCTTTGTCGCCGTCGATAAAAATGATGTGGTATGGCTCGTCTTCGCCGGGAACTCCGGTGGCAATGACGATGTCTATTGTACCCGCCTGGTGAAAGGCAAGTGGACGGCCGCAGCAAGGATCAACGCTGAAAACAATGTGCCGGATATTAATCCCTTCATAGAGATCGGCGAAGATGGCACTGTCCAGGTCTTTTGGCAGGGTTTTCGTGATGGAGCGTACGTCATACTTTCATCGGTGTGGCAGCAGGATGCCTGGAGCGAAGAGAAGCGGGTTGACGATGAGGCCCTTGCAGCTATCGAGCTGAAAAATGATGAAGTGCAGGCATCACTTCCTGATTTTGTAGCCAATAATAAAACCGTGTTCATTAGAACAGCAAAAAAAGAAAAATAGAAAACGAAGTCACCCTCACTTATTACAATTGGAATGCATGATATGACGCCACGACGACCTTTCCCTTTTTATGTGCTCCTTTTTCTCTGCAGTTTCGCTGTCCCGGCCTTTGCCAATAACATTGTATGTATCGGTGACTCGATAACCGCTGGCACCTATGCAACCGGTTACCCAGTCTATTTGCAGCAAAAAGTCAGCGGCTATACGGTCGTCAATAGGGGCATTGGCGGAGAGGTAACCAGCAGTGGACTTTCTCGCATGTCAACGGAAATGCAGACCTATGCACCGCAATATGCCCTTATTATGGAAGGGGCCAACGATGTCTCCCAAGGTGTCACCAGCGCCACTGTAGCCTATAACCTGAGCCAGATGGCGAGCATAGCCAGACAGCATGGCGCAACACCCGTCGTCTCGACTATTACGCCCAACTCGAGGGTTGCCGGTATCGGTTCTGCTATACCATATTATAACAACGCCATTGCCTCCATGGCCTCGGCCAACGGCATCACCCTGGTCGACTCATACAGCAGGGTGGTGGGAAACTGGTCTTCTTTAAATGTCGATGGTCTGCACCCCAATGCCGCCGGTTCTGAGATTATAGCCTCGGGATTTGCGGAGGTCATCTCAGGCAGCAGTGATAGTGGCGGTGGCGGCGGCTGTTTTATAGCCACGGCGGCCTTTGGTTCCTATATCGAGCCACACGTCATGGTCCTCAGACAATTTAGGGATCAGATTCTTCTGCCCCATGCGCTTGGGAAATGGTTTGTCAATAAGTACTATACTTATTCTCCACCCCTTGCAGATTTTATTGCGGCTCATTCCTGGTTAAAAGCGATTGTTCGGGGACTACTCTATCCGCTCATCGGATTTTCCTATGCACTGCTCTTTCATCCGACCATGTTCCTTTGTGGTTTGCTCTTCTTGCTTGTGGGAATAGGACTTGCCTTTAATCGTATGAGGGCTAGGCGTAGTCTTGTTGCCTAAAAACTTGACAATGCAGGAGCACAGAATATCCTTTGCGTTTTTTTTCTGGTTCCATGCAGGCAGATTGCTTCGGTTATCTGCAATACAAAAGTGAGCCATGCAAAAAACCCACACGGCAATTACTGGCAAGGCTAGCTCCCTGCAAAAATATCAAAAAGTCATTACCGGCACGACAGGCATTGGGCAGTTACTTTTTTTTGAATGCTGCGTCTGGCTTACCTATGTACCGGGTGCCGTGGGACTGTTTCTACGGCAGATCTTCTGGAAGAGGCTTTTTGCCCGCTGTGGGCGCGGTGTCATGTTCGGTACAGGGGTCATTTTGCGTCACCCTGGACGTATTTGCCTTGGCAATGGCGTAGTCATCAGCGATGGTTGCATTCTGGATGGCCGCCATGGAGAGAGCTATGATGCCATTATAGTGGGTGATAATGCCATGCTCTCCAACAATGTCATGCTCTCCTGTAAGAATGGCTCCATTCGTATTGGTGCTAACGTGGGCATCAACGCGCAGACAATTGTGCAATCAACGAGCGGCTGCGAAGTTACCCTCGGAGATGACTGCGTTATTGGTCAGGGTTGCCTCATTGTAGGGGGAGGCAGCTATGAGCTTGGGCAGACAGAAGGACTCATTCGAGAACAGCCCATGGTGCAGGATGGCGGCGTTGTTATTGATCAGAACGTCTGGATTGGGGCCAAGGTGACTATCCTTGGCGGGGTTACAGTGGGCACTGGCGCAGTCGTGGCCGCTGGAGCTGTAGTGGTCAAACCCATACCTGCCTGGAGTATACAGGCGGGTGTGCCGGCCGCAGCCATCAAGTCAAGAAGGGCGGCAGAATAGTTTGAAATCTGCTCGTCGTCATATACTGCTCGCTCTTAAAATTGTGCTGAGCGTCAGCCTCCTCTATTTTCTCTATCGGAAAACGCCGCTGACTGAAATGAAAGAGGTGCTGGGGCTTTGCAATGTGGCCTTGCTGAGCCTTGTTTTCTGTATCCTGCTGGTGAACACCTCCTTAAGCGCTCTAAAGTGGCAGATTTTGCTGCGTAGCGACAACATTGGCATCCCCCTGCATAAACTTATTGTCAGCTATCTCATTGGGAGCTTTTTTAACCTTTTTTTGCCATCAAATATTGGTGGGGATTCGTACCGAATTTATGACATAATGCAGAAAAGCGGTGAGGGAGTTCGTACTGCTGCATCGGTCTTTGCCGATCGCTTAAGCGGCTTTCTTGCCTTGACCATAGTCAGTCTGCTTTCCTCTGTGGTGGTGGCTTTGCGACTTGGCAGGCCACTACTTATCCTGTTTCCCAGCGCTGTGCTATGCTTGCTCGGATTGGCCATTTTTTTGTTGTGGCAAAAAAAACCCGTGCTGTGGCTATGCAAGGTGACGCACCTTGATCGTTCGCCCCAGGTATTGCGGTTTTTTGACAAGTTTTTTGCAGCCTTTGCCCGCTATGGGAGTGAGCCCGGCACCATTGCCAAGGTGATGCTTATCTCCTTTTTGTTTCAATTTTTGCTCATTGTTGCTGTGTACTGGATGGCCCTCTCCATTCAGGCCCAGGTGCCTTTTATCTACTTCCTTGCCTTTGTTCCCTTAATTACGCTCATGGAGGCCGTACCCATCTCGGTCTATGGCATTGGCGTGCGCGATATGGGCTATGTCTTTTTTTTCGGTTTTGCGGGCATGGGAGAGATACAGACTCGCACGCTAGCCCTTGTTTTTCTTATTGTGACGCTTTGTTACTCTTTACTGGGCGGTGGCTTATACCTGGGGCGGGTTTTGGCAGCTGGCAGGGCAGGGAAGAAAAGGTGAAACCTTGCAGGTGAATCCTTTTTTCAAAATAGTGTCGCATGCCTTACTATCCATAGGGGTATCCGGGCTGTTGCTTGCCCTGCTGTTTAAATCGACCCAAAGTGCCCAGATGGAACAGCTTTTCCCGCAGCTTTTGGCTGTTCTTGCTGGCGTGGCACCGCTCTTTCTTTTTGTTTATCTGTTGTGTGCCTTTGTGCGGACCTTCTTTCAAACACTGCGTTACCGCTCAATCTTGGCCACTGAAGAAGGGGTGATTCCAGGTTTTTTGCACATGTTTTTAGTCACCGCCAGCCGGAATATGTTCATTGACCTTTTGCCAGCCAGGCTAGGGGAACTGAGTTACGTGGCCATGCTTAATCGCAGCTACAAGGTGCGGGCCAGTTCGGCATTATCATCACTGGCAATTGCCTTTCTCTTTGATCTATTAGCCCTTGTCGTTGTTATTGCACTTCTTGCCATGTATCAAATTATGGCGGCGCAGGCCAGCTGGTGGGTGGCCGCCATCTTCTTGCTCGTTCTTTTGCTGAGCATTGCCGGCTTTTATCTTCTTTTTTACGGATTAAATACCTTTGCTGCACTTATAAAGCATCTTGCAGCAAGCTGGCACTGGCAAGTCGGTAAGAAAACGCTACAATTTTGCAGTTTTTTTTTGGAGGAAATGGCTTGTTTTCTTCTGCATGCTCGACAGGTTGGCAAGGCATGGTCTCTTCTTTTCTATTCGCTGGGGGTGCGCATCGGGAAATATGCAGGTCTGTATAGCCTCTTTTATGGAGTGTCAGCTTCCGCTTTCCCCGAGGTGAGCTCTGCCGTTGCTCCGGTTCTTGCAGCCCTTGTCAGTGCCGAAGCTGGAGCTAGTTTGCCATTGCCAACTTTTATGGGCTTTGGTTCTTACGAGGCTGGAGGTATACTGGCGCTTTCTGTCCTTGGCGCAAAACAGGCGGCCGCCTTGCTTTTGATGTTCAGTCTGCATCTACTGAGCCAGATTGTGGATTATGCCATTGGCGGGGTTGCCTTTTTTATCTTTCTTCTCACCACTAATAATACGGCCCTTCCTGCAAGACAGGAGAAAAAAAATTTTCCTCTCTGGTCTGTGTTGACAGGGCTCTTTCTCTGTTGTTTAGCCATTTTCTTTTTTGCCCAGCAGTTTCGTCAGTTGAAAATGCGCCAGGCCCTTGCCCCGCCTACCTCCTTCGGAGAGGCGCTTGCCACTGACGCACGACAGGTGCAAGCAATAAAGAAACTCCTGACAAATCAATCTGGTTTTGTGGTCTGGAGCTCAAATCGTAGTGGCAATCATGATCTCTGGCAACTGAGCCTACCAGAGGGAAATTTAAAACAGCTCACTACACACCCCCATGCAGAGTACTTTCCCAGAATTTCGCCCGACGGGAGCAAAATAGTCTTTGCCCGCTCTCTGGAAACCTGGGCTTCACACAGGGACAATACAGCCTGGCAGATTGTACTTTTAGAACTTTCCAGTGCCAAAGAGACTCTGTTGGCAGTCCATGGCAATGTCCCTACCTGGTCAGCGGATGGGAAAAAGGTTTTTTTCCAACGTAATGGTAACCAGTTTGTTCAGCTTAATCTTGGAAATGGTGCGGAACAGGTCTTGCTAGAAAGTGGCAAGAACCTTAAGGTACCCACTGATGTTTGGCTTGAAACGCCATCTCTTTCGCCAAATGAAAAGGAGATGGCAGTTACTTTACGAAAAGGCCTGCGGGAAACGGGTGTGGCTGAGCTGGACGGCTCCCTTCGTCGTGCTGGGGATGGCTGCCAGTTATCGTGGGCACCAGATGGCAGCTATCTGTATAAGGTGGACCATGGCGGTAAGATGCAAAATGCCTTTTTTCGCATTGATCCCAGATCGCTCAAGGTCATTAAATGGTTTGATGCCTCGGGAGAGTATAGTCACGAATATTTTCCCAAGGTGGAAAATAGTGGCAAGTTCCTGGTTTATGGCGCAAGTCGAGGTGGGCATGAGCACGATAAAGCAGATTATGAGATCTTTCTCTGGAAAATAGGTGATCCGGCAGAGAAGGCAGTGCGCCTCAGTTTTCATAGTGGCAACGATAATTGGCCCGATATTTTTCTTACCCCTTGATACCATCACATGGAGAGCTTTGTGGATATTTCCTTGGTTGTTCCTTTGTATAATGAGGAAGAGAATGTTGATCTTCTCTACCAGGAGCTGAAGGAGGTCTTGCTGTCAATGCCGGGCCAGTCTGAAATTATTTTTATTGATGATGGTTCCAAGGACACTACCCTGACTCATCTTGAGGCGATTCAGGGAAATGACCCTCTGGTGCGTGTTGTCAGCCTGCGCCGCAATTTCGGACAGACAGCGGCAATGGCTGCCGGCTTTGACCATGCTTCAGGTAGTATCATTGTGACCATGGATGGGGACCTTCAAAATGATCCCCATGATATCCCGAAGATGATTGCCAAGCTACATGAGGGCTATGATGTGATCACAGGTTGGCGTTTTGATCGGCAAGATCCCTTTTTGTCGCGTAAATTGCCCTCAAAGTTAGCCAATGGGCTTATTTCCAAGGTTACTGGTGTGCGATTGCATGATTATGGTTGCACCTTAAAGGCCTTTCGTCGTGAAGTGATTGAAAACATTAATTTATATGGCGAGATGCATCGTTTTATTCCGGCCATTGCCAGCGGCATGGGCATTTCTTTTACGGAGATAAAGGTCAACCATCGCCCACGCCGATTTGGCAAGTCCAAGTATGGCATTTCACGCACCATACGCGTCTTGCTTGACCTTATGACCGTGAAATTTCTGCTTACCTATGCAACAAGACCCTTGCATGTCTTTGGTACCATCGGCTTTGTTTCTTCGGCTGTTGGCTTTTTCCTTGCTTTTGTCATGTTCATTCAGCGGCAATTTTTCGGTGTCGGCCTTGCCGATAGACCCCTTCTTTTACTTGCTGTGCTGCTCATTTTTCTGGGTATCCAGTTTATCACCATTGGTCTTTTGGCGGAACTTGTTGTTCGCACCTATCATGAATCCCAGAAAAAACCCATTTATTATGTTCGTAAGATCCTGGGCAGCCCGGGGACTCCTCTAGGGCAGCAAGCTGCAAAAGAGGATGAATAGGGGTGAAGGATGCTTCCATTGACATCGTCATTCCGAATTATAACGGAGTACGATTTCTAAAAACCTGTCTCGATTCCATCCGCAGTCAAGACTTCGGTGATTGGCAGGTTTTTTTGGTAGATAATGGCTCACAGGATGGCTCTGTGAACTTTGTGCGCAGTTACTATCCAGAGGTGCAAATTCTGGCGCTTGAGAAAAATACAGGATTTAGCCCAGCTGTTAACCTGGGTATTCAGGCGGGTCGGGCGCCCTTTGTTTTTTTGTTAAATAACGATACAGAGTTGGACGCCAATTGCCTTACATGCCTGTTTAGCGCTGCTCGCCAAGTAGATGCGGATTTCTTTGCCGCTAAGATGCTCAGCTATAAAAAACGGCACCTGCTTGATGGAGCAGGGGAAGGTTTTTTTAGGGGCGGGGCAGGGTATCGGTTAGGTACCATGGAGGAAGACGGACCTCTGTACAATGCACCTCGGCAGGTCTTTGGGGCCTGCGGTGGTGCGGCTTTTTATCGTCGGCGAGTCATCGAAGAGGTTGGCCTTTTTGATGCGAATTTTTTTGCCTATCTGGAAGATGTCGACTGGAATCTGCGAGCCGCCCGTATGAGCAAAAGTTGTTATTACGTGCCATCAGCCAGGGTCTATCATATTGGCAGCGCAACAACTGGTTCAAAATTTAACGAGACAACCATCAGGCTTTCCACCCGGAACTTATTTTTTGTCCTCGCAAAAAATTACTCCCTGGGCATGCTTTTGCGCTACGGCCTCTTTATCGCTATTTACCAGTTCTTCTGGCTCCTTTTTATACTTAAAAAAAGACAGGCCTCCCCTTATGTGAGGGGCATTATAGAGGCCGCCCTAGGCTGGCGGTCCATGCGTAAAAAATTTTTAGCCGGAAGAGAGTTGATTGGCGAGGATACCTCACTGTTGCGTGCTCAGCTTCGCAGGGCAGAGGATGAGGCAGTTTCCTCAATTATGCAGCGAAGAAAGGCCTTGGGGAAAGGGAACGCCTTGCTGAATCTGTATAAAAGGCTCTTTCTCTAGAGAGGAAGCGAGGTGGATGCTAAACTCTTTGTCATCGTGGTGACGCACAACTCCAGGCAAGTCTTGCCGCTTTGTCTGCATGCCTTAAGCCAGAGTACGTTTAAGCCGGCGGGAATTGCTGTTGTTGATGCCGGCTCCAGCTGCACGCAATACCTAGAAGATATTGCCGGAGAAGGGCTTTTCATTATTAAAGAGCGAAACATTGGCTATGGACGGGCAAACAACCTGGGCTATGCTGTAAGCCCAGGTGATGCCCAATATATCCTTTTTCTAAACCCGGACTGCCTGGTATCCCCCACCGCTTTGGAGCGTGCGGTACAATTTTTAGACGAACATGCGAGCATCGCCTGTGTTGGAGCGCGCCTGCAGGGTTTTGATCTGGAGAAGCAGCGGGCAACTGGTCGGCTTGACTCCACCGGTATTTTTCGCAGCTGGTATGGTCGTTGGTTTGATCGCGGGCAGGGAGAGCCAGACGGGACGAATTATCAATGGCCGCAAGATACACCTGCTGCTTGCGGCGCCTTTCTTTGCTGTCGTAAGGAGGCCTTGGCCGAAACTGCCCTGGCACCGGATACGATCTTTGATCCTGCCTTTTTTCTCTACAAGGAAGATATTGAGCTGTGCCTGCGCCTGCGTGATAAGGGGTGGCGGATCGTTTACCATCCGGCTGTGCAAGCCATGCACGCGAGGGGGTGGGCAGTACAGCGCAGCGAGGTCCCCTATCCTCTACGCAGGGAGGCGGCAAAAAACGAGGTGCTTCTATATCGTCGGCATCCCTCTATTTACATGTTGTGGGCCCTGGCAAAATACGTACTTGTCCGTCTTTTTCGCCTATGAAACCACAAGAACCGGTAAGGGCCAAAATTACAGTAATCATTCCAACCTGTAATGGAGAACGCTACCTTGGGGCGCTGCTTGACAGTGTGCAAGCTCAAACCCGCGCAGCTGACGAGATTATTGTTGTTGATTCTGCCTCCACAGACAGCACTTTGGACATTGTTCGCGCATATCCTCAGGTGCAACTGTTGCAAATTGAGCGTGCCCATTTTGATCATGGTGGCACTCGCACCCTGGTCGCCAAAATGAGCTTGGGTGATATCCTGGTTTTTCTTACCCAAGATGCCATCCCGGCGAACAACTTGGCCATAGCCCAGCTCGTAGCTCCACTTGAACAAGAAGGGAACATTGCTGTTACCTATGGGCGCCAATTACCACGCAGCGATGCGAGTCCCTTTGCGGCCCACTTACGCTTGTTCAACTATCCTAATATAGCGGAAATTCCGCGCTGTTTTGCCGATCGGGCACGACTTGGTTTAAAGACCATTTTCTGTTCCAATTCCTTTGCTGCCTATAGACGTAAAGAGCTGGCGGAAGCAGGTTTTTTCCCCGAACGCCTGCTCCTTGGTGAAGACAGTTTCGCTGTGGCGAAAATATTACAGTTAGGGTATTGTGCTCAGTATATGAGCGAAGCTACGGTCTTTCATTCGCATAATTATACGGCCTGGGAAGAGGCAAAACGGTATTTTGATGTGGGCGCTTTCCATGCAAATTCAAGGGAGTTGCTGCAGACTTATGGCACAGTAAATAGTACAGGTAGGCAATTCGTTTTTTCTGAGTTAGCGTACTTATATACAAGAAAACATTTTTCTTTCCTGCCGCTTAGCGCCATTCGTAGTGGTTCAAAGCTGCTAGCCTATTATCTTGGCCGCCGGGCAGCAAAACTTCCCCGTTTTTTAAAACGGCGACTCAGTATGCACCCGGATTGGTGGCAATAAAAACTTTACGTTATGGCACCACTTCTTTCCTGGAATCTGCGGGAGCGTAGCTCCACAATATACCGCCTGCTCCATCTGTTTGACTGCTGTCTTGTCTGTTTTCTGCTCTGGGTGGCAACCAAGTTCTATGAAGTGCCCTGGAGTCCTTATTATACTCGCCTCCTCCTGGTGGTGTTCGTTTTTTCTTTTGTGAGTTTTCATAATTTCCAGCTCTATCGTTCCTGGAGAGGATGGAAATACTATCGGGATTTTTTTGCTATTGTGCGGGCCTGGGGCATGGTCATTTCCCTGGTATTGGCCTACTTTTTTCTCTTTAAGATTTCAGAGGCATTCTCTCGGCTGGTCTGCATTGTATGGGCCTCAACTACCCCATTTATCCTGTTTCTTTCGCATTTGGCCGTCAGGCGCATTTTGCACTACTACAGGGCTCAAGGAAAAAATATCCGCCGAGCAGTGATTGTTGGGGCAGGGGATTTAGGGCAGCATGCTGCCAAACGTATAGAAGATATTCCTTGGGCCGGGATCAAGGTAACGGGGTTTTTTGATGATAAAGTTGAGATCGATGATAGTTTTCGGGCCTATGGCCGACCGCTCCTGGGCAGGACAGACGACCTGAAGGAGCATCTAAAAACCCATCAGGTGGATTATGTGTACATTGCGCTGCCCATGCGGGCCGAACGAAAGATCTTCAAAATTTTGAAGGAGTGTCGCGATCTCGGTGCTCAGCTTTTCCTTGTGCCCGATATATATATATTTGGGCTGCACCATGCGGAGATCCAGTCTTTGGGTGAGATGTTGGTTCTCAACTTTAACCCAGACACTCCCTGGAAAAGGACCTTTGACATCTGTTTTTCCATTGCAGTCCTCTTTTTTCTTTCGCCTCTTTATCTGCTTATTGCGCTGGCGATTAAAATTGACAGCCGTGGGCCTGTTTTTTTTAAACATAAACGGATTATGGCAACAGGGCGTTCATTTGAGTGTCTCAAATTCCGAACCATGGTGGTAGGCGCAGACAAAAAGTTAGAGACGCTCCTCAAAAAAGATCCAGCCATGCAGAGGGAATGGGAGCAACATTACAAACTTAAAAACGATCCCCGCATCACCCGTATTGGCCGATTCCTCCGTAAAACAAGCCTGGATGAGCTGCCCCAGTTCATTAATGTTTTGAAAGGTGAAATGAGCGTGGTGGGCGCGCGGCCCATTGTTGGCAAGGAATTGGAGACCTATTATAAGGCAAAGGATGAGCAAAGCGCTGGCCGTTACTGTTCCATGAAGCCAGGCATCACCGGGCTCTGGCAGGTAACCAAACGCTCTGACACGGAAGATTACAACGAAAGGGTAGAGCTAGATGATCAGTATATACTCAATTTTTCCATAAAGATGGACATCATAATTATATTGAAAACTGTGGTATGTATTTTTAAAAGAAAAGGAGCCTACTAAAATAATCCAAATGGATGGCGTCGAGTATCCTTGCCATAATGCTGGGAGATGGTTACACTGGTGGGAAATAAATCACATATATTCATTTAGTTGAGGAGCAAATAAGAATGGAGCACATAGAAAACGGGGTGCAAAACCGCAGTTTAAGCGTTACTGAGGTGCGTCAGGAAGTTGCCAGTGTCTTCCTGGCTAGAATTTTTCGCTGGATGGCTATCGGCCTGGGAGTCACCGGCCTAGTTGCAGTGTTTATCGTCTCTTCTGGTCTGGCTCGTACCATTGCAACTAGCCCATTGTATCTGTTTTTGCTGCTTGGAGAGCTGGTCCTGGTTTTTTTTCTGGCGGCAAGAATTAACAAAATAGAACCAAGCACAGCCACTCTGCTGTACCTGGGATACTCCGCTTTAAATGGGTTGACCCTCTCTGTGCTGTTTCTTAGGTACTCAAATGCCTCTATTGCTGGCACTTTTTTCATTACTGCTGGCATGTTCGGGGCCATGGCCATCTATGGCCTTGTCACCAAACGAGACCTCTCAGGGATGGGTTCCTTTTTAATAATGGGGCTGTTCGGTCTCATTATAGCCTCTGTGGTGAATATTTTTCTCCATAGCACACAACTTTACTGGGCACTGTCCGTTATCGGGGTTATTATTTTTGTTGGCTTAACCGCCTATGATGTGCAAAAACTCAAGCAAATGGGCGAGCAAGGCGTCATGGAACAAGGAGAGGCCGCAATTCAGCGCGGTGCTATTTTAGGTGCTCTGACACTTTATCTGGATTTTATCAATTTGTTTATTCTGCTGCTGCGTTTTTTTGGCGGTAGTCGCGACTGATTTTTTGCAATATTCCGAGAATGACAAGAACGGGAATCACCAGCGTTGGAGATTCCCGTTTTTCTTTGTAGCGGGATGAATTTCCGGGTTTTTCTACTTGACGCTTATCAATAAGCATTATATTTTATTTAAGTTTAATTGTTTTATTGGTAAGTTTTCTGCCATCCATCGTATTGGTTCTGTAACGTTAATTTCTTAAAAAAAATGCAGGAGGATAAGCATGTCTGTTTACGTTTTTGGGCACAAAAGCCCGGATACTGATTCTGTCGCCGCCGCCATTGCCTTTGCAGCTCTGAATAAGGCCAAAGGGGAAGATTATATCCCGGTTATGCAGGGCAAGCCAAATCCAGAAACGGAGATGGTTCTTAAACGCTTTGGCTTCACCGCTCCTGAGACCATGACCGACGCGAGCGGCAAAAAAGTTGCCCTGGTTGACCACAGCGACATTGCCCAGGCCCCGGACAATCTGTCTGCCGGTGAGGTCGTTGCCATTGTTGATCACCATAAGATTGGCGATGTCACCACAAATCAGCCAATCCTCTTTTGCAATATGCCAGTGGGTTGCTCCTGTACAGTTATGAAGATCCTCTATGATTTGGAAGGGGTGCCTGTTGATCCTAAAGTTGCTGGCATTATGCTCTCCGCCATCCTGAGCGACACAGTTAACTTTAAATCCCCTACCTGTACAGACGCGGACAAAAAAGCAGTTGGCGAATTGAAAGTGATTGCAGGTGTGCAGGATACCGATGGCCTGTTCATGGATATGCTCAAAGCAAAAAGCGCCGTTGCCGGCGTCCCACCCATGGATTTGCTGCACCGCGATTACAAAGATTTTGACATGAATGGCAAGAAGGTTGGTGTTGGACAGCTGGAGCTGGCAACCCTCGAGCAAGTTGCTGAAATGCGCGATGCACTGTATGAGGCTATGAAAACGCAGAAAGGCGGCGAGCGCCATTCTGTATTGCTTATGCTGACTGATGTTGTGAAAGAAGGCACGGACCTGATGGTGATCTCAGATGACCCAGCCTTAATTGAGAAGGCATTTGGTGGTAAACTCGCTGGCAATGCCATGTGGATTGATGGCATGATGAGCCGTAAGAAACAGACTATACCTAATCTGCAGAAGGCTTTCGGCTGCTGATTACTGCTGCTCTACATACTGAGTGATTTATAAAAAAGGGCCTTCCAATGGGAAGGCCCTTTTTTATTCTCTTCAGCTGCAAACGAGTGGACATTTATGATGATTTTCCAGCTTTTTTCATCTCTTGCAGTGTTTTTTTGATAATTTGGTCAATTGCTGGCTCATCCTCCATGTTGGGGCTTAAAGGTATAAAACGGTGGGAAAAAGTCGAGCCCTTTTGCCAGGTGCCGGTACCCAACCAGTTAATGTCCAGTTGGCCCAGATATTTTCCCTTTACTCCTGTTTGAGTGATAAGGGCATTATTTATCTGAATTGGTTGCATGTTGCCCATCACATGGCCCGACTGGAAGATGAGGTCAAGGCCAGGTGTGGCGCGGGCGATCTCTTTATTTACCGCCATAGAATAATTAGAAAGAAGAATGGTAAGATCAGCCTGAGGCCTTAGCAGATTCATAGCTTGGGGAAGCACCTGTTGCCAGGGGAGCACTGTGAAGCCTTGACCGCCATTATTAACGCTGGCATGGTCAGATAGCGCAAGCACAGCTACTTTGAGCGGCCCGACGGAGAGGACAGTGTAACCGGAGAAGAGCTGTTCACCATTTTGACTGACCACATTTAAAGAGAGCCAGGTAAACTTATCAACCGTAATTTTCTGCAGGAACAGTGGGCCAGCGGCCAAATCGTTAGCCGCGACTCCAGCAAAGCGGTATCCCATGGCAGAGTTAGCTGCGAGTACACCTTGCGCACTAATTTTCATGGCCTCTGCTTCGCCAGGAGGCAGCTTACCCTCCGGGAAAAGCATGTTACCGCTGTCAATGATGAGCCATGGGTCTTTTAATTGAGATTGCAGTGAAGTAAGAGCTGTTGCTTTTTTGGACAGACCGCCCAAACGATTTATTTTTCAGCCACAGGCCTCCATTTCTCCCGAGTTGTCGTTTGTAAAAGCAATATGTAGGGTTTGAGACTGGGCCTTTGCGGTGAACCCGGCCACTGGCAGGGCACAGAGGAGAAGAAAGATAAAAAGTGGCAGTTTACTTTTTAGAAGAGTTTGCTTCATGGTGTTGTGCTCGTTGTTTGAGAATTTGTTTCCATTTTAGTAGTCTATCACGGACCAAGGCCTCGTATCCCCGAGAAGAGGGTTCGTAATAGGTTGTTTTCTGCAATTCGTCGGGCAGATGCTCCTGGGCGACCAACGCTTCCTTATCGTCATGGGCATACTCGTAACCTTTGGCGTATCCAAGTTCCCTCATGAGCTTCGTCGGGGCATTTCTCAGGTGAAGCGGGACAGGCAAGCTACCTGTCTTTTTTATATCTGCCAACACTTTTTTACTGCACATGTACACGGCGTTACTTTTAGGGGCCGTTGCCAGGTACAGGGCGGCCTGGTAAAGAGCTAGCTCTCCTTCTGGTGAACCAAGCAGATGATAACTAGCGCGGGCATTTAAGGCCACCTGCAGGGCCTGCGGATCGGCATTACCTATATCTTCTGAGGCAAAACGAATCATGCGTCTTGCCAGATATAATGGATCTTCTCCACTTTCAAGCATGCGCCCGAGCCAATAGGCAGCCCCATCGGGGTCACTATCTCGAAGGCTCTTGTGCAGCGCGGAAATAAGATTGTAGTGTTCTTCTCCTGCTGCATCATAGCGTAATATGCGCGTCTGCACCGCCTCTTGGGCCCAGGCAAGATCTATGTACTTTTTTCTGTCCTCACCTTCTGCTTCTTGGCTAGCATCGAGCGATAAAGAAGCGGCCGTCTCGAGAAAATTGAGGGCGCGACGGCAATCTCCATCAGCAGCTTCTGCCAGGTACGTGAGTGCATCAGGGTCAGCAGTCAGGTTGGATTTGCTCAAACCAACATCTGCGCGCAGGGCCCTTTCTAAGACAGTTAGAATATCATCTGCCTGCAAGGGTTTAAGGACAAGCACCTGGCAGCGGGAAAGCAGGGGCGCGTTAATTTCAAAGGACGGATTTTCTGTGGTTGCCCCTATCAGGGTGAGCAGGCCACTTTCCACATGGGGGAGAAAGGCATCTTGCTGGCTTTTATTAAAACGGTGGATTTCGTCAACAAAGAGGAGCGTTTTCTGGCCATTTGCAGCGCGGAGTTCCTTGGCCTGCTCAACAATCTGTCGTACTTCCTTCACACCTGAGAGGACTGCCGAGAAGAAGACAAAGTGGGCAGAACAGTGCCTTGCCAGAATGCTCGCTAAGGTGGTTTTGCCAGATCCTGGGGGGCCCCAGAAAAGCAGGGAAGGGATATTGTCTCCGGAAAGCAATTGATGCAGAAACTTGCCAGGGCTAACAAGGTGTTCCTGACCCACAAAATCAGCGAGCGAATTGGGTCGCATGCGTTCGGCCAGGGGAATATTTTGACTGGGTAATTTCACCATACCCATGTATACCTCAAGGCAGAAAAAAAAGACAGTGACACTGTCGGGCCTTTCGTTTTTTAAGCGACTTGCAGGTGGGGAAAGGCAGTGGTATGTTCAAATTTTTTTTGAGCAAATTTATTGCGCAGTCTCTTTCTGCCAGGTGTTTTTTTGTGTCGATCTGTCATGATTATGAAAAGAGAGAAAATGGAAGCAGGTAAAAAGTACGGCGAAGAGGGCGAGATCCGGGATTTGCTTATCTTATTTGCCGATATTCGTCATTTCTCTTCCATAACGCAACAAGTGGAATTGCTTTATATTCGTGATTTTCTTAATGATTTCTATGGGCAATTTGTGCAGATTATCGGCAGCCAGCACGGGGAAGTGAATAAATTTTTAGGAGATGGCGCCTTGGCCGTCTTTGCGAGTACTGAAAATGGGGCTTCCCCTTTTGATGCCGCGGCCCTTGCAGCCATCGAGTTATATGATCATTTTATTAAACTGAGCAAGAGTTGGAAGCTAGTGCAGGAGTGTTTCGGAGCCGCAGATTTAGGGGTTGGCGTAAGCTTTGGTACGGTTTTTTGGGGCAAGTTGGGTGCCATGGAACACTGTGAGTGCACAGCTGTGGGACATGCCGTAAATGTTGCCCAGCGCTTGGCCGCAGACTGCGGTACAGGTGGCGTGTTTTGTAGCGCGCCTGTGCAAAGTGCTTTACAGGATAAAAGAGTTTGTACCGATTATTTCGGGAAGATTGATTTGCGTGGGATTGAAGGGCGAGAAGAGGTGTACCGACTTTTTTTTGCTCAGAATAGACAAGGGCAAGAGAGTCCTTCTACAGGATCTTGAGCGAGGTTTTTGAGGTGGAATTACGCAATCCGGAATTGTTGCGCAGCCAATGCTTTGCTGCTGGGACATGGTTTGCCAATAAAAAAAGTGCGCAAACCACGGTGATCAATCCGGCGACAGAGGAGAGTATTGGCACAGTGCCGCAAGTAGACAGCGCAGAAACCGAGGCGGCTATTGCCGCGGCAAGTGCGGCATGGAATAGCTGGAAGAGTACGAGCGCTGCCAAGCGCTCTGCTTTGCTGCATGAGTGGCAGCAACTGATTCGCTCGCACCTGGACGACTTGGCTGTTATTATGACCTCAGAACAAGGGAAACCACTGGCTGAATCCCGTGGGGAAATTCAGCACAGTGCCAACTATATCAAGTGGTATGCAGAAGAAGCCAAACGCCTCTACGGAGAAACCATCCCAAGTAATCAGCCAAACACTCGACTTATAGTGCTGCGGCAACCCGTGGGTGTTTGCGCGGCTATCACTCCCTGGAACTTTCCAATGTCCACTGTCGCCCGCAAGATAGCGCCTGCATTGGCTGTTGGTTGTACTGTTGTCGTTAAACCGGCGAAGCAGACGCCCTTTTCAGCCCTGGCCCTTGCCTTCCTTGCCGAAAAAGCAGGTTTCCCAGCCGGTGTTATTAACGTGGTGACTGGGCAATCTAAAGAAATTGGACCTGTGCTTGCCACGCATCCGCATATTCGCAGTCTGAGCTTTACCGGCTCAACAGAGGTGGGAAGATTACTCATGGGATTAAGTGCGACCACGGCGAAAAAACTTTCCCTGGAACTTGGCGGACATGCCCCCTTTCTTGTCTTTGACGACGCGGATCTCGATGCAGCCGTACAAGGAGTCCTTGCCTCGAAATTTCGCAACTCCGGACAAACCTGTGTTGCCGCTAATCGTATGTTTGTCCATAAAAAAGTCTATGCAGAGTTTTGTCAAAAGCTGGTGAGTGCTGTGCTGCAGTTGCGCCTTGGCAATGGCATGCTGCCGGGCATGGATCAGGGGCCACTCATCGACAGATGTGCTCTTTTGAAAGTGGAAGAACACATTAAGGATGCCTTGCAAAAGGGAGCGCGTCTTGCCTGCGGAGGAGACCGCCGTCCTGGCAAAGGACATTTTTTTCATCCAACGGTTTTGCTAAACGCCAACGAGCAGATGCTCATTTTTCAGGAGGAAACCTTTGGCCCGGTCTTGCCAATATCTCTTTTTGAGCACGAAGAAAAAGCCATTGCCAGCGCAAACAACACACCCTATGGCTTGGCCGCATATCTGTACAGCCGCAATATGGGCCGGATTCAACGCGTTGCCGAAGCGCTGGACTGTGGCATGGTGGGAGTAAATACAGGCAAGATGTCATCGGAGGCCATCCCCTTTGGTGGTGTCAAGGCATCAGGCTTTGGTCGCGAAGGTGCACGCCATGGCCTGGATGAATTTTTAGAGACAAAATATCTCTGTGTAAACCTGGGGAATTAGGGCGTATGCAGAACTAGGTTTGCCTGGTACCGTTTAGGGCTGGTGCATGCCTTCGCTTTCGACCAGGGCAAAGGCACTATGGGCGTGGATGGACTCGAAACTCTCTACCCCCACGGAAAACCATAAAAGAAGAGGGTGCTCGCTTGCTTTCTGCGCCACTTTTCTGGCTACGTCTTCAACAAACATGGGATGGTTATAGGCATATTCTGTGAGGTATTTTTCATCTGGACGTTTTAAGAGCGTATACACTTCACTGGAGCCACATTCCTCTGCCAGGGCGATAAGATCTTCCAGCCAAACCAGTTCCTTTGTTTGTACGCGCAGAGTTATTTCGGCACGTTGGTTATGGGCCCCGGCATTGCTGATTTCTTTTGAACAAGGGCAAAGTGTGGTAACGGGAACAACCACGGTGAGCATGGGCTCGCCCTCATCTTCTGAGGTGGCAGTGAAGGTGCATTGATACTCCATCAAACTTGGTGTGCCACTTATGGGGGCCTTTTTTTCAATGAAATAGGGAAAATGCATTTCAATTTGCACGCCCTGTGCCCCAAGTTTATTCCGTAACTTATTGAGGAGGGTGGGAAAAATGCCACTATGGATCTCCGGCAGATGCGCAAAGAGCAGGTCGCTGATGACCTGGGCCGGATCGTTGAGGCCTGCAAAGTCTTGAGCCTGTAAGGTTATCTGGGCAACGGTCTGTTGCTGTCCACCTTTTTTCTGAGGAATATGAACGGGGCAAGTAAAGCCACTAATACCAACACTGAGCATATTTGATCCTGGGTTAAAGATATGCCTAGGGCATAGTCTATTTTTTTATGAGTGGCAAGCGGCTCTTTATTCGCCTGGTTTTTTTAAGGGTAGAAAGGTATTTCTTTGCGAATCGGAACATCTTGTTTTTCTTTGTTTTACTGCAAGAACAGGGTAAAATGCGCCGATGAACTCAGAGAAAACAGCCGTGCAACCCGTGCGTCTTGATAAATGGCTGTGGGCCGCACGCTTTTTTAAGACCCGTTCGCTTGCCGCAAAAGAGGTAAGCGCAGGACACGTTTTGCTTGCGGGCAATCGGGTGAAGCCTGCCAGGGCGCTTGCTGTTGGCGATAAGCTCGACATTCGCATTGGTTATGATCAGTATACAGTTATGGTACTGGATCTGTCAGAGCGGCGCGGGCCTGCAACAGTTGCCCGCCTTTTGTATGAAGAAACGGATAGTTCCAGAACGCAAAGAGAAATCATGAAAGAACAGAGACTTCTGGCCAACAGCCAAGGCATGCGTCCTGAGAAGAAACCTGAAAAACATGAGCGACGACGTATTCGTCAGTTTCTAAAAAAAGAATAGAAAGGAAAACCATGCGCAAAGCTGAACGTGCTTTAATGAGCCTCACCGACAAGGCTGGCTGCGAAGAGTTTGCCCTTGCCTTAACTGCCCTTGGCCTGGAGCTGCTCTCAACAGGTGGAACGGCCAGCGCCCTGCGCAAGGCAGGGGTGCCGGTTGTTGATGTGTCAGATTTTACAGGGTTTCCTGAAATGCTGGATGGGCGGGTAAAGACGCTGCATCCCAGGGTGCATGGCGGCATCCTGCATCAAAGGGCAAATCCCGGGCATGTGGCCAAATGCCGTGAACATGGTATTGTTCCCATTGATATTGTTGCAGTTAATCTCTACGCCTTTTTGCGCACTGTGCAAAACCCTGAGTGCACCCTGGCTGAGGCCATTGAAAATATTGATATTGGTGGTCCCACCTTGCTCCGTGCCGCGGCAAAGAATTTTCAAGATGTGACCGTTATTGTTGAGCCCGCTGATTATGAGCTGGTGCTTGCCGAATTAAGGAATTATGGCAACACGACATTGGTAACCCGCTTTAGGCTGGCCCAGAAAGTCTTTGCCCTGACGAGCAGCTATGATACAGCCATCAGTGCTTGGTTACGCAAGATAGACCCACTGACCAATAGCTATTTTAAAGGAGATGCCGGTGCTTAAGCTGGCAGTGCTGCTCTCGGGCAGTGGCAGGACACTCGATAACTTTCATCAGCACATTGCGGCGGGAAAGCTGTCTGCAGAGATAGTATTTGTGGTCAGCAATGTTGAGAATGCCCTTGGGCTTGAAAAGGCAAAGAGGTACGGCTATCCCTCTTTCCATGCCAGTTCAGATGAGGCGATTAATGCCCTTTTGACAAAGTATCCTGTCGATCTTGTCGTGCTGGCCGGTTACCTTAAGTTATACACGCCACCCAAACATCTGGCCCATGCGGTGCTCAATATTCATCCAGCCTTGCTGCCCGCCTTTGGCGGCAAAGGTTACTATGGCCATCATGTGCATGAAGCGGTGAAAGCGCGTGGATGCACAGTCAGCGGCTGCACCGTTCATTTTGCTAATGAAAACTATGACGCGGGCCCAATTGTGTTGCAGCGTTGTGTGTACCTGGACGAGGCAGATACGCCTGACGATATTGCGGCCAGGGTCTTTGCCGTGGAATGCGAGGTCTACCCGGAGGCCATCAATCTTGTTGGCCAGAAAGGTATTGAACATTTTTGGGCCGGGAGGGAGAGCTAATGGCGCAAATTATCATGAACAAGAGCGATATCGAAAGGAGCCTAGACCGGATTAGCCTTGAGATAATAGAGCGCAACCGAGGTGTGGCAAGCCTATCCTTAATTGGCATCCATACTGGCGGTGTCTTTCTTGCAGAGAGGATAAAAGACCTGATTGAGGCTAGGGAAGTCGGCACTTCGCTTCCCACAGGCACCCTTGATATTACCCTTTACCGCGATGACTGGAGCCTTATTTCGCAAAATCCCATCGTGAAGAAGTCGGATATCGGGTTCTTGCTCGAGGAACGCCGCGTAATTTTAGTTGATGATGTCATCTTTACCGGTAGAACTATCCGAGCAGCCATGGACGCCCTGATGGACTATGGTCGGCCCATATCCATTCAATTGGCTGTCCTTGTCGACAGGGGAGGCCGCGAGTTGCCCATTCAACCAGACTATGTCGGCATGAGTATGACTGTCGGCAAAGGAGAGAGGGTTGATGTCTTACTCACTGAACAGGGTGGAACTGATAAAGTGCAGCTGAGCACAAACTGAGCATATTATATGCGCATCGTTTATTGCCACAGGCATTGCCCAAATCCATGAGCCCCAAGCGTTTCATTCCAGAGGATTTTGTTTCGATCTGCCAGCGTATCCGGGAAAAATCGGAGAGCTACATGCAGTATAACTTTTCCCGGGACCACAGCGATTTTCTCAAGACCTTTTTTGATCTGTCCCAGGAATGCACCCTCTTGGAAGATTTTTATCGCATCTGCGTTGCCGTCCCACTTGAGCTGGCAGAGATATGCTGCAATCTGTATGTCTGTGAGGAGACCTGCGGTAGCCTGGAACTGGTCTGTGCGTACAATAAAGGTGTGCTATCGTCACCGGAAAAGGCCGAATATCCCATACGCCTGGCTGATACGCCCTATGTCGAGGAAGATTGGTATGTCATGCCAATTTACAGCAAACAGTTGTTCACGCATGAAACAAACGAAACGGAGAGGCCACGCCAGCCCAGGTTTCTCACCGAGCTGAAGGGGCCCTGCGCTAAAGAATATATGCTTGGCATGTTTGCTGTGCAGGATGAAGAAGGAAAACTAAATGGTTTTGACCGCTTCTTTTTGGGTAAGTATGTCAACCGTATAGGCTATAATCTTGCCAGCCGACTGATAGCCAGGCAGAACATTGAGCGTCTTAAGTTTATAAATACCTTGGTCATGGACATTGAACACAATGTCATAGTGCCCAATATGTATTTTCGTTATCTCTTCAAGCAACTCGACAAAAAAATCAACACCCTTGATACCCTACAGCAGTGCATGTTGAATGCCTTTGAAGAAAAGGACAGCATAAAACCGTGTCATGAGTGCGTAAACCAGCTGCGAGAGGTGGAAAACGAGCTGCGGCGGGATTATCAGGAGATTGTCAAGCACCATGCTCATATGACGCTCTTCATCGAAAGTCTCTTTCGTAAAGAACATTTTGAGCAGGGACATCTGGTGCTGCGGCCAAAACGATGCCTTCTGGAAAAGGAAGTTATTATTCCTCAGTTGGAGCACTATGCACTCCGTTTGGAGGCGGCAAAAATCACGGTGGATAAGGCCTATAATATGGATAAAGAGGAATTCCCCATCATGGTGGATATTGGCCTCCTCGCTCAAGTGTATGCTAATCTGTTCTCAAATGCCGTAAAATATACAAGGGAGATCATTGACCACCGTGGTCTCCCGCGCAAAGCCATGGCATACGGTCGTGAACGGATAGATGATTTTTTAAGGAAAGGGCAGCAGGGTATTAAATTTAATGTTTTCACCACTGGGCCTTCTTTGAATAAGGACGATGCAGCTCGTCTCTTTACCGATGGTATCCGTGGGGAAAAGGACGAGGACCTGCCTGGCACCGGACATGGACTTTCTTTTGTGCGTCATGTGGTAGAAATGCATGGCGGCAAGGTGGGGCATGAGGCTACGGCTGAAGGAAATAATTTCTATTTTATCCTGCCCTTACCTCCCTTTGATTTGCCTGAGCTTTCCGATTTTTCTTCCACTTCTTCTGACAGCTGAATTCATCGTGTATTTGTTCTCTTCCAAGTGTTTTCTTTCATTAGCTGAGGCATAGGCAATAGCATGGAGCTCCTTGCCCCGGCAGGCACAATGCCTGCCTTTGAAGCTGCCCTGGCTGAAGGCGCAGACGCCGTTTATCTTGGCGTGCCATCATTTAATGCTCGGGCCTTGTCCCGTGATTTTTCCCTGCTCGAAATAGCGGGCATGATCAAGTTTGCCCGGGAAAGGAGCAAGAAGGTATTTCTGGCCATGAATAGCCTCATTAAAGATGGTGAGCTCAATCAGGCCCTGCGTACACTGGCTCTGCTTGAAGAGGTGAAGCCTGATGCCTTTATAGTACAGGATTTGGGGTTATTATATCTGCTTCGTCGTTATTTCCCGCAAACAGCTGTTCATGCCTCCACGCTTATGGCAGCACATAATTCTCTTTCAGTCAATCACTTGGCCGCGCTAGGTTGCAAAAGGGTGGTACTGGCCCGCGAACTCAACCTTATTGAGCTGGCAAAACTATCAGAAGAAGCAAAGGACGCAGGCACGGAACTGGAGATCTTTGTGCATGGGGCGATGTGTTTCAGTTATTCAGGTCTATGCCGTTTCTCAAGCCTGCATGGCGGCAAATCAAGCTTGCGTGGCCTCTGTGTGCAGCCCTGTCGTCGTAAATTCCAGTGGGTTTCTTCGGGTCAAAATAGACAAAAGGGCAAGGGACAGGAAGGGTATTTTTTTTCCATGAACGATCTCTGCGGCATTGAGCAGCTTGCCGCCTTGCAAAAGGCCCATATTGCCAGCCTGAAAATTGAAGGCAGGCTGAAATCGGTTGCCTATGTGCGTAATACGGTGCGTGCCTACCGTCTGGCCCTGGATGCGCTGGAGGAGAAGAGTGAGGAACAAAGAGGACGCATGCTTGTCGAGGCAAACAGCTATCTTGATGCGGCCATGGGGCGAAGCCGGGGAGCGGGGTACTTTGTGCGATCTGCTTCTGCCGGGTTGATAAGCCCTGAGCGCTCAGGCAATACTGGTGAAATGGTGGGTTTGTTGGTGAAAACAGCAACCGGGCAGCAGCAGGGAAAAGCTGGTTTGAATATTGTCGTACAGTTGCGTGGACCTGTAAAGGTTGGCGAACGTTTACGCCTGCATGACGAACAAAGTGATGCACGCATAAGTTTCACCTTGCGTATGCTGAAGGTTGGAGGCCAGGTGCGGAAGGAGGCCTTGGCTGGTGAGCAGGCTGAACTGCAGGTAAGTGGCGAGGGTTTGTCAAACCGCCAAGGCAGTATTCGCGGCAAACTCTACAGGGTTGATGAACAAAACCGTTTAGAGAAGGTGAGTGAGGCCTTGCGTCAGGTTGTGGCCAGTCAACAACCTAGGCCCCTGGCAGCGAAATGGAAAAGGATCTTGGCTGATTTTGCCCAAGACGGGGAGCAGACAAAAGGAAGAATGGCAAGCCGTGCGGCCAGAGGAAATACGCGATCAAGGGGCGATGATATACTGGCGTCACCACAGTCGCCAGCCCAGACTCAATGGTGGCTGAAGATAGCATCCCCGGAGGCCCTGCGACTTCGTTTTCCCTTTCCGGTCTCGCGTATTGTGCTTGACCTCAACCCGGAAACTCTGCAGGCTTTCCAAGGCGGTCGCCATGGCAATATGCCTGGAAGGCAACCAATCTGGGCCTTGCCTCCAATTATTTTGGAGCACCAGCTTGCCTGGTACAAAAAAACAGTGACTTCCCTGTGCCAAGATGGAGCAACACGCTTTCAGGTAGGGCATCCCAGCCAGATCAGATTATTTGATCAAGTCCCGGTCTTAGAACTCTTTGGCGATGCAAGCTGCAATCTGGTAAACAGTGCAGCCCTTCTGCAAATGGAAGAGGAAGGCTATCGGGGAGCACAATTCTCCATTGAGATTGACCGGGCAACCCTTTTTTCCTCCTTATCAAGTTTTGCTGGAGGAGGCAGAAGTGGGCGTTCTAAAAAAATGCTGACCGGGTTGCAGGTATATGGTCGTCCTGCACTCTTCAACGCCCGCCTTAAGGCCCCGCACTTTGAGAGGCAGTACTCTCTTAGCAGTTTACGTGGGGAGCGCTATTTTTTGAAACAAGGTGAAGAGGGGGTGAGCGTGCATGCCCATGAGCCTTTCTCCCTGCTCGCTCACTCGCATGAGTTAAGCCGCAGTGGACTGAACTATCTGGTTGTTGATGTGAGTTATGGCAATGCTAGAAGGGAGTGGTCAATCGTTAAATCTCTTTTCCATGGCAAGGGAGATATCCCTCCATTTTTATCTGGAAATTATGCTGGAAATTTAGTTTGAACGAATGCATTTTTGCCATTTTTGACTTTACTCTGTTCAAAAAGGCATTGTTGTGCAATAGTGCCTGGAATGTGCCATTGTCATTACTTCTTTGGCAAAAAGTATTTTTATGTCGCGTCCTTGTCAGACTGATGGTTACTGAATGTCTCAATTGCTAGAACAAGCGGATCCCGAAAAACAAGATACCCTGCGACGCCTCTGGCAGGTCCTTAAGCCCTATTCCTCGCAGCTTTGTCTTGCCATGGTTGGCATGGTGGCTGTGGGTGGATTTAATGGTCTACAGGCCTACATGGTAAAGCCTCTGCTCGATGACATCTTTTTGAAAAAAGATGCTTATCTGCTGAATTTACTGCCCCTGGGACTGGTGCTGCTCTTCCTGTTGAAAGGTGTCTTTTACTTTGGCTATTCCTACCTGCTCGAGCGGGTTGGGCAGAGCATTATCAGGGACCTGCGCAATGCCATCTATAGCCACATCAATAGTCTCTCCCTGGCCTTTTTCCACAGAACATCCACTGGCGAGCTCATTTCGCGCATTATGAACGATGTCAGCCTCCTGCAGGGGGCTATTTCCCATGCACTTATTCGTTTGCTGCGCGATTTCTTTTCAGTGATTTGTTACCTGGCCGTTATTTTTTATATGGACTGGCGTCTCGCCTGTATTTCCCTGATCCTTTTGCCGCTTGTTGCAATTCCCATTGTCCTGTTTGGCAAAAAATTTCGACGTATCAGCACCATCTATCAAAACAGCATGGGAGAGGCCACCGGACAGCTCCATGAGACCATTGCCGGCATCCGCATAGTCATGGCCTTTTGCATGGAAGGTTTTGAAAAGAAACGTTTTGCCGATAAGATGCAAAGGCTCATGGACACGCTCATGGCGGACGCAAAGTATCGTTGCCTGAGCCACCCGATGGTGGAACTCTTAGGAGGGGTGACCCTTGCCCTTATTATCTGGTTTGGTGGTAATCAGGTGATAAAGGGCAACTCAACACCGGGCGCCTTTATGGCCTTTGTCGCGGCCCTTATCTTAATGTACGAGCCGATTAAAGGTGTAACGCGTATTAATGCCACCATTCAACAGGGTATGGCATCGGCAACCCGTATCTTTGCGCTGCTTGACGTACAGGCCGACATTAAAGAGCAGGACAATGCCGTGCAGTTGCCACCATTCCATGAAAGTATCTCTTTTGAAAATGTGAGTTTTCGCTATGAGGGTAATCCTCCGGTGCTCCATGGCGTCAACCTGCATGTGAAGCGAGGAGATGTGGTGGCTCTGGTTGGGCCAAGCGGCAGTGGCAAAACAACACTGAGTAATCTTATTCCGCGTTTTTATGATATTTGTGATGGTGCCATTATGATTGATGGCCATGATATTCGCAGCCTTAAGTTGCGCTCTCTGCGAGGGCAGATGGCCATTGTCACGCAACAAACGATTCTTTTTGATGATACCGTGCGCAACAATATTGCCTATGGTCGTGAGGGCGTCTGTTCCGATGAAGAGGTGCGGGTTGCGGCCCAGGCAGCGCATGCTCTTGATTTTATTATGGAGCTTCCAGAGGGATTTGACACCGTCATTGGCGAATCCGGAGTGCGGCTTTCTGGCGGACAACAGCAACGGATTTCCATAGCTCGGGCTATTTTAAAAAATGCACCGATACTCATTTTAGACGAGGCAACCTCCTCTCTTGATACGGAATCTGAAAGAGAAGTGCAGAAGGCCTTGGATAATCTAATGCAAAATCGGACAACTTTTGTTATTGCTCATCGTCTTTCCACCATTAAACATGCACACCGCATTGTCGTGCTCAAGCATGGATATCTGGTGGAAGAAGGTACCCATGAAGAGCTTCTACAGCTTAATGGAGAATACAGTTCTCTTTATCATATGCAGTTTGCGGAATAATTTGTCTCATGAATAAACAACAATTCCAGTCTAAGGTGCACCAGATCAACTTCTGGTTACTGATGTTTCTTGCCTTTGTATTGCCCATTTCCACTTCACTGATATCAGTCACCTCTGTGCTTATCATGCTCTGCTGGGTGCTTGAGGGAGATTACCGGGCAAAGATTCAGGAAATAATTACCAATCCACTTAGCAAGGTGGTCCTTTTCTACATTTTCCTTCTTCTGGTGGGGATCTTGTGGAGCGATGACTTCAGTGCCAATGCATATAGCATACAAAAGCAGTGGAAAATGCTCCTTATGCCCATTTTTTTGACCACTGTGCGCATGGAAAAGCGTTGGTGGATAATGTGGGCCTTTATTGCTGGCGTAGCCGCCGCCATGTCTTCTACCTATCTGGCCTGGCTTGATCTTTTGCACTATGCCGATGTTACTCCGGAAAAATTGACCAGAAAGAGCTTCCATGTGGTTTATAATCCCATGTTGGCCTTCGCTATCTACCTGGCACTCTATCAGTTTATCTGGGGTAATTTGCAGCGCTGGGTCAGGCTGCTTGTGGCCATTGTTGCAGCCCTGATGATTGTTAATATGTTTATGACTGATGGTCGTAGCGGACAGCTTGTGTTTTTTGTGCTGATGGGGCTGCTCTTTTTTCAATACCTTCAGACTTGTGCATGGAAGGCATGCCTCGCCCTGGTTATTGTGCCGCTTCTTTTCTTCTTTGCCTCCTATCATATGAGTACCCCCTTTAAAGACCGAGTAGATCTTGCGGTTAAAGAGGTGCGCATATACCAGGTCAACCCAAAAACCTCTGTCGGTTTGCGGCTTTTTTTCTGGACTCATTCCTGGAAGATATATAAGCAAGCACCATTTCTGGGAGTAGGCACCGGAGGTTTTGAAAAGGCCTACAAAGAAGTGAACAAGTCTTTTTCACCAGGTATGCCCGTCACTGACAATCCACACAATCAGTACATCCTCTCTGCTGTCCAGCTTGGTTTCATAGGCTTTGCTAGCCTGATGGCACTATTCATCACGCAGATATGGCTGGCCTGGAAATCAAAGGGAAGTTGGGGAAGGCTTCGTTTTGCCTTTCCTGTTTTTTTTATGGTTATCATGTTGACGGAAAGTTACCTGCTTATTCTCGAAACAGGCGTTCTTTTTTCTCTCTTTTGTGCAGTACTTTATAAGGGCACAGAATCTATTAAGAAGGGTGATGCTTACACACAGGATAGGCAGCCGAGCAAATGTATGAAATCGGCATGCGCTACACAACAAGAGGCCGTTCAGTGAATCGGGTTACTTTTTAATAGGCTTCTGCAATTGAAATGAGTGGAGAAAAGGCTCTTCCAGCACGTATTCTTCTAGTTAAACCAAGCTCCCTGGGCGATATCATTCATACTCTACCCCTTGCCCATGCCTTGAAACGCTGTGCGCCCGACTGCTCTATCGGATGGGTAGTTGAAGAAGCGTTTCAGGAAATTTTACTTGCCGATGCTAGTATTGAAACCGTCTATCCAATTCGCATCCCATCTACCAGTAATCCAGGAGCGGATTCCCGTTTGCAGGCCTATTGGCAAGCTTTTGTTGCTACTTCTTCTGTTTTGCTAAAGCTCAGAAAAATATTGAAAAAAAAGCCATATACTTTGGTTTTTGACCTGCAGGCCTCCTTTCGTAGCGGTTTGTTGGCCATGATGAACCCCAGAGGGAAACGGATTGGTTTCGCCGACGCCCGTGAACTTAATACATTTTTTCAGCACGAAAAAATATCTGTTCCTGAGGACATTGAGCATGCGCTGGATAAAAATTTACTTTTCGCGCAGGTGGTGCATTGTGAAGTCATTGAGGATGATTTTCATTTAGACACCTCCAAAGATGCTGAAGCGCAGGTTGAGATTTTTTTACGCGAAAGCGGTATCCATAAGGAAGCTGGCAACGAGGGGAAAGATGTATTTGTTTATGCACAGCCAGCTGCCCGATGGCAGTCAAAGCAGTGGCTTGTGAACCGCTGGAGCGAACTGGCTGATAGGTTGCAGCAAGCTGGGATTCGCGTTGTTTTTGGTGGATCAAAACAGGATATTTCCATGCTGCAAACCATAGAAAAAGGCATGCTGACACCAGCCATCCATGCCGCGGGTCGATTGCGACTTGGGGAAACTGCCGCACTACTTAAAAAGGCTGCAGCCTATGTGGGGGTGGATACAGGGCCAATGCATATGGCTGCCCTGACTGGGACACCGGTAGTTGCTTTGTTTGGCCCTACGCATCCTGAGCGAGTTGGCCCCTATGGCACCAAAAGCCGCGTTTTACAGGCAGATGGGCTTGATTGCCTGTGCTGTCGGAAACGATACTGCACTCACCAAAGATGCATGCACGGCTTAAGCGTCGAGCGAGTGTTTGCGAGTGTTATTGAGCTAACACAGAAAAGGAGAGGCTGAACGCTTAAGAATAACCAGTTTTTCTTTCATTCTGCTTCCCGACGCAAAGGAGGACTTGGTGGCGGTAGCCACTTTGCTTGGCGTTCAATGCTTTTAGCATATTTGTACAGCGTAACTTCAAAGCTGCTGAACGCTATGATAAATCCTGGCCACCCATCTAGAATGCCAAGTTTGAGGATATACATGTGCAAAAACGCCCAAATAGCGTGGCTCATTGCCTTCCACATGGATGCCTTTTCCCCGTTTTTTTCCAGCTTTTCCGCCCCCAAAGTCGAATAGCGATTCATTTTATGTACGGCTTCGCTGAGCTGCGCAAAAGGAATCTGCCAAATCGGGTTTTTTAAGTAGGCAACAGGCTTTTGCGAGACAATGCGGAAGTCTTCGTGCACAGGATCGCCATCTTTAAAAACAAGCGCACCCTTTTTGAAGAGTTGTGGTTGACGGTAGTCAGGGTAGTATCCCGAAAACTTTATCCACCGGCCCATAAAAAAGTTGCGACGGGGAATGTAGTAGGCCTCCGCTTCCGGTAGGCGCAGGCAGGCGAGAATTTCATCACGTGCAGCTGGAGTACACCGCTCGTCAGAGTCGAGGGAAAAAATCCACTCATGCGTACAAGCTGCCATGGCACGATTACGCAGGTCACCAAAGCCGGTGAAAGGCACCTGCACCACCCTGGCACCCAGTGACTCTGCTATCTCTACAGTGTTATCAGTACTGTACGAATCGACGAGGACAATTTCATCAGCCCATAACACAGAGTTTATGGCCGCTTCAATTTTAGCAGCCTCGTTATAGGCAATGATATAGGCTGATACTTTGTGCATAGGGCGTGCTTATTTGGTTGCAGGTTGAGGAGTTGGGCGTGGTGGTGGAGCTTTCCCGCCACCGGCAATCTGCACCATGATATGTCCAGTTTTGTTTAATCGTTCGGCAATGGAGCGGACAATTGGTGCAGCTAAATCTGGATATTTCGCAATCAGTTCATCAAGTTTACCGCCAGGAAAACGTTTGATGCTGGATCGTCCTATGGACACGACGGTTGCTGAGCGTGGAGCTTTCAGTATGGCCGCCATTTCACCAAAATATTCCCCAGGTTCTGTGATCTCGGCAATTTTTTTACTGGAACGTAGGATGGCCACTTTGCCACGCACGAGGCGGAAAAAATCATTATCCCGATTCCCTTCTTGGATAATAACGTCACCATCCATGTACTCTTCCAAATCGGGATTAACTAGGTAAGGTGGAAGTGTCTCTTCATGGGCAACTGTGCGCTTTAACACCTCATCTAAACTAGTCACCCCTTCACGGGCCTTTTGTAAGGCTGCCTCACGCAAGGTAAACATTCCTGACTGCATGGCGACTTTCCGTAATTGTTCTTCAGAAACCTCAGCCTGGATCGCCGCCGCAACTTCTTGCGTTACTTCCATCAGTTCAAAAAAACCGACCCGGCCTTTGTACCCAAGCCCGTTACAGTTGGAACAACCTTTAGCCTTATATAAATTGAGTTTTCCAAGTTCACTTTCTTTAAAACCGGCCTCCAGCAAGGTCTTATCATCATATTGGGCAGTAGTTTTGCAATGTGGGCAAAGCCTACGGCCAAGACGTTGGGAAAGCACCATGGTCAGGGAGGAGGCGAGGATATAGGCAGGAATGCCGATATCCACCATACGACTAACGGTGGCGGGGGAGTCATTGGTGTGCAGGGTCGAGAAAACCAAATGGCCAGTCATGGCCGCTTTCATGGCAATTTCTGCAGTTTCTATATCCCGAATCTCACCGACCATGATGATGTCTGGATCCTGCCGGAGAAAGGCCTTGAGGGCAGCGGCAAAAGTCATGCCCACCTCAGCATTGACGTTAACCTGGTTAATGCCCTTGAAATTGAATTCAACTGGGTCTTCAGCTGTAAGAATCTTAATGTCTTCACTGTTTAAGGAGTTAAGCGCGGAGTAGAGGGTAACGGTTTTACCAGATCCAGTGGGACCGGTAACAAGCAACAAACCCTGCGGTCTCTGCAGGCAGCGTCGCAAAGAGGCAAATGTGTCTGGGGTGAAGCCAAGCTGGGTTAGGTCAACATTCAGCGAGCCTTTATCAAGAATACGCAGAACTATGCCTTCGCCGTGGAGAAGTGGCAGAGTTGAGACACGAAAATCAACCGCTTTATTCCTGCCCACACGGATCTGGATGCGTCCATCCTGAGGAACGCGACGCTCTGTGATGTTCAAGCCAGCAAGGATTTTCATGCGGGCTGCAAATGCGTTTTTTATGTTGAGCGGCAAGTTCATGGATTTGAACAGAGAGCCATCCTTGCGATAGCGAACCTGCATGGTCTTTTCAAAGGGCTCTATATGGATGTCACTGACGCCAGATTTGACAGCTTGTACAAGAATACCGTTTACCAATTTAATAATAGGGGCGTCTGATGCAGAAAATTGCTCAAATGATCCCTCTTCAATGGTGTCCGGGCCTATTTCGAATTCTTCTGCAGCATCAGACACCAGGGAACCGAAGTCTTCCACCTCCAGGAGGCTTGGTCCTTCCTCATGTGCGTTTGTATCCAGACCAAAGAATTCCTGATATTCCTCCTCGCTGATCTGGTAATATTTTTTATAAGCATCAATAATGTCTCTGTAACCAGAGACACAGGCTTGTATCTCGATGCCCATGGCATCCTGCAACTCCTCGATATCCATGGAGTCGGTTGGTTCCACCATGGTAACCTGCAAATAATTATCTTCTAGCCGAAGGGGGAGGGCAAGATACTCTTTAGCAATGTTATAAGGAAGTTTAGCAAGGGCCTCTGCAGTGGGATGGGTTTCATTCAGGTTGATATGAATAAAACCGTGCATGCGGCTGAGAAAGTTGGGTACAGTATCTGACTCAATAGTCCCTTCCTCAAGCAGGATGCGGCTTATCCGCAATCCAAATCTTCTCTGGAAAGTTTTGGCCTCATCAAACTGTGCAGAGGTAATGTACCCGGCCTTACTCAACAGTTCTCCAATTTTGAGCTTGCTTGCCCCAGATTGGTCTTTAACCGTTCGTTTAGTTGTCGATCGAGGATTTGTTGCTGACGGGTTTTTTGCCATGATAATAAGTTAGCTGAAGGTTTATCCTGTCTTCGTAAAGCCCGTTGCCTGAGAGTTGGCCAGTACCTACAAACCAACCACTACAGTAGAGGAGGCAATGGACGCATCGAAAAATTCATATTCTATTGAAAGAAAATCCCAGCCTCAATGCCTTATAAAGATGGATGGGGACTTTCTTGCGTCTAAGGTGCCAACTATTAGTCGCATTGGGTACGGATTTTCATTAATTGCCAGGCATTAAAACATGCCTGAGTACATTCTTGTGTTTGAGTATGAACCGATCCAAATATTTGCCCATGGAGAAAGGCCTTCGCATGGTCAGATATTGTAATATTTTTATATAAATTTCAAGATGTTGAAGAAAAAAAACGAGTTTTTGTCGAGATTATATTCGCGGCAAACTTATATAAAATCTCTCAAACACATACCTGTAATTATTCTACCGCAAAAAAGAGCCATGGTCAAAAAACTGGCCGTATATTTTTTGCAAATATTTAATATGTATAGATTTATATGAACAAATGACCCTCAGTTATTTGGCATTGGGATTTAATTGAGAGAAGTGCATGGGAAAGCGTTTGGCCAGCTGTGCTAGCAAGGGAAGCATAATCTCACGCATGGAAGGTTCTGCCGCAGGAGAAGTACGAAGGAGCAGAATGTGATACCATTCACTGAGGTTGGCATTGGCTATAATTTCTGTTTTGCACGAATTGGGTAGCACAGTGCGAGCTGCCTGTGGCGAGGCAGTTTTAAGTAATTTAAGATAGTTGCGCTCGCAGTGCAGCATGCTCTCTTGCCACAGTGCGAATTCTAGGCTTTCTTCCGTAAAAAAAAGCGGTTTAATAAAAGTGACTTCATTGCCAAACTTATCAGCGCCATAGCGGCAATATCGTTGGCTTTCTTGAAGAAAGGAACAAGGTCGATGCCGAACCAGCTCATGCGTTACTGCCCGATTTGCCACGCATTTAACCGCAAGATAACGGTGTTTGCTGTGGAGGGGAGCTGGCAGTTGGTCCACTTCCGCAAGGGGAATTTTATTGATCGTGAATGCGGCGTTTGCAGGTTTAGCGAGGGCAGACAGGTCTTCAAAAAAGATGGAATGGCGTGCATGTAAAAAGTGCAAGATGGCTAAAGGGAGCTCTTCTTGGGGATTAAGCTGCCACAATTCGCGGAATGCTCGGATTGAACCTGTGATAAGTAAACTGCTTGGCTTAAGCTGGTCAATCTGAATGTAGCGAGGCTGGCAGGCATAAAGTGAGGTGATAGCCTCTGGGCCAGCCCCTTGTATCTGCAAGGTCAGTATCCCCATTTCCAGAACCGAACTATGCTTAAGTTCAAGCATTTTACGCACAAAGGGAAGGGCAGATTCAGAGGTAATTCTGTCTTCACTTTTGTAGCAGATACGGCCACAAAATTCGATCCGCGCTGGCAGACTCTGTTGCTCAAACTCATCAAGTATGACACATTCCGGGGCAATAATACGCATGGGAGTTCTTATTTTGCTTGTGAAATAGAGAGCAGAGAGGCCCTTAGGAACCTTGCACAGCTTATGCCTTGTTTTCTTCTTCCCAGAAAGGAGATAGCTCGCGCAGTTCAGCGATAATGTTGGGAAGAACGCGAAGCACTTGGTTGACTTCCTCTTCTGTATTATAGGTGGACAGACTGAAGCGAATGGAGCCATGGGCAGCGGTGAAGGGAACGCCCATTGCCCGCAGCACGTGGGAAGGTTCCAAGGAGCCAGAAGTGCAGGCTGATCCAGATGAGGCACAGATATTATGCCGGTTCATGTGCAGCAGGATGGCCTCGCCTTCCACATATTCAAAACTGATGTTGCAGGTGTTGGGCAAGCGTTGTGTCCTGTTGCCGTTGAGCAAGGACTTGGGAATGGATTTCAGTAAACCATCTTCCAGCTTGTCCCTCAGGGCACGCACCCTTGTATTTTCTTCTTCAAGGTGTGCCGCTGCCAGCTCGCAGGCCTTACCAAGTGCCACTATGGCCGCTACATTTTCCGTTCCACCCCGACGACCATGCTCTTGATGGCCTCCGTTTAAGAAGGGGATAAAAGGGGTTCCTTTGCGAATGTAGAGCACCCCAACTCCCTTAGGCGCATGCAGTTTGTGACCGGAAAGGGAAAGAAAATTAATGGCCATTTTTTTCAGATTAATGGGGATTTTTCCGACGGCCTGAACAGCGTCGGTATGAAATAAAATACCTTTTTCGTGGGCAATTTGTGCCATCTCTTCAATGGGAAAAATAACGCCTGTTTCATTATTTGCCCACATTACACTGACAATCGCAGTTTCCTCAGTTAAACTGTTGCGGTACTGCTCTAAATCCAGGGTGCCATCGGCCTCCACATGCAGCCTAGTGATATGATATTTACGCCCGGTTAAAACCTCTAGATTGTCGCAGAGATTTTTGACAGCCGGGTGCTCCACCCGGGTAGTAACCACATGGTTTTTTTCCGGATAGCGGTGCAGGGCAGAAAAAAGGGCGGTTGAGTCGCTCTCCGTACCGCAGCTGGTGAAAATAATTTCATCGGGCTGCGCCCCAAGAAGTTGGGCAACCTGTTCCCTGGCCTTAGTAATGGCCTGGGCCGGATACTCGGCAAAACTGTACATGGAAGAGGGGTTACCATAGTACTCCTTTAAGTAGGGGAGCATGGCCTCAAGCACCTCTTTTGCAATGCGGGTGGTCGCATTGTTGTCCATGTAGATAAGGGATTTTTGCTCGCTCATGCCCTATCCTCCTCAACGACCAGAGTTTCAAGCACCTGCTCACGCAGTTTTTTCTCCACATAGCCCTTTAAGGTGGCATGGGAAGAATGACAGCCTGCGCAGGAACCCCGCAAGGAGACAGTGACAAAGTCGCCATCAACATCAATTAACTCTATGTCGCCGTGGTCTTTTTTCAGGGTGGGGCGAATTTCGTGCTCAATGACCTCTTCGATTTTCTTGATCTTTTCCAAGGAGGTCATCCGCTTGGGCCTTAATTGCTGTAGAGCAGGGGCCTTGTCCGCATGGTGCATTTCTTTGTCAAGCAGCTCCTGCAGCTTACCCACACATTTGCCACAACCTCCGCCGGCTTTTGTGAAATTGGTGATATCTTCCACGCTTGTCAGTGCATTTTCTTTGACGGCACGAATGACTTCTAAGTCAGTCACGCCAAAGCACTCACAGACCACTTCGCCCTGGGCCATGGGTAAGATCACCCCGCTATAATCGGCAATGGCCGCTTCTAAGGCCTCTCTTCCCATAACAGAGCAGTGCATCTTTTCCTTGGGAAGACCGCCAAGGGCCCGGGCAATATCATCATTGGTGAGTTTTTTTGCATCTTCTAGCTTCATGCCAATGATCATCTCCGTCAGCATGGAAGAGGAGGCTATGGCAGAGGCGCAGCCAAAGGTTTTGAATTTTGCATCAGTTATTACTTGATTCTCATCCACCTTGATGGTGAGACGCAGGGCATCGCCGCAGGCAATGGAGCCCACATCACCCACGCCGTCCGCATCCTTTATTTCTCCTACATTTTTTGGGTGGATGAAATGTTCCTGAACTTTATCGGTATATTCCCACATAACTTGTTCTCGTTTGTTATAAGTAGATTGCCTTGCCTGGTTCTTTAATGGCCCCCAAGCTTATGTCATTTGTACATTATGGCAGGAGTCCGGTTTCGGCAAGCAGAGATTTGGCAGTTTCCACCAGCTGACCTGTTCCTTCTGGATCTCGTGCCTCCACATAAAAGCGCACTTTAGGCTCGGTTCCAGATGGTCTGATCATAATCCAGGAACCATCTTCAAGAACCATTTTGCGGCCATCTATGGCAATGACTTCGACGATTTTCTTTGTCTCTGTCCCTACTATAAGCATGCTGCCCACGGTATACCGTTCAAGTGCAGACAGGGCAGATAACAAGGCCTCCCCTTGCTGGGAAACGGTTACGCCATCCTTGGCCGGGTAGTAGTGGCCATACTGATCTTCAATTTCGTGCAGATATTCACCCAAAGGTTTTTTTAAAGTCAACACCATATCAAGGGCAATGATGAGGCCGATAAAGGCATCCTTTTCCGGAGTGTGGCCAATGACAGTGATGCCGTCAGATTCTTCGAAACAGACCAAGGCTTTATTGATAACTGGTTTGAATTCTTTAAAGCCGACCTTAGGCTCAAAAACCTGTTCTCCAAGCTTTTTGGCAACGGCGTTGGCAAGGTTACTGGTGGCAACTGTCTTGGCCACCATGCCTTTTTTGCCTTTAACCTCGTGGAGGAAATGGTAGGCCATTGCCCCAAACTGATTCATGGATATTTCAACCACGCCATCGGTGAACCGAATACGGTCGCCGTCAGGGTCAATTATAGCTCCCAATTTAAGCGGCACCTGCTGTTTGGCCAAGGTTTGCATGGCAAGTTGCATATTGGTTGAGGATGGCTCCGGGGCTATGCCGTCAAAGGTAGGGTCAGTGTTGTTGCGTAACAAGGTCAGGCGCTTGCTGCCCGGGTCGCCGAGGAGGGCCTTAATGTAGTCGCGGGAGGCTCCGTGCACTGCATCAATGCAGACAAAGATCTGCTCGTTTTGGCAGTAATTGATCAACAGAGAATGATATTCTATGCCGTGTTTGGCAAAGCCCTGGCGGATAAGCCCCTGCCAACTGGCCAGGGCATCTTCTTCATAAATCTCCGGCAGATCGCCTAGAGGATGCCGCAAGTCCAAACTGCTGGGGAGGAAGGGAACCACCTCTCTTTGGATATAATCGCAGGCAATACTTGTAATGGCATCGGTGAGAATCTCAGCAGCCGGGCCAGCATCGGCAGCATTATACTTGAAACCCCCATATTCCAAGGGGTTATGGCTGGGCGTTAGGTTGATGGAAAAGGCCGCCTTACGCATTAATACAGAGGCAGAGAGGGCGCCTGTTGTTGCCTCGCCCGCATACCAAACCTTTACCTTGTTTGCGGCCAGAACATTAACAACGGCAAGGGCTAGCATTGGCCCGCCAAAGCGGTTGTCAAAGCCAACCACGCAGCCGCGTTCCTGCATTTCGGCAAAGCTCTTTACCCCCAGACTGCTGTGCAAAGCGGGGTTTGTTTCAGCTTCCTTGTACAAGGCCAGGATGGCAGCTGTAACCACGGCCACGGATTTTAAAAAAAGATCTTTGCCAAGGGTGCCGCGCCAACCAGAGGTGCCAAATTTGATGGCCTGTGTCGGTTGCCCCAGGTTTGTGATAATTTCATCGGCTATCAGGTCATATACCTCTTCAATGGCCTCTTGCCACTGTTGCCGTTTTTCAGGATCCTGGCTCTCTTTCCTTTCGACAACAAGCGTCCTGATGGCTTTGAAATATTGGCTGGCCTGATGATCGTTGTGAATAATGTAAGGGCTTATTTTTGCAGCTATTTGATTGCGCATGGTCACCTCGGGTGTGTGAGTTCAATATGCGTTTTGTTACTGATATTTGGACTGCGGTAGTAGTTTAGCGAGGATATTTTTTGCCACCTTCTGTCCTCTCTCATTATACCATCAGCACACTTTTTTCTCTGCAGGCATTTCTTGCAAAGGAGATGCCTCTTCTTTGAGCATGAGCGGCAGCCACTTTTCCCCGGATTGCTTTAGCGGGTAGGCGAGTTGGCAGGTCTCACAGATTATTGCCGCGCGAGTGCTGTCTTCATGCACAGGACCCTTGCAAACAGGGCAGGCAAGTATACTTAAAAGCGCTTTGTCGATCATAATTTGAAAGTCCTCTCTTGGGGTAGGGCTGGGCACTTGCGTTAAAAACCGTTTTTATTCTTGTTCTTCTTAGCATTCTAGCCTTGGTGTATCAATCAGTAAAGTCCTCTTTCCTTGGCTTTGCTTATCATGGTGGAAAAGGGGAGAGTCCCGCGCAATGCGGGCTTGCGAAGTTTATCTTTTCTGTTCTGGTCTTTTGCTCGGAAAAAGTACCTGCCAGTTCAGGGCCTTAGGTATTTTTTTGGGGAAACACGATGTGCAGGGAGGAATGGGGAATATAGATTCCCCATTTGTGGAAAGGTGCTTGTTGTTTGCCGCTGGTAGCAAAACAATGTGGTGAATGTGCAGAGCAAGGTTTTCTGTCTCGGGTGAACAGAAAAATCAGTCAGCATTGGAAATCGTAAACAAAATCAGGGCTTCCCAACGGAAAAGGCCTTTCCCGCGAGATCTCCCAGACCATAATACTGCTGAGCACCGGGAATAAAGGCCAGTGGTTTAAGGAGGTCTGCAGCCGGTAGCCCATTTTCCCCGAGGATAGCCTCTTCTGCCTTAGTATCGACTACTTCGCCGATAAACATGGTGTGCAGGCCAAGTTCTATGGCTTTATGCAGGGTGCATTCAATCACAAAGGGCAACTCTTCGGCATAGGGAGCATGCACAAGGCTGCTTTTTGTTGGTGTCCAGCCTGTTTCGGTAAATTTATTCACCTTTCTGCCGCTAGCTATGCCTATGTAGTCAGCCTCTTTCACCTGAGAAGCAGATGGAATGCCCACGGTAAAGGCCTTGTGTTCCATAATTCCCGCATAGGAATAGGTGGCCTTACGCAAAGAAACAGTAATGCAAACGGGTTTGGAGCAGCAGATACCACCCCAGGCAGCCGTCATCAGGTTGGGTTTTCCTTCACTGTCGTAGGAGCCGACTAAAAGAACCGGCGTAGGGTAGAGAAGGGTTTGGGAGCCAAGTGATTTTTTCATATCTCCTCCATTTTTCGGGTTGTTTCAGGTTGCCTGCAGTAAATAAATATCTGTCAACACAAGGCGCTGAGGTGCCAATGAGAACGGCAACGGCCTGCTCAGGCAGTATCCCCCAAGGGGGAGAAGCTTTTGCAAAGTCACGGAAGGCACGCTTTGCAGAGCGGCTCACCAACCGCCCACGAAAGTGTTTAGATTACCAGACTCCTGTTGAAGTTTTTAACCTTGCCTTGGCTGGTGCACATGCAATTTGCATTTACTAAAAGGATCAATAACAGACCAAGGAAGTACCTCAATTATCAAACCCCACATGAAGTTTTTTGGAAAGAAGCACGTGGGGCTCTTGTTATTTGAATTCGCCAAAGGCAAAACGAAAAACGTGGTCTGTCCCTTATTTACTTTACCGTGTGATTGTTTGTGAGACAGCAGCGATGAATTTTTCAATTTCTTTATTTTTAAATACCAAAATTTTTAAAATGTAAGAAGATTTTTCTGCTTCAATAGATAATTTTCTTAAACGTGAATCATAGTAAATATTATGAATTGAATGCAACTTAATGCTTATGTCGCATTTTTCCAAGCATATGGACAATATTCATCTTTAATTGAAATGCTTTCTACACTAGAAAAAACATAGCCAACGATTAATCCGATAAACATCACAGAGAAAAATATGATTAGCATCTCATTATAAGTTTTTACAAATTCATATGTTAATATAATAGATGTACTTATGGCAATGAGTTCATTTTTTGTATTTCTTCTCTTTATTATCATATAAAATATATTTATCCTTATTGGTTAATTATTATGAATAATAAATGCAAATTATTTTTATAGAATATCATAAAAAATACGTTTTCTATAAAATTTAAAACATGCCATCAAATCAGCTCTCGGTGCCAATTTCATCGCTAGTGTCAAATCCATCCCCATCAGCACCAAAATCATTACTATCTTCGTCTGATTGAGATGCATAACCATAGTTGTCATTAATAAAGTCACCAAAGTGATCTCCGACTTCAAAGGAATAATCACCAAAAAGATCTTCTCCAGTATAAGAATAATACCCTGAATCTGTCGTGGTGGTAGATGAAGAAAAATCATTAAAGTAATCTCTTCGTCCCCAAAGCCCAAAATAGAGTGATTCGGCAAATATTATGCCCTGTGTTATGAATTCCGCTTCTGGGGCATATTTTCCATAAACTTGTTCGGAGGTGCCGTGACATCCGCCACATGCTAATAACCCCAGCCAATCTTTAGCATTTATCGGGTTATTGCCGGCATACTGGTAGAGATTGATGCCGCCCAGTATGCCAATGGGGTCTGGAGTAATCCAGGCGGCAGCCTCGGCATCGTACTTACGGAAATGGAAATGATAGAGGCCGGATTCTGGGTCTAAACGCTGCCCGGTGAAGGTGTATTCGTTCTTGGATATATCATCCTCAAGCAGTTCACCAAAGGCGTCGTAATGGTAGCGGGTTGCAAGTTTGCCTTTGTTATCACTTAAGGCTATGACACTCCCTAGGGCATCATGGCTGTAGAACAGCTTTTCGACTTCATTGCTTCCACCACTTATCTGCCTGGAGAGAAGCATGCTGCCAGCCCGACTGTACAGAGCGCTTTCCGGGCTTTCTCCACCAAGCTCTTCCTGCAAGACCTCAAGACCATCATAGAGGTAGCGCGCATGCATGGCACTCCCTTCCTTGCCAACCCTGCGCCCGATTGCATCATAGCTATAGCTTGTTGTTTCGCCATCTTCCCCCTCAAATGAGGCCAGAAGGTTATCGGCCGTATACTGGTAACGACTTATGCCCTCAGGGCTTTTCCTGCTTTTCGCTTGCGGGTCCACCGTAACCTTCGTGAACGTCAGTGCCTTTTGAGTGACCTACGAGAATTCGTGAGGCTGCGTCGCTCATTTCGATTTCTCGCGTTTCCTTGACGAACAAATGCCGGAAGGAATGCAGGCCACGGTACCCGTCAAAGTCCTTCTGTTGGTCTTCGCTCAGCTGTTCGCGAGTTGACTTGATAAACCTGCCGAAAGCGTCTGTAAACTTATACCCGGCCTGTCCTTGGTGGTCTTTGTACTCTGGAAACAATCGAGATGCTCCGGGCCGCGAGTGGACTTTCTCGACGTACTCTAAGAAGCCGAGCTCGACGAGTTTCTTATGAATCGGTACCGTTCGAATCGATGTTGTTGTCTTAATCTTTTTGTCGTCGTTATCGTTAATGCTAATAAAGTGGATACCGTGCTTTTCTTTGATGTCGTCTATAGTCAGAAAGAAGATTTCGCTCCGTCGCGCTCCGGTAAAGGCCGCCAGCATGGGTGCCCAATAATGCGATGGATAACCGCGCTTTTGAAATTTGGCGAAGTTAGTTTTTTCGAACAGGTACGCGAGCTCTGTCTTAGTGAATGGGCCTCTATGCAGAGGTGGCCCCACTTGTCTGAACAAGAATTTTTGATTTTTAAGTGGAATCTCTGCCTGTAGTTAGGCTGCCAGTTTGACCGTCGGCAGCATCACGGCATATGCCTCATCAGGCGTTTTCTTTTTTATTCTGGAATGTGGT
>RRZU013168744.1_pt1 | contig 43725 bp, 39 predicted proteins | sample 2165561 | NCBI WGS metagenome assembly RRZU01 (sample SAMN10456909, study PRJNA506462) | wastewater metagenome | isolation source: wastewater sludge | place: USA: Moscow, Idaho | reverse complement strand
TTGGATACAATCTAAAGATGAGATTTAACCAAATCAAAGCACAAATTATTCATTGGCTCGAATTTTTAATTTTTGTATTGGCCAGTGTATTTTTAAAAATAAATTTAAAAACTCAAAAAGTGGGTTTTTAAGGAATGACTATTTAGACAAAACGGTGGGAAAGGATAACTACTTATTGTTTCTAACCGCTGATCATGCTGGTGCTGAAAATTCAAATTATCTTAAAGATAATAAATACAATGTAAAAAATATTCCTTCGAAAGAGATCGTGGGAGCCTTAAAAAAAAAATCTAATGAAACTTTTGGTGCAGATTTGATATTGGATTATTCTAATTTTAATCTTTTTTTGAATAAAGAAATTATAAAAGGGAAAGGGTTAGAATTTACTAAAGTGAAACAAAGTTTCAAAGAATTTTTGATGACACAAGAACAAGTTAAAAGAGTATATACTGAAGAAGAAATTTTAGCGTCTTCTGGTGATGATTATTTTTTAAGTTTTATTGCTAAGGGGTATGATCCTAAACAAAATGGTGATATTGTTATATTAGATAAAACAGGTTATATGCAATATCAAGCTACTGGAACTACACATGGTTCGCCGAATAGTTATGATACACACGTACCTTTACTTTTTTATGGATGGCAAGTTCCGAAAGGAGAATTACACACAAAAAAATATATTACACAAATTGCACCAACGCTTTCGCAAATGTTGAAGATTCCTTTTCCAAATGGAACGGAGTCTGAAGTATTGGAAACACTTTTCCAAAAAAATTAAAGTATTTAATTTTTGAAAAACAGAAAAACTCCTGTCTTAAATATTTAAAGACAGGAGTTTTTAAGTTTTGGATTCTAAAATTTATTTTCCACTTCAGCGGCCTCTAACATTAAGTAATGCAGATCAGTATTTTTTATGAAAGGTTTCAATAAGTCACTTCCAGGGCCATACATGGCTAGTTCACTATAATCGGCAGAATGATCCATACTAATCCAGCCAACTGAATTGTACTTCTTTTGAATGTCAGCAAGCACTTTGAATGGCAAATGTCTTGGATTGTAAAGGCCTTCTTCTAATTTAATATTCGAATAAAAATTTAAAATTTCTTTCGCTTCATCTTCTTTTAAAATAGTTTTATTGGCATATTCAATTCTGTCTATTACTTGTGACACAGTGGTTTCTTGTCCAATTCCATTTAAAATCCAATCGTTGGTTTGTTTGTATTTTTGGATGCTATCAAAATTAGTATTGGCATCTTTTCCGTAGATGATTCCTGGATTTGCATTTCCATGATCAGTTGTAATAATAACTAAGGTATTCTTGTCTTTTTCGGCAAAATCAATTGCAACTTTTATTGCTTCGTCATGTGCAACTTGATCATAAAGTAATCCAGCGATATCATTCCCATGTGCCGCCCAATCCACTTTTCCTGCTTCGACTTGAAGTACAAAACCATTGGGATTATTTTTCATTTTATCAATGGCACACGCTGTCATTTCAGCTAAAGATGGAATAGAAGCCGTTAGTTCTTTACTACTTTCTCTGTCTTTTGAATAAGGAAGACCATCGTGGTTAAACACACCAAGTATTGGTTTGCTATTGTCACATGCCAGCATTTGGCTTTTATTTTTCACTACAGAAAACCCATTGTTAGAAAATTCTTGGTACAAATCCCGTTTGTCTTTGCGGCTTTCAGAGGAGAAATAATTATTACCACCTCCCATCATAATGTCAAATTTCAAATCAAGATACATTTCAGCAATACTTTCCTGACTATTTCTGCTTTTTGAAGCAATACAAAATCCCGCTGGTGTTGCATGCGTAATTGGAACTGTAGTAACGCAACCCGCCATTTTTCCTGCTTTTTTAAATTTTTGCCATATTGGGATGTATTCTTCTCCCTTTATACCAACATTTAACGAGCCGTTTTTTACACGAAAACCGCTGCCCCAAGAAGAACTTGCTGCTGCAGAATCTGTAACAATTGATGTAGCCGAGGACATGTCCATCAATGATCGCGTTACTTTATTGTCTTTATATAATTGAATCCAATTGCTTCCTGTTCCCGTTTTTCTATTGAGGTAGATATCGGCCATGTTCAGCGTACCAATACTCATTCCGTCACTAACGATTACAATGATGTTTTTTGCTTTTTTATTCTTTTTTAAAGTGTCAAAATCAAGCCCGTGCGCATTTCCTTCAAAAGGATTTAATACCGTTGCGCCAATAGCAAATAAAGAACCGTTCCTGAAAAATTTCCGTCTATTCATTGTTTGTGAATTTTTTTGTAAGAATTTCAAAAGTAAATAAACTACTTCACTGATTATGTTAAAGAATTGATTTTTTTTGAATAAATAGGTTTTAGAGTGCTACTGGTTTTTAAAGTAAAAAATCCCATATGCTCTGGCAAATGGGATTCGTATTTTAGACTGTTGTTGCTATGGGTAACGGAATTTGATTTTTAAGTAAATCTTCAAATGTTTCATGTGCTCGGATTAAATGTCCTTTGCCGTTCATCCACAATACTTCGGCTGGTTTATATCTAGAATTGTAGTTTGAGGCCATAGAATAACAGTATGCGCCAGCGTTTCTAAAACTTAATATGTCACCTTCTTTTATTTCAGGAATTCTTCTGTTATTTGCAAAAGTATCAGTTTCGCAAATGTATCCCACGATGGAGTAAAAACGCTCTTTCCCTTTTGGATTAGATATATTGTCAATTTGGTGTTGTGACCCGTATAGCATTGGACGAATTAGATGATTAAAACCACTATCAACTCCTGCAAATACAGTTGATGTTGTTTGTTTGATTACATTTACTTTAACTAAAAAAGATCCGGCTTCACTCACTAAGAATTTACCTGGTTCAAAGATTAGGGTTAATTCTTTCCCATATTCGGCACAAAAAGCATTGAATCTTTTTGATAGTTTTTTACCTAATTCTTCAATGTCAGTTTCGATATCGTCTTTTTTGTACGGCACTTTAAATCCACTACCGAAATCTAGGAATTCGAGATTTTTAAAGTTTTTAGCAGCATCAAATAATATTTCTGCAGCATATAAAAATACTTCTATGTCTAGAATATCTGAACCCGTGTGCATGTGAATACCCACAATATTCATTTTAGTATTTTCAACAATACGCACAAGGTGTGGTAGTTGGTGAATAGAGATTCCAAATTTACTATCAATATGACCAACTGAAATATTAGTATTGCCTCCGGCCATTACGTGAGGATTGATACGAATACAAACAGGAACATTAGGATGTTTAGCACCAAATTGCTCTAGGATGGATAAATTATCAATATTGATTTGAACTCCCATTGCATTTACTTCTTCAATTTCTTCTAAAGAAACACCATTTGGAGTGTAAAATATTTTTTCTGGGGCATAACCAGCATGAAGTCCTAATAATACTTCTTGAATCGAAACAGTGTCTAATCCGGCCCCCATTTCTTTTAATAACTGAAGTATAGCAACATTTGACAAAGCCTTCATTGCATAATTGATGCGCAACTTATCAACCTTTGAAAAAGCCTTGGTTAATCTATTGTATTGTGATTGTATTTTTTCGGCATCATAAACGTATAATGGACTGCCAAATTGTTCTGCTAATTGTACTAAGTCTTTTGATTGCATGATTTTTAATTTTGGGCAAATTTATTATTCTTTATTTAGTTCCACAAGTTACTGAATGAATTCTAACAAATTATAACAAAAAGTTATAAATTAAACATTTATTTGAAATTTTATAAAAAAATAACCCTTGACAAATTTTTTCTGTCAAGGGTTGAAAAATGGTATTCAGAACTTATAAGTTGGGTAAATCACCAGTTCCTTTAGTTGGTAAATTAGTATAACCCATCAAGTATTTATCGACTTCTCTGGCAGCTTCACGGCCTTCAGATATTGCCCATACAATTAAAGATTGTCCTCTTCGCATGTCGCCCGCAGTAAAAATATGAGGAACATTCGTTTGATAATTGGTCGCTTTATAATTGCTCCTCATATCAATTTCTAATCCTAATTGATCGCTCAGTGTTTTTTCGGGACCAGTAAATCCTAGTGCCAATAAAGCTAAGTCACAAGGCCAGATTTTTTCCGAACCTTCTTTTTCTATCAATTCAGGTCTTTGTCCTGTTGTCATTTTCCAAGCTACTTCAACGGTTTTTAAACCTGTCAATTGACCGCTTTCATTTGAAATGAATTCTTTGGTATGGATTAACCAGTTTCGGTTACAACCTTCTTCATGGGAAGAGGAAGTTTTTAATTGCAATGGCCAAAATGGCCAAGGCGTAGTTTCGCTTCTTCCAACGGGTGGTTTTGGTAAAATCTCAAAATTAGTCACTGATTTTGCTCCGTGTCTGTTTGAAGTTCCCACACAATCGGAACCTGTATCTCCACCACCAATAACAATCACATCTTTACCGGTAGCCCTTATTTGATCAGGAATTACCTCGCCATATAGCGATTTAGTTTGTTGTGTCAAGAATGTCATAGCTTGAAAAACTCCTTTACTTTCGATTCCTTTGGTAGGCAAACTTCTTCTTTCAGTAGCGCCGCCGCATAATACGATAGAATCAAATGCACTCAATTGATCAACGCTATAATTAACGCCAACATTTACATTCGTTTTAAAAGTAATTCCTTCAGCTTCTAAAACAGCAACTCGTCTGTCGATAATCCGTTTTTCTAGTTTGAAATTTGGAATTCCGTAGCGCAATAATCCACCAATGGCATTGTCTCTTTCAAAAACCGTAACGGTGTGACCGGCACGATTTAATTGTTGTGCAGCGGCTAAACCAGCAGGACCAGAGCCTATTACAGCTACTTTTTTTTCTGTTCGGATTTCTGGTGGTTGTGGTTTGATCCATCCTTCAGCAAAACCTCTCTCGATAATGTTTTTTTCAATATTTTCGATTGCTACTGGTTCGCTTATAATTCCTAATACACATGATTTTTCGCATGGAGCAGGGCATAAGCGACCTGTGAACTCAGGAAAATTATTAGTTGATTGTAGTATTTCCAAAGCACTTTTCCATTCTTCCTGATGCACCATGTCATTAAAATCGGGAATCAAATTCCCTAATGGACAGGCACTATGACAAAATGGAATTCCACAATCCATACATCTGGATCCTTGTTCTTTGATTTTATCTTTGGTTAACGGAATTGTAAATTCATCGTAATTCGATACCCTTTCAGGAACGGCAACATTACTTTCGTCGGTTCTAGTATATTCTTTAAATCCTCCTATTTTTCCCATGACTATAGTGCTATTAGTTCTTCATTTTTTTTTTCTTCGGCTAATCGCTGCAATGCTTTTTTATAATCTGTAGGCATTACTTTGATAAAATGGTTGTGTTGGTTTTCCCAATCTTCTAAAATTCTTTTTGCTAAAGGACTATTGGTAAACATCGAATGATTTTTTATCAAACGTTTCAGTTTAGTACAATCATCTTCTTCCAAAGTTTCAAAAGCGACCATTTCCATATTACACAAGGTAGCATCGAATTTTTTATTTGGATCAAAAACATAAGCAACACCACCACTCATTCCAGCTGCAAAATTCCGTCCTGTTTTTCCTAAAACCACGACAGTTCCTCCAGTCATATATTCGCATCCGTGATCTCCAATCCCTTCTACAACTGCTGTTGCTCCAGAATTTCTCACTGCAAAACGCTCTCCAGCCATTCCGTTGATATAAGCTTCGCCGGTGATGGCACCGTAAAGTGCTACGTTGCCAATAATAATATTTTCTTCTGGTTTGAAAGTAGCAGTAGGTGGGACTTTGACGATTAATTTAGCTCCCGAAAGTCCTTTTCCTAGATAATCATTACAGTTTCCATGTATTTTAAAGGAGAGGCCATTGGTTGCAAAAGCACCAAAACTTTGTCCGGCAGTACCTTCAAAATCAACTAATATAGTGTCATCGGGTAAACCTTGTGCGCCGTATATTTTTGAAATTTCATTGCTTAATATCGCACCAACAGAACGGTCTGTGTTTTTAATTTTAAAAGTAACTCGGGTTCTTTCTTTCCGGTAAATAGAAGGAATTGCCGCTTTTATAATGTCAAGATCAAGTACATGTTCTAAAGCATGGTCTTGTGTAGTCGTATTGTGGTTTGGAACTTCTTTAGCTTTTTCTGGTTTATATAAAATAGTAGATAAATCTAATCCACTTGCTTTATAATGCTTGATGGCTTTATTGAAATTCAGTTTTTGAGATTGTCCCACCATTTCTTTTAGGGTTCTGAAACCTAATTGTGCCATTATTTCTCTCAACTCTTCAGCAATAAAATACATGAAGTTGATGATGTGTTCTGGCGTTCCTTTGAAATTTTTTCTCAATTCAGGATCTTGCGTTGCAATACCTACTGGACACGTATTCAAGTGACATGCTCGCATCATGATACATCCCGAGGCTACTAATGGCGCTGTTGCGAAACCAAATTCCTCCGCACCAAGTAATGCTGCAATTGCAACATCACGTCCCGTTTTTAATTGCCCGTCACATTCTAAAACGACGCGACTTCTTAAATCATTTAATATTAAGGTCTGTTGCGCTTCGGCTAAACCAAGTTCCCACGGAATTCCGGTATGTTGCAATGAAGTTAATGGTGCAGCTCCTGTTCCTCCATCATAACCTGAAATCAAAATCACATCTGCTTTTGCTTTAGCAACACCGGCAGCGATTGTTCCAACACCTACTTCAGAGACTAGTTTCACATTAATTCTGGCTTCACGGTTGGCATTTTTTAAATCAAAAATTAACTGTGATAAATCTTCAATAGAATAAATATCGTGGTGTGGCGGCGGAGAAATTAATCCAACATAAGGAGTGGAGTTTCTCACTTCAGCAATCCAAGGCACTACTTTTTCGCCAGGTAATTGTCCGCCTTCTCCAGGTTTTGCACCTTGCGCCATTTTTATTTGAATCTCTTTGGCATTGGTCAAATAGTTGATAGAAACCCCAAATCTTCCAGAGGCGACTTGCTTGATAGCACTATTTCTAGAATCTCCGTTTAAGTCTTTTTGAAAACGTTTGGGATCTTCTCCACCTTCTCCCGAATTACTTTTTCCACCAATTCGGTTCATTGCAATTGCTAAATTTTCATGCGCTTCCTGACTGATGGATCCATAAGACATAGCGCCAGTTTTGAATTTTTTTACAATTTCGGTCCAAGGTTCTACTTCGTCAATTGAAATAGGATCCAAGTTATTGAATTCAAATAAACCTCTAATAGTCATTAAGTTTTCACTTTGATCATTGACCATTTTAGCATATTCTTTATAGCTTTCGGGACTGTTGAAACGTACTGCTTGCTGTAATTTAGAAATCGTTGTTGGATTAAACATGTGTTTTTCTCCATTTCTTCTCCATCTGTAAATTCCTCCAATTTCTAAAGGAAGTAAACTGCTGACTTTTGAATTTGGAAATGCATTTTGGTATCTTTTCTTGATTTCTTTTTCAACTTCCATCAGACCAATTCCTTCAATTCGGGAAGGAGTGTAAGGGAAGTATTTAGAAGTAAATGTTTTATTTAATCCTAAAATTTCAAAAATCTGTGCTGCTCTGTAGGAATGTAAAGTAGAGATGCCGATTTTATTCATGATTTTCAGAATCCCTTTTTCAATAGCTTTATTGTAATTTTTAATGGCATAATTCGCTTTTATACCAGTGATAAAGCCCTGATTTACTTGGTTGTGAATAATTTCATTGACCATGTAAGGATTAATCGCACTGGCACCATAACCAAATAATAAGGCGAAATGATGCGGCTCGCGCGGTTCTGCGGATTCAATAACGATTCCAAATTTTGAACGAGATTTCAGGATGTTAAGCGAATGATGAATGTAAGAACAGGCTAATAGCATTGGTATTGGAGCCATTTTTTTGCTTACATCTCTGTCTGAAATAATCACGATATTACAACCTTCGGAAACTGCTTTAAAAGTAGCTTGAACGGCTCTTTCTAAAGCACGTTCTAATCCGTTTACACCTTTTTTTATATCGTATAAAATAGAGATTGTTACTGATTTGAAGTCAACATGATTACTATTTTTTATTTTATCTAAATCCTCATTTGAAATTACTGGATTTTGGATTTTTAACTTTTTACAATGTTTTGGAACAATGTCAAAAATATTATAATCTCCACCAATTGCTAAACTGATATCAGTAATAATTTCTTCACGAATTCCGTCTAACGGCGGATTAGTAACCTGAGCAAATAACTGTTTGAAATAGTTGTATAAAAGCTGTGGTTGCTCAGATAAAACGGCTAATGGCGTATCATTACCCATAGAGCTTAGTGCTTCGGCACCTTTTGCTCCCATTGGATTTATGATTGTTTTTAAATCCTCTAGCGTATAGCCAAAAAGTCTTTGTCTTGTTTCAAAATCAACACTTTCTACAGGAATTGAATTGTGAGTATACGGTATTTGGGCTAATTGTACTAAATTTTCATCCAGCCATTGTTTATAAGGACGTTTTGTTACAATAGTATTTTTAATCTCGTCATCTTCAATAATTCGGCCTTCGTTCATGTCAACTAAAAACATTTTCCCTGGTTCTAAACGACCGTGTTGAATCACATCCTCTGGCTTGATTTCAAGAACTCCAATCTCTGAAGACATAATTACGAAACCACTTTTTGTCAATGTATAGCGCGAGGGACGCAAACCATTTCTATCCAATAATGCCCCGATCACGTTACCGTCTGTAAAAGGAATTGAAGCAGGACCATCCCATGGTTCCATGATACATGCGTTATATTCGTAAAATGCTTTTTTATCGTCAGACATCGTTTGGTGTTTTTCCCAAGCTTCAGGAACCACCATCATCATGGCTTCTGGCAAGGAACGTCCGGTCATCAATAACAATTCAATTACCATATCCATCGAAGCAGAATCTGATTTTCCTTCTAAAATAATTGGAAATAATTTTTTGATATCATCTCCAAAAATATCACTTTGCATCAATTCTTCCCGAGCACGCATGCGGCTAATATTTCCACGAAGTGTATTAATTTCACCATTGTGACACATATAGCGGAAAGGTTGGGCTAATTCCCAAGATGGAAATGTATTGGTAGAAAAACGTTGGTGAACCAAAGCCAATCGGGTTACCAACTCGCCATCTAATAAATCAGTATAGTATCTGCTGATATCTTCAGGCATCAACAAACCTTTATATATGATGGTAGTGGTCGAAAAACTAGAAAAATAGAACCTGTGACTTTCGGAAATTCGTGAATTTATAATCGTGTGTTCGGCAATTTTTCTTGCGGCAAACATTTTGGCGTTAAACTGTTGTTCCGTAAGTTCTAGTCCATTTTTACCAACAAACACCTGTTTTACAGTTGGTTCCTTTTTGGCAGCAATTTGGCCTAAATTAGCAACATCCACAGGAACCTCTCTCCATCCTATAATTTCTAAATTTTGCGCTTTTATAGCTGTTTCAAAAGTCGTTTTACAAAAAGCGATTTGGTTTGGGCTTTTGGGCATAAAAACCATTCCTACTGCATATTGTTTGGTTTCAGGAATTTCAAAATCACAAACTTTCTTAAAAAAAGCATGAGGTATGTCAAATAATATTCCCGCTCCATCTCCAGTTCTTCCATCTGAACTCACAGCACCACGGTGTTCTAGTTTGATTAAAATATCGAGTGCTTTGTGTATAATATCATTTGATTTAATACCGTTCAAATTACATATAAATCCTGCTCCGCAATTGTCGTGTTCAAATTCGGGCAAATAAAGACCTTGTTCTTTAACTTTCATGCTTTCTATTTTTTTATACAAAAATAAATATTTCATTAAATATAATGCATTAAAAACGCGAATACAACTCTATTTTTGCAACATTATTTTAAAAACAATGAATTAATTGCATTAATAAAGCTTAAGCCTTTCGGAAATGATAAATCAATAATTTGCTTTTTTTTAATGTAAGAAATAGAGTTAATCCTTTTAAAAGCATGTGGCTAGGCAAAAATAATTCAATCGTTATAGTAATTTTTCCCTTTACATTTTATGAAGCTTTCTTCCCTCAGAGGAAATAAAATTAAAAATGTAAATCATATTTACGAAATGACACAAACTATGTTTTTTTAAATTGAAAAAGATTTCTCTATTCAGATGTATTTTGCTATTTTTGTGGCACTTTTATTCTGAAATAAATTCAGAATCCAGACAAATTCTATATTATGAACATACACGAATATCAAGGAAAAGAGATTTTAGCTAGCTACGGAGTTCGCATTCAACGCGGAATCGTTGCTAATAGCCCAGTAGAAGCCGTTGCCGCGGCCAAACAATTAACTGCCGAAACTGGTACAAGTTGGTATGTTGTAAAAGCCCAAGTTCATGCAGGTGGACGTGGAAAAGGTGGTGGAGTTAAACTTGCCAAAAATTTACAACAAGTAGAAGAAATTGCAGAACAAATCATCGGAATGCAATTGATTACGCCTCAAACTTCTGCAGAAGGTAAAAAAGTACACAAAGTTTTAATTGCTGAGGATGTTTATTATCCTGGTGAAAGTGAAACTTCAGAGTTTTATGTTTCTGTTTTATTGAATAGAGCGACAGCTCGTAACATGATCATGTATTCTACTGAAGGTGGAATGGATATTGAAGAAGTGGCGGAACATACACCACATTTAATTTTTACAGAGGAAATTGATCCTTCTGTTGGACTACAAGGTTTTCAAGCAAGAAGAATTGCTTTTAACTTAGGTCTTTCTGGAAATGCTTTCAAAGAAATGGTGAAATTCATCGATTCTTTATACAATGCTTATATTGGATCTGATGCTTCGATGTTTGAAATAAACCCAGTTTTAAAAACATCTGACAATAAAATCATGGCTGTAGATGCTAAAGTAAATATCGATGATAATGCATTATACAGACAAAAAGCCTATGCTGATATGCGCGACATTCGTGAGGAAAACCCAATCGAAGTGGAAGCAAAAGAAGTAGGATTAAACTATGTTGACCTTGATGGTTCTGTAGGATGTATGGTTAACGGAGCTGGACTAGCAATGGCAACTATGGATTTAATTAAGTATGCTGGTTTTGAACCTGCAAACTTCCTTGACGTAGGTGGAACAGCTGATGCAAAACGTGTGGAAACAGCTTTCCGTATCATCTTAAAAGACCCTAACGTAAAAGCAATTTTGATTAACATTTTTGGAGGAATCGTTCGTTGCGACCGTGTTGCTCAAGGTGTTGTTGATGCTTACAAAAACATGGGGGATGCAATTAAAGTACCGATTATTGTTCGTTTACAAGGTACAAATGCAGCTATTGCAAAAGAATTAATTGATAATTCAGGAATGCCTATTTTATCTGCTGTAGAATTTCAAGAAGCAGCTGATCAAGTAAAAGCGGCGCTTTCTTAATTACAAAATTGTTATATATTGAAAAACCCTGTTTGCTTTTTGGCAAACAGGAATTTTTTTGTTTTTGACAACTAAAATTTTGGCATAGAACAAATCATAATAATAAATAAAAGTGTAAAGCATTCTGACCTACAACGGTTATCTTTGTTTTAATATTTTTTTAATTACTATGAAACTCCATATACAAAATAAGTTTACTTCCGAATTACCTGCTGATCGCAATGAAATCAATTTACCAAGACAGGTTCAGGAAGCTTGTTTTTCGTATGTATTGCCCAAAAAACCATCCAATCCTTCGCTGATTCATGCTTCAAGTGAAGTAGCAAATGCGATTGGTCTTTCGCAAGAAGATATACTTTCCACTGAATTTTTAAATATTTTTTCAGGAAGTACCATTTATCCAGAAACAAAACCTTTTGCATTGAGTTATGCCGGACATCAATTTGGGAATTGGGCTGGGCAATTAGGTGATGGGCGTGCGATCAATCTTACCGAAGTTGTTCATGAAAAGAAGTCATACACTTTGCAACTAAAAGGAGCAGGGCCTACGCCATATTCTAGAACTGCAGATGGTTTTGCCGTTTTGCGTTCTTCTATTCGAGAGTATTTGTGCGCCGAAGCGATGCATTATTTAGGCGTTCCTAGCACACGATCGCTTGTGCTAATGCTATCTGGAGATCAAGTATTGCGTGATGTGTTGTATAATGGCAATCCTGCTTACGAAAAAGGTGCTATTGTTTGTAGAGTGGCTCCTTCTTTTATTCGTTTTGGTAGTTTTGAATTGTTTGCTTCTCGAAAGGATCTTGTTAATCTCAAATTACTAGCGGATTTCACCATTAAACATCATTTTCCTCATATTCAAAGTGAAGGGGTCGAAAAATATCTTGCCTTTTTTCAAGAAGTAACTCAAACTACGATGAACATGATTGTACACTGGCAACGAGTAGGTTTTGTTCATGGAGTTATGAATACCGATAATATGTCTATTCACGGCATCACTATTGATTACGGCCCTTACGGTTGGTTGGAAGATTATGATTCGGGCTGGACACCTAATACAACAGACAGACAGCATAAACGTTACCGTTTTGGGAATCAACCTGAAATTGCGCTGTGGAATTTGTATCAATTGGCGAATGCTTTGTATCCACTGATAAATGATGCTAAACCACTTGAAGCTATTTTAAATGCTTTTGCTGCGGATTATGAAAAGGAATATTTGAGCATGATGCAAAATAAGCTTGGCATACATGACAGACTTGATGATGATCTATTTTTAGTAAACCGTTTGACCGAATTGCTTGAAAAAGTAGAAACAGATATGACTATTTTCTTTAGAAATTTGAGCAACGTAAATAAAGAAAATACAGTTTCTGAATCCTTCGATACGATAAGAGATGCTTTTTATAACGAAAAGGATTTGAATGAAAAGATCTTGAAAGATTGGCACGATTGGTTTGAAATTTATAATTTCCGAATCAAGGAGCAAACGCAATCTGACTCCGATAGAAAAGATAAAATGAATGCTGTAAATCCTAAATATGTATTGCGAAATTACATGGCTCAATTGTGTATTGATGAAGCGGATAAAGGAGATTATTCGTTGTTAAAGGAACTCTTTGAAATGCTTAAAAAACCGTACGACGAACAACTAAACTTGCAAAAATGGTTTGCAAAAAGACCCGATTGGGCCAGAGATAAAGTAGGGTGCTCGATGTTGAGTTGTAGTTCTTAAATCCTTGTTAAGACCCTAAATATACAAAAATTAAACTTCCGAAATTTTATATCGGACAACAATGCTTTCAAATATAAAGAAATAAAAAAATCCTGAACTTTCATTCAGGATTTTAATTTGGTTTTAATGTCCAATTTCTTGAATCACATCTGATTCATATATTTTGAAACCCATGTTGTTTTGCTTAGCAATTCTTAAAAGTGCTTTGGCTACTGTTTTACCTTCAATGGGTTTGTACTTTTTCAAGTTTCCAAAAAATAAAAAGGAAAGTGTTTTCATAAAAAAAGCACCCACTTTTTCGCCTAATCTAAATTCAGTTCGATTTCCTAAAAGAAGCGAAGGTTGCAATACAGAAACGCTTTCGAAATTACAATCTTTAAGGAAATCTTGAATTTCTCCTTTTGTTTTTAAATAGAAATTTCCAGATTTTGCATCAGCACCAAGAGATGAAATAATCAAATAGTGTTTGACTTTGTTTAGCAAAGCAAAAGCAGCAAACTTACTCGGATATTCAAAATCTACTTTTCTAAAAGCATTTTGACTTCCTGCTTTTTTGATGGTTGTACCAATAGTGCAAAAGAGATCATCGCCAACAACTAATTCTTTATAGGTTTCCGGCTTGTCAAAATCAATGATGTGTTGCGTTAATTTTGGATGCTTTATTCCTGTATCTCTTTTTACGAAAGTGACTACTTTATCGTAATGGGAGCTTTCTAAAAGTAAATTCAATAAATGGGAACCTATTAAACCACTACTTCCAATCACCAATGCCGTTTTCACGTTTATGATTTTTTATTCTTACCGAAGTTGAATTTCACTTTTTCAACTACTTGAACTTTTGAATTTCCTTTTGGATATTGTTTTTTGGAAGTGTTTTTTGTAGCAGGTCTTGATTTTGAAGGCGCTTCGTCACCTCTTGATTTTTCTTCGTCTCTAGGTTTTGCCTTAAACTCTGGTCTGTCTTTTGATCCTTCTTTTGTAGGGATTTGTGCTTTATGTTTGGCTAAAACATCGTTTGGATTTTTCGGGTTTTCTTTCGTTCCACGCAAGTGAATTACCAATGCATTCAGGAAATTACGCAACACTTGATCGCCACATTCCATATAATTCTCATGTTTTTCATCACGGAAAAAAGCCCCCAATTCTGATTTAGTGATTCTAAAATCTACTAATTCTAATATTTCAACTATTTGGTCGTCACGTAGCATTAAAGCCACACGAAGTTTTTTAAAGATGTCGTTATTTGTCATTATATTCTAATTTTTTACAAAGGTACGGTTTAAAAGCAATTGCAACACAATTTTAGAGTCAGAATTGATTTTGGTTCAGAATGTGAATTATGGCATCTAAATCTTCTTTGGTGTGATTGGCGGTAATTACAATTCTATTTAAAATTGTAGAATCTGTTGGGTATTTAAAATGGGTTACTATAATTTTATTGGCAGTCAAAATTTTAGAAAGCCCTTCTATTTTTGGGTAAATTAGCGGATAATTACGGTCAAAATGAATGGTTTTTTTTTGTGTTAAATGAGCATGAATGTAGTTTAAATTGTCTTTCAATTTTTGATGCTGTTGCAAATAGAGTGGTGCTGCATCAGCCATGGTTTGAACAAAAGCGGCATTCATTCCGGCACTGGAAACGAAAGTGTCATGATTTTTTATTTGATGAATAAATTCAGAATCGCCTGCAATTACGCCACCTGTCAGGCCAAAGGCTTTTCCTAAAGAAGACACCATGATTTTTCTTTTAATGGATGGAAGATTGACTTCCAGAAAAATGCCGCAACCATTCGTTCCTAAAATTCCAAGCGAATGTGATTCGTCAATAACAAATGTGATTTCCTTGTTGGACGGAATCGAATTCAGAATAGAAAAATCGATTGGTTTCACATGAAGAGAAGGAACAGAGTCTGTCAGAATAGTGATTTTTTCAGTTGCGGTATCGAGCAAACGAGGATTTAATTCATTTTCAATAAAAACCGGTAAACTATTTGGCACTTTTATAGCAATATGCGTATTCGGGAAATGAAAAAAGCAATCGGTTGCAGGTGTTAATGCTTCAATAACTATTTTTCCCGCCAGCATACCGGATGAAACTGTAAGAACCGCATCTGCTTTGATGTAATTGACTAAAAAGCGTTCGCCGTTTTCGTATGCATTCAGTTGAATGTTAGAGCTTCTTGAACTTCCATAAGCCGTTCCCCATTGCAAAATATTTTTGATGAGCAGTTTTTGGAATTCGGGATGTGTGGGTAAACTCAAATAGGCGGTTCCTCCAAAATAGCGGTATTCTTCCTTTTCGATTTTAATTATTCGATCCGGGAATTGGTTGACTTTCACTTTGAATTAAATTAAAGTTACTCCGGTTCCATTAAGATTTGGATAGGATATTTTACCAAAATCTATGGTTACGCCGGTTGCAATGTCTTCTGCCAAAAGTAATGCGCCGTCCATATCTACATAATCCAATTGTGGTAATAAATGCGCAATCGCTGATATTCCCACTGTGGATTCGGTCATACAACCCACCATCGTTTTCAAACCTAATTTCTTGGCTTCTTGAATCATTCTTCTTCCAGGAGTTAGTCCGCCACATTTTACTAATTTGACATTCACACCATGAAAATGTTGGTGACATTTGGCCACATCTTCTTCAACAATACAACTTTCGTCTGCTATTATTGGTAAAACGGAATGTTTGAAAACTTCCTTGTGTCCTTCCCAATTATCGGCTTTCATGGGTTGTTCTAAGAATTCTACCCCTAACTTTTTTAACTCAATTGCATTATTAATGGTTTCTTCCATACCCCAACCACAATTGGCATCAATTCTAAAAATAGCATTGGTATGTTTTCGAAGTTCGGTGACAATGGCAATGTCTTCTTTGGTTCCTAGTTTTATTTTATAAATTGGCCAAGGCAATTCCTTCATTTTTGCCACCATTTTTTCGATGGAAGCAATGCCAATCGTATAATCGGTCAACGGATTTTTAGCAATGGTGTAATTCCACAATTCGTATAGTTTCTTTCCTTTTTTGCGTGCGTACAAATCATTGTACGCCATGTCCAAAGCGCATAAAGCAAACATATTCTCTTTTAGATATGGATGGATTTTTGACCAAAACTCTTCTGGAGTTTCATTTGTTGTGCCTTCGATTATGGAGCGAATTTTCTCTAAATCCTTCATCATCACCGGAACGGTTGTTTTGTAATAGGGATTGGAAGTTGCTTCGCCAAAACCAGAGAAGCCGTCACTCTTTAATTCCACAATCAATGAAGGTTGAAAGTCAATTGATTCTCTTGAAATCGTAAAGGTATGTTTTAATTTGAGGTTGTATGCTCTTAAGATTAGTTCCATTTGATTCTAAATTTTAAATTAATGATTTATTGTTGTAAATCTTGTTAATTTTTATCTTTTTGTTAAATTTTAAATGCTTTTGCTTTTGTTAGTTTTTTGCTTTTAAAAGTGCGGATTCATTATTTAGTTTTTGTGTTTTGATTTAAAAACAATATTTTAGCTAAAAATAATAATTTGATGGATACTTTCGAAGAAAAGAGGAGTTTAGTTTTAGAGATGATTGCTTTTTCTGCCGTTGACGGACGTTTGCACAAAAGAGAATATGAATTTCTAGCACTTGTTGCTAACGAGTTGGGTTTTGATCTGGATGTTTTTAATGATTTATTTCATCAGGAACTTCCGCAACTTCCTATGAAATCCGAATTCATGCGTATTCAGCAATTTTATAGATTGGCTTTATTAATGCATAGTGACGGGGTTTTGCATAAAAAGGAAGCAGTAGCAATCCAACAAATAGCAATTGAAATGGGACTTAATCCGTCAGCTACAAAACGCATTCTTAAATTGATGTATGAAGCGCCAAATGTAATAATTGACGGTGAAGTTTTATTAAATGTTTTTAAGGAACAACATAATTAAGTCAGTTGTTCTTGCAATTTCTTAATCTCATCACGGAATTTTGCAGCCTGCATAAAGTCTAAATCTTTTGCCGCTTTTTCCATCGATTTTCGTTTCTCGCGGATCATTTTGTCAATTTCTGGTTTAGACATATATAGATTTTCCGGTTCGGCAGCGGCGGTCATAGTAAGGCCCAATTCATAATCTGCCAATGGATTTTTAGTAAAGGCACTCTCGATCTTTTTGTTAAGCGCCATCGGAACTAGATTGTTCTCTGTGTTGTAATTGATTTGTTTGGTTCTGCGATAATTGGTTTCATCAATCGTTTTTTGCATGCTAGCCGTTATTTTATCCGCGTACATAATCGCTTTTCCGTTGATATTTCTCGCTGCACGACCTATTGTTTGCGTAAGCGAGCGATGGCTTCTCAAAAAACCTTCTTTGTCAGCGTCTAAAATAGCTACTAATGAAACTTCGGGTAAATCCAAACCTTCACGAAGTAAATTTACACCAATTAAAACATCAAAAATTCCTTTTCGTAAATCCTGCATGATTTCTATTCGTTCCAATGTGTCTACTTCAGAATGAATATAACGACAACGAATATTAACTTTGGATAAATATTTGGCTAATTCTTCCGCCATTCTTTTGGTTAAAGTGGTCACTAAAACACGTTCGTCAATTTCGGCCCGAACTTGAATTTCTTCAATTAAATCATCAATTTGGTTCAAACTTGGTCGGATTTCAATAATTGGATCCAATAATCCGGTGGGACGAATCACCTGCTCCACAACGACACCTTCGGTTTTTTGCAACTCATAATCGGCTGGCGTTGCTGAAACGTAGATGACTTGGTTTTGCATGGCTTCAAATTCTTCAAATTTCAAAGGTCGGTTGTCCATTGCTGCTGGAAGTCTAAAACCGTATTCCACTAAATTTTCTTTTCGGCTTCTGTCGCCGCCATACATGGCGCTAACTTGCGAAAGCGTTACGTGACTTTCATCCACCACCATTAAGTAATCTTTTGGAAAATAATCCAATAAACAAAAAGGTCTTGTTCCGGGTAAACGACCGTCGAGGTAACGCGAATAATTTTCAATTCCAGAGCAATAACCCAGTTCCCGGATCATTTCTAAATCGAAATTGGTACGTTCTTCCAATCGTTTTGCTTCTAAATGTTTTCCGATTTCCTTGAAATAATCAACTTGTTTAAGCAAATCCTGTTGGATCTCCCAAATGGCTCCTTGCAATACATCAGGTGAGGTAACGAACATATTAGCTGGGTAAATAGTAAGCCTTTCAAATTTTTCGAGGACTAGCGAATTCTTAGTGTCAAAACTTTCAATTTCTTCTATTTCATCACCAAAAAAGTGGATTCTATATGCTTCATCCGCATAACTAGGATAAACATCTACCGTGTCACCTTTTATCCTAAAACTTCCAGGATTAAAATCAGCTTCCGTTCTGGAATATAAACTTTGTACCAGTTGATGTAATAGTTTAGTTCGAGAAATGACTTGTCCTTTCTCAATTGGAATTAAATTTTTCTGGAATTCTACAGGATTTCCAATACCGTACAAGCAAGAAACCGAGGCCACTACCAAAATATCTCTTCGGCCTGAAAGCAATGAAGCGGTAGTTGACATTCGCATTTTTTCCAGTTCTTCATTGATGGATAAATCCTTTTCAATAAATACGCCGGTTACTGGCATAAAAGCTTCAGGTTGGTAATAATCGTAGTAGGAAACAAAATATTCTACGGCATTATTCGGAAAAAATTGCTTGAATTCCGAGTACAATTGCGCTGCCAAAGTTTTGTTGTGTGCCAAAACCAATGTGGGTCTTTGCACTTCCTGAATCACATTGGCCACCGTAAATGTTTTTCCTGATCCAGTAACTCCTAAAAGTGTCTGGAATTTATCACCATCAATGATTCCCTGAACTAATTTTTCAATCGCTTGTGGTTGGTCGCCTTTGGGCTGATAATCGGATACTACTTGAAAATTCATTTAATTAAATTGCTGATTGCAAAGGTACAAAGGAATTTAAGAAAAAAAAGTTTAGAAAAACTTAAAACTTCCAGGTTTTTTGTTGCGCTGCGCTTAAAAAAGTCCAAGCTACAATGCGGCTTGTTTTTTGGCCTTGAGCCATATCAATTGTTTTGATTTCGACAACACTTACCTTGTTTAATGTTTTATAAAGACTGGAAAGATTCTCTTTTTTAGAAACTAAAGTTGTAAACCATAAACACTGCATCGGATATTTTGCACTTTCGTAAATCATCTGAGTAACGAAACCTAATTCACCGCCTTCGCACCATAATTCAGCATTATGTCCGCCAAAATTTAAAACAGGATTAGTTTCGCTCCGTTCGGCTCCGCCACGTGTTGTTGTTTTGGTTTTTTCTAAATTATTTATTTTTCGAACCGTACTTTTTGTGGCTTCATCCTGCGAGGCATGAAAAGGAGGATTGCAAATAGTGAAGGTAAATTTGTCTTCGGGAGTAATTATATTTTTAAAAATAAAACGCGATTCTGTTTGTTGTTGTAAACTGATGACATCAATCAGTTTTGGATTCTCTTCAATGATGGCGCTGCAATTTTCAATTGCTTTTAAATCAATATCGGTTCCTACAAAACTCCATCCGTAGGTTGAAGCACCAATTATAGGATAGATGCAATTCGCTCCCACACCAATGTCAAGACCTTGAACTGTTTCTCCTTCAGGAATGATTCCGTTGTTGCTTGACGCTAATAAATCGGCGATATAATGAATGTAATCGGCTCTTCCGGGAACGGGTGGACAAAGATAATTTTTAGGAATATCCCAGTTTTGAATGTCGTAATGCGACAATAATAGTGCTTTGTTAAGGGACTTTACCGCATCTGGATTACTAAAATCAATAGTTTCTTTGGAAGCTTCAGGATTGTGCGCATTGACGGAAACAAAATGCTGTAATTCAGGAGATTTTGCTATTAATTGCTCAAAATTATACCCAAATCTATCTAGGTTTCTGGGATGTAAATTGGTCTTTTCGGTAATCGTTTTCGGTTTTATTTTTTCCATTTCGGCGCAAAGATAGTCAATCTTTTTTTGTCAATTAATAGATTGTCAATCCAAACATTCCATCATCAATAAATCGCCTTCGTCATGTTCTATTGTTACGATGCCGTCTTTGATTGCATAATTGCTACTTCCGGTTCTATAACCGATGGTCAGACTATCATCTTTCAATGGATAAAATAAATTATTGGAATGAATTCCAGTCACGTGACCAATGGGAATTAATGAAATTGGCGTGTTCGCGGTGTACCATTTTTCGAATTTTTTAGGCAATAAAAATACTTTCGAATGATCGTCTAGAATAACAATTTTTAATAAATTTCGGTATTTAGGAATGTTGGTAAGATTGGTGATTGTATGATCAGCTCTTCGTCCGGTGGCCCAAACAACATTTACGGCAGGAATTTTTCTTTTGATTAAATAGTCAAAAGCCTTTTCTAAATCGGTTTTATTCTGGTCTAACGTATGAATGATTTCGATTGGATACTGAGACGTTTTGTAAATTTCAGGGTCAAAACCTCGATCGAAATCCCCTAAAAGCACATCGACTTTAATATCTAACTCCATAACACGAACCATAGCCGAATCTAATACAACTACTAGCGGAGACCATTCGAGCAACTGACCCAACAGTTCCGGATTGCAGGAAGCACCGTTAGCAATGATTAAAGCAGGTTCTTGGTCGTCGCGGACGATATGGTGTGAAGACATGGATAATTATGAATTATGAATTGAAAATTACGAATACAAATATACTTATTCAATTGTGTAATTTCTAATGTCGACTTCACTAAGGGAGAAATAACCCAACGGATAATTTGTGCTGTCAGTGGTATTGATGATGTTTCCTCTTACGGTTGCTGGCGGTGATTGAAATGGCCCACCAGAATCATTTCCTGCGATGCTTACCAAAACACTCATGTAATTGTAATAAGCTTTAGAAATTCCAAAGTGACTTACCTCAATGGTGTCGTCTTTTTTTAGCGCATCATTTTGCGAGATGCTGAAGAATTCGTTTCCGTTAATAAGTTCATCTTGGTCTACATAATAGTTTGATTTCAACTGATTTGAATACACATATTTGTATAAATAATAATTGGTTTCACCAGCAGGATCTTGGTAGAATGTTTTAATTTCTATATCGGTTCCAGTAAAACCACCTTTGTTATTTTGAACAATTTTTGTAATGGGTGTAACGGGTTTCATTGTTTCGGTTGCGGTGTAAGTATTGCCGTTGCTCACAACTGTCAACGTGTACGTTTCATTGAGTACCGGAATAAAAGTAGCGCATGTATATTCGCCAGCATTCGTGGTTTCTGCAAAAATAAAAACAACATTAGCGCTGTTTTTGACGGAAACGTTTGCTCCTGAAACTTTTGGGATTTCAGTGCTGTAAAAACCAGTTGTAGTTGTCAGTTTGATTCGTTGTAGATTTCCCGAAGTTCCTTTTTTCCAATTAATTGCTGCTTCGATAACCAGTTTTGGCGGAGCACTGTCTAAGTCTACTTGGATAACATCTTCACAGCCTGTTGAAAAAACAGCTAGGATTAGCATCAGATATACTGTTATTTTTTTCATGATTTTATTTTTTATTCTCTTATTAGATGAAAAGATTAAAACTTAAAGTTATAACTCACTGCAGGAACAATGCCAAAAATCGAAGTTTTTATGGCTTCATTGCTTCCTGTATCTACATTTTGTCTGAAATTGATAGAAGCGGCATTTTTCCGATTGTATAAATTGTAAATACTGAAAACCCATTCTCCTTTCCATTGACGGTCTTTATTGCTTTTTGGAGTCAGTGTTGCGGCAATATCTAGGTGATGGTAAGCCAGTAGACGATTTTTATTTCTCAGTCCATAACTAGGAACCGTAATCCCTAAGTATTCATATTGTCCAACAGGATAGGTGACCGGTTGTCCACTTTGCAGCGCAAAATTAGCGCCAAAAGACCATTTTTCATTTAAAGTGTACGAAGAGGTGATTGCAATATTATGCAGTTTGTCGTATACTGAATTGTACCATTGTCCGTTGTTGATTCCAGTTTCTAATGCTGTTCTTCCTGGAGTTTGTTGCTCTGATTTGGATAAAGTATAGGAAACCCAACCATTAAATTTCCCTTCGTTTTTTCGGAACATGATTTCCAAACCGTACGATCGTAATTGGCCGTTAAGTATCACTTGTTCGATAGCCTTATTAGCAATCAAATCAGCGCCGTCTATATAATCCAATCGGTTTTGAACTTCTTTATAATACGTTTCTACTTCTAGAGAATACATCCCGTTTTCTAAGTTTTTAAAGTATCCCAAAGCCACTTGATCAGCAATTTGCGGTTTAATGAAACTATCGCTTGGCGTCCAAACATCAAGTGGAGTAGGCGATGAGGTGTTCGAAATCAGTTGTAAATACTGTACTATCCTGTTGTAGCTCGCTTTTATAGATTGGTCGTCGTTGATTTGATATGCCAATGAAAAACGGGGTTCCAGATAATTATAGCTCTCAATGACTTTGTTTTTGTCATAAATGGTAGTGCCAATTGGGGTCGCTTTTTCATAAATTTGTAAATCTGGATTGAAAATCACCGGATTATTATTTTCATAAATATTTACAGTAGATTGTCCTAAACGGTAAAACATACTGTAGCGAAGTCCGTAGGAAAGTGCTATTTTATTGGATAATTCGTGATCAGCATTGATATAAACTGCGGGTTCAAACGCATATTTTTTATCCAATTGATCAAAATTAATTCCAGATTCCAGATTTGACGGCTTGATGGTTCCCGGATTGAACTCATAATAAATACCGTTTAACCCGTAATTCAATTTGAATTTGTCCGAGATATAGTTCTTAAAATCGTATTTGATATTATAGTTTTTAATGCCAGAGTCCCATTGGAAACCAATAAAATCCAGATCCAAACCATAATAGTAATCGCTGTAAATGAGCGATAAATTCGAAAATAATTTTTCGGAAAATAAGTGGTTCCAACGAAGGTTTAGAGTCGAATTTCCAAAAATGTTGGAGAAGCTTTTGTTCAAGCTGAAAACATCACGACCAAAATAACCCGATAAATACACGCTATTATTTGAATCTAGTTTATAGCTCAACTTGGTATTCAAATCATAAAAATAAGCGGAGTTGTTTTTTTGTTCTTCGGAAAGTTTCAGGAATAAATGTGCGTAGGAACTGCGGCCGCCAATAAGGAACGAACCTTTGTTTTTTACTAATGGTCCTTCGGCCAAAATACGGCTAGAAATCAACCCAATTCCACCATTGAGATGAAAACTTTTGCTATTGCCATCTTTTTGATAAATATCCAAAACGGAAGAAGCTCTTCCGCCATAACGTGCAGGAATTCCACCTTTGTACAACTTTAAATCTTTGATAGCATCGGGATTAAAAACAGAGAAAAATCCAAAAACGTGTGAAGAATTAAATATGGTTGCTTCGTCTAGTAAAATTAAGTTTTGATCCGCTCCACCTCCACGAACATTGAATCCAGACGCGCCTTCACCAGCATTAGTGACTCCGGGAAGTAATAAAATAGATTTTAAAACATCAACTTCACCCAAGACAACAGGCATTTTTTTTATAGCTGAAATAGAGAGTTTGTTAACGCTCATTTCGGGTTTCTTGATGTCTATTTTTGTTTTATTGCCGGTAATGACAACTTCTTTCAAAGCGGTTTCATTACTATATAAATTGAAGTTGTTTGTTGTATTTTGGTTTAGATTTATTGATGCCTCAGTGTTTTGATAGCCCAAATAGCTTATTTGTACACTGTATATTCCTTTAGGAAGTGTAATAGAATAAAACCCATATTCATTGGTGGTTACGCCTGTTTTTACTTCTGGAATTACAACATTCACACCTATTAAAGTTTCGTTGCTGTTAGCATCAATAATAGTTCCGCTTAAGGTAAACTTCTCTTGAGCGAAAGAGGAGAACACGGACAGTAATACAACTAAAAAGGTGCTAATTTTCTTTGGAGCCATTGTTTAAAATTTATCAAAATAAAGTATGCAAGTTACAGGAAATAGAACAGCAATTCACACATAACAATTGTTAAGGTATTGCTAATAAAAAAAGACAACCGTTTCGGGTTGTCTTTTAGATATAATGTAGAAAATAATTAAGCTAATTTAGCATCTAAATTTTCTTGTATCGCTTCTAAGAAAGCTTCGGTAGTCAAATAATCTGCAGCAGTCAAACCTTCTGGTTTTACTAACATTGCTAAATCTTTAGTCATTTTTCCGCTTTCAACAGTATCAATACATACTTGTTCTAAAGCATGACAAAAATCAATTAATGCTTGGTTTTCGTCAAGTTTACCTCTGTGCTCTAATCCTCTTGTCCATGCAAAAATAGACGCAATTGGGTTAGTAGAAGTTGCTTTTCCTTGTTGGTGTTGTCTGTAGTGACGTGTTACGGTTCCGTGAGCCGCTTCTGCTTCTAACGTTTTTCCATCAGGAGTTACTAATACCGAAGTCATTAATCCTAATGAGCCAAAACCTTGCGCAACAGTATCTGACTGTACATCACCATCGTAGTTTTTACAAGCCCAAACAAATCCACCGCTCCATTTCATTGCAGAAGCAACCATGTCATCGATTAATCTATGTTCGTAAACGATACCAGCTTCATCAAATTGAGTTTTGTACGTAGATTGATACACTTCTTCAAAAATATCTTTGAAACGTCCATCATAGGCTTTCAAAATAGTATTTTTTGTAGAAAGGTACAAAGGCCATTTTTTTGTCAAAGCCATTTGAAATGAGGAATGTGCAAAACCGTAGATACTTTCGTCAGTATTGTACATTGCCATCGCAACTCCGTCTCCTTTATAGTCGTATACTTCCCAAGTTTGTGTTTCTCCTTCTTCAGGTACAAAAGTCATGGTTAGTTTTCCTTTTCCTTTGATAACTGTATCTGTTGCTTTGTATTGATCTCCAAAAGCATGACGACCAATAACGATAGGCTGTGTCCAACCTGGTACTAAACGAGGTACATTTTTCATGATAATTGGCTCACGGAAAACGGTTCCACCTACAATATTACGGATTGTTCCGTTTGGAGATTTCCACATTTTTTTCAAACCAAATTCCTTAACGCGGTCTTCGTCTGGAGTAATCGTGGCACATTTAATACCAACATTGTATTTTTTTATTGCTTCAGCAGAGTCAATAGTGATTTGGTCATTACTAGCATCTCTGCTTTCCATTCCTAAATCGTAATATTTAATGTCTAAATCTAAATAAGGAAGAATTAATTTTTCTTTAATAAAAGACCAAATAATTCGTGTCATTTCATCGCCATCCAATTCAACTACTGGGTTAGCTACTTTAATTTTTGTCATAGTGTATCGATATATGTAATTCTTATTTTTTAAACGTAATTACAAATGTAACAAAACGATATCGTAAAAGAAAATGCGTGTCATTAAGTTTTTAGTAGTGTAAATTGAATTGTGAAATCAGTGTTTTTACTGATAAAAATTATGAATGTGAAAAGCATACTCCTTATAAATTATCAAATAGCAAGTGCTTAAAACACTTTTCAATCGCTTCTGAATTTGAGAGTGCATTGAACACCTTGATTTTACGCCAAAAAAAAAGCCCCAACAGTGTTGGGACTTTTATAGTAAAGAGATATTTGACTATCTTCTTTTGTCTCTAATCTTAGCTTTTTTACCAGTAAGTTCTCTAAAGTAGAAAATTCTAGCTCTACGAACTGCACCTTTTTTGTTGATTTCAACTTTTTGTAAAGCAGGTAAGTTTACTGGGAAGATACGCTCAACTCCAATAGCACCTGACATTTTACGAATTGTGAAAGTTTCGGTATTAGCAGAACCTCTTCTTTGAATAACAACTCCTTTAAAAAACTGTGTTCTAGTTTTTTCACCCTCTCTAATTTCGTAGTAAACAGTGATTGTGTCTCCAGCTGCAAAAACTGGGAATTCTTTTTTTGCTACAAATTCGTTTTGAACGAATTTCATTAAATCTGCCATGATATTTTTAATTATGGTTTTAATAAATCAACATTCGCGGATCTCGCCAGAGGTTAATCTAATTTGGATGCAAAAGTAGAGAAAAAAGTTTAAAGTTTAAAATTTTTCTTGTTTAAAGTTTAGAAGTTGTTGTTATCCAACTTTTAGGCCTAAACTTAAACTAATTATTACTCTTCCAGCATATCTGGGCGCCTGTTCTTTGTGTGTTCATACGCCATATCCTCTCGCCATTTGTCAATTTTAGCAAAATTTCCGCTCGTCAAAACCTCAGGAACTTTCCATCCGTTATAATCCGCAGGACGTGTATATATAGGTCCTGATAATAATCCATCCTGAAAACTATCCGTCAATGCTGAGGTTTCGTCACTCAAAACGCCAGGAATCAATCGAATCAATGCGTCCGATAATACCAAAGCTCCTAACTCACCACCACTCAATACATAATCACCAATTGATATTTCTTTGGTAATAAAATGATCGCGTACGCGCTGATCCACACCTTTATAATGTCCGCAAAGGATGATGATATTTTCATACATTGACATCGTATTGGCCATTTTCTGATTAAGGGTTTCCCCGTCCGGCGACATATAAATGATTTCGTCGTACGTTCTTTCGCTTTTCAAATGTGTAATGCAAGCATCAATAGGTTGTACCGTCATCACCATACCAGCACCGCCGCCATAGGGATAATCATCTACACTTTTTTGTCTGTTGGTGGTGTAATCCCTTAAGTTATGAAAATGAACTTCTACTAAACCTTTATCAATAGCGCGTTTCATAATCGAAGCCTCAAACGGACTTCTCAATAATTCTGGGAGAACGGTAACAATATCAATGCGCATAATTTCTTTTCTAAGTTTATTTCATCAGTTTGCCATTTTGGCTCGAGTCAAAGCGCAAAGGTACAAAGTTTTTAAGACTCAAAGTTTTTCAAATAAATGAATGACCAAATTAAAGTTGAAACTTTTTTTTAGGAGCTATTTCCAGCTTTACACTCTATCTTTCCTTGCTTAAAGAAAGCAAGGAAAGGATGCCGTTTCAATCTGGGCTAGGATTTAGTACAAATAGAACGATTACTGTACTAGAAGTACCTATCATAACAAAGCACCACAAACAAAAGCGACAATACTAATTAGCGATTCGTTTTGTTTTTGGTCCTTTTTATGCAAATCTTAAAGTATTCTAAAATGTATTGATTTACAGTTTTTTATTGCTGAATTTTGATGTTCAAGAAAGGATTATGAAAAATAAAATTCTTGTTTTAAGAAATTTAACTTTGTTCTCGGCAAGTCTATTCGTGATGAATTCTTGCAGCTCTATACCTAAAGGAGCACTGGTGATTCAAGATTTTGATCAGGAAAAATACCTAGGCAATTGGTACGAAATTGCACGAATGGATTTTGTTTTTCAAAAAAACTTAAGCAATACAACTGCTGAGTATTCACTAAACGAGGATGGAACGATCAAAGTAGTCAATAGAGGTTTTAATTACATAAAGAACGAATATGTAGCCGCTACAGGAAAAGTGAAGTTTGCAGGTGATTCAAATGAAGGAAAATTAAAAGTTTCTTTTTTTGGGCCATTTTATTCAGGATACAACATTATTGCGCTTGATTCTGATTATAAATATGCGTTGGTTGCAGGTAAAAGTTTGAAGTATCTGTGGTTGCTTTCGCGAGAAAAAACAATGCCTCAAGACGTAAAAGAAGAGTATTTGAAAAAAGCGAAAGATCTTGGTTACAATACTTCTGAACTGATTTGGGTAAAACACAATTAGTTTTTAAAAACAGAAAAGAGAATTGTTTGCAGCCTTTTTTGCTAAAACGATACCACTTAATAAAGAAAAACAGACTTCAATTAACTGAATCCATTTAGTGAGAATTTTCAAATTGTCTAATTTAATTCGTAAATTTGCACTTTAACAAAAATAAAAAAAAATGGAAAACGGAATATATGCTAAATTCAACACCACTAAAGGTGCCGTTTTAGTAAAACTTACACACGACTTGACTCCAGGTACAGTTGGGAACTTTGTAGGACTGGCTGAAGGAAACTTAGAAAATAGAGTAAAACCACAAGGGGTTAAATTTTATGACGGATTAAAATTTCATAGAGTAATTCCTGATTTCATGATTCAAGGTGGTTGCCCACAAGGGACAGGAACTGGAGACCCAGGCTACAAATTTGATGATGAATTTCACCCAAGTTTAAAACACAATCGTCCGGGAGTTTTGGCAATGGCCAATTCAGGACCTGGAACAAACGGTTCTCAATTCTACATTACGCACATTTCGACAGATTGGTTGGATAACAAACATACTGTTTTTGGACATGTTGTAGAGGGACAGGATATTGTTGATGCTGTTGAGCAAGGTGATGTTTTAGAGTCTTTAGAAATTATCAGAGAAGGTGAAGAAGCTAAAAATTGGAATGCAATCGAAGCTTTCATAACTTTTAAAGGGTTACGTAACAAGCGTGATGCAGCCTTAAAAGCTGAAGAAGAAGCCGAAATGGAAAAATTAGCTGCTGGTTTCGAAAAAACAGAAAGTGGCTTGCGTTACCAATTCATTCAAAGAGGTGAAGGTAAAAAAGCAGAAAGCGGAAAAACGGTTGCTGTTCATTATGAAGGTTCATTGGAGAACGGGAAAGTTTTTGATTCTTCGTACCCAAGAAAAAAACCAATTGAATTCAGATTGGGTCAAGGTCAGGTTATCGAAGGTTGGGATGAAGGAATTGCCTTATTGCGAGTAGGTGACAAAGCGCGTTTCGTTATTCCTTCTTATTTAGGGTACGGATCGCATGGGGCTGGAGGAGCAATTCCACCAAATGCTACTTTGATTTTTGACGTAGAATTAATGGAAGTAAAGTAATTTAGTATTCCGTGGCCGGATTTTAATGGTCAGCGATTGTTAAATAAATAAGAGACGCCTCAAAATATAATTTTGAGGCGTTTTTTTATATGTCCAGTTTAAAACTCACAATTATTTTTTCCACTTTATACTGCATCCGATACTTGGTTTTTGAATCGGATTAATAGTTCGATTGTAAAGAACGCCATCAATGGCACCACGCAAATCATTTCCGCTTAAAGCAAGGTTGTTTCCTGGTCTACTGTCATCCAGTTGACCCCGATAAACCAATTTATCTTGAGTGTCGAACAAGAAAAAATCAGGGGTACATGCTGCGCCGTATGCTTTGGCAACTTCCTGTGTTTCATCGTAAAGATAGGGAAACTCAAAATTATTTTCAAAAGCAAATTCTGTCATCAATTCGGGAGCGTCTAGAGGATAATTTAGGATGTCATTACTGGAAATCGCAATAATCCCAATACCCTGCACGCGATAATCATTAGCTATCATCAAAACTTCTTCAATAACATGATGTACATAAGGGCAGTGATTGCAAATAAATAGGACTAATGTTCCTTTCTCACCTTTTAAATCTGCAAAAGAAAACCATTCTGAGGAATTGGTGTCTTTCAAATAAAATTCAGGAGCAGTTGTACCCAATGGTACCATTTTAGAAGCAGTTTTTGACATTGAAGTTTTTCCAGTTTAAAGTTTCAGGTTTAAAGTTAAGGAAAAGGATTCATTTTTAGATTCTAAAACACTAATTTTTGTCTGTAAACCATTTGATTTACAACTTTAGTAAAGGGAAATTGAGATGAGGTTTAGAAGCGTAGAACGAGAGTCTTGTTCTGTCAGGAGAATTTGGGCTAAAAAAAACACCTTCATAAAATGAGGTGTTTAAAATATTTTGATAATTAATTGCTTGCAGTATTTGCAACAGCAATTATTTTTAAAGTTTTAATTCCAGATGGTAGTTGCCATTCTACTTCGTCATTTTCTTTAAAGCCAATTATAGCAACACATATTGGAGCTAGAATAGAAACTTTCCCTTCTTTAATGTTAGATTGTGAAGGCATGACAATTTGAATTTTCATTTGCTGTTTGGTTGTGAGATCTTCGACTGTTACTTTAGATTTCATTCGAACAATAGATTCATCAAAAACATCTTCTTTGTTGACAATTGCTCGGTCTAATTCTTGCGTAAGCAAAGCGATTTCTCTAATGTTCGTAGCGTCTTTTGCGCTTTTTACCAATTCCCTAAGAATGTTGTAATCGGTAATTGTCAAAGTTGGAGTAGGTTTCATATAATATTAGTTTAAGTTTATTTTTTCAGTTTTTGTTTTGTTTTCATAATTGTTAAAAAACAACGATGCAAAACTTTCATTCGTTTTATGATCAATTCTTCTATAAAAAACATCTGGAGTTATTGCTTTCGGAGAATCAAATCCACAAGCTCCAATGAATTCTGCAAAAGCTTTTAACGTGTTGTTGTGAAAATGAGCAACACGCACACTCTTGTCAGTTATGTCTAATCCTTTGTATAAATTCTTATCTTGAGTAGCAATGCCCACGGGACATTTCCCGCTGTCGCATTGTAATGCTTGAATGCAACCCAAAGCAAACATCATTCCTCGTGCACTATAACAAGCGTCAGCACCGAGAGACATTGCTTTGGCAATATCAAAACCGGTAATGATTTTTCCTGAAGCCATAATTTTGATTTGATCTCTAAGTCCATATTCTTTTAAAACTTTACTCACAAATATTAAGCCATCAGCAAGTGCCATTCCCATATAATCAATAAATTCTAATGGTGCTGCTCCAGTACCTCCTTCAGCTCCATCAACGGTTATGAAATCAGGAACAATTCCAGTTTCTTTCATTGCCTGAATAATTGAGATGAATTCGTCCTGACGACCAATACAAATTTTAAATCCAACGGGTTTTCCTTTAGACAGGTCTCTCATTTTTTTCAAAAAATATAATAACTCTACACCATTTGAAAAAGCAGTGTGACCAGCAGGCGAATGGACTGCAATATGAGGTTGGATATTTCTAATTTTTGCAATTTCAGGCGTATTTTTTTCTCCAGGCAATAACCCCCCATGTCCTGGTTTTGCTCCTTGAGAGAGTTTTAATTCTATCATTTTTACTTGTGGGAAACTTGTTTTTTCAGCATATAATTGTTCTGAGAAAGTACCATCGTCATTTCTACAGCCAAAATACCCTGTTCCAATTTGCCATATTAAATCACCGCCTTCTAAATGGAAATCACTAATTCCCCCTTCTCCAGTGTTGTGTGCGAATCCGCCTAATTGAGCTCCTTTATTCAAAGAGGAAATGGCAGTTTTACTCAATGCTCCGTAACTCATCGCACTAATGTTATAAATACTAGCGCTATAAGGCTGAAGACATTGTTCGTTTCCAACTGTTGTTCTGAAAAATTGTTTGTCAGCTCTTTTTGGATAAATAGAATGTGCTGCCCACTCATAACCAATGCGGTTAGGATCATCCTGCATTCCGAAGGAAATAGTCTGTTTTACATTTTTGGCTCTCTGATACACAATAGAACGCTGTCTGCGATTGAAAGGTTTTCCGTCTAATTCACCTTCAAAAAAATACTGACGCATTTCTGGACGAAAAGATTCCAAAAAATACCTAAATCTACCTACAATAGGGTAATTTTTTTTGACGGTATGACTAGATTGTGATGTATCCTGAATTATTATATACAATAAATAAAACGGAATAATCAAAAAGAAATAATTAAGATTACCTAAGTAAGCCAATACGCAACTGATTACTAAAAATGAAATGGTAGCTACCCAAATAATGTGGTGTACTGCTAATTTTTTTAAAAACATGTTTTTAAATTAGTTTAGGTTTTAAAAATGGTGATTTTTAAAACCGTTGAATAAATATAAATGGTGTAAAGAAAAACCTTCGTCTCGAAGTAGTTTGTTTTATTTAGACGAAGGTCTAAAATTGACAAAGGCTTTTGAATGTGAAAAATTTGCGCTAAACACAAAAATCTCTCTAAAAAGAGAGGTCCTGACTGCTGTTTTATTTGGAAATATTTTCATAAAAATTAAATTTTCACTTTGCAAAAATACATCCATTTTTTCAGTTTTAAAGCTTTTTTTTTGGATTTGTATCATATTTAACATGCTGCAATAGAGATGTTTTTGATTTTTTAATAAAAATACGTTTTCTAAGAAGTAGTTGTTGTCTAAAATGTAGCTTTACATTTTAAAAACAAAACGAACAATATATGGAGCTGACCTGGAATGAATTTGAAAGAGTAGAAATGCGTGTGGGAACTATTCTAGAAGTTACGGATTTACTGGAAGCTAGAAAACCAGCGTATCAAATGGTCATTGATTTTGGTTCCGAAATCGGAATCCGAAAGACAGCTGCACAAATAACAAAACGATACATGAAAGAAGATTTATTGAACCGGCAGCTAGTTGCAGTTATCAATTTCCCTAAAAAACAGATCGGAAAATTTATCAGCGATTGTTTGGTTTTAGGTGCAGTTGGGGAGGAAGGTGAGGTGGTTTTACTGGCTCCTGATTTTAAAATAGAAAATGGATTGCGAATTGCCTAGTTTGTAAAGCTGAAAATAATGAAGCCAACTAGAAGTGATTTTGTAGAAAAAAAGTCCAAAAAACCTAAAACCAGAAGACTTTTGGACTTTTTTATTTGTAAGTAAGTAGCAGAAAATTAAATATCATCAAATTCTATATCAGTAAAAGTTGATGTTTGCGGTATAATTTCATCATCTGATTTTTCAGATGCATATTCTTTTTTGAAATCTTTTTGGTGTCTTTCAGAGATTACTTCTTCGCCTTTGTGGTTCAAAACATACGAGGTCATTTCTTCCAGAATTTCTGCAAAGGCAGTGAAATCTTCTTTGTATAAATAGATTTTATGTTTTTTGAAGTGGAAAGAGCCATCTTCTTCAGTAAATTTTTTGCTTTCAGTAATGGTAATGTAATAATCATCTGCTTTTGTCGCTCTCACATCAAAGAAATAGGTTCTTCGTCCAGCTCTTAAAACTTTAGAAAATATCTCTTCTTTTTCTAACATGTCATGTTCTCTCATAATCCGTTCTATCAATTTATGGTTGTTAACTAGTATCCAAAAATCTATAAAAAATATGTATTACACAACAATTATAGCATTTCTTTTTCTGAAAGTTGTCTCAAATACAAAGCAGCATAATGCCCTTCTTGATTTATCAATTGATTATGAGAACCTTGTTCGATAATTTGTCCTTTATCAACAATTATAATTCTATCCGCATTTTTAGCAGAGGAAACGCGATGACTTACTATAATAGTTGTTTTGTCTTTGCAAATTTCATGTAAGTTGTTCAATATTGCTTCCTCAGTCTCAGTATCTACGGCTGACAAACAGTCGTCAAAAAGTAAAATGGGGGGGTTCTTAATAATCGCTCTGGCAATAGAAACTCTTTGTTTTTGACCGCCGGAAAGTGTAATTCCTCTTTCGCCCAAAACTGTTTCGTATTGTCTATTAAAGCCCATGATATTGTCATGAACAACGGCGCTTTTTGCTGCTGCTTCCACTTCTTGTAAAGTTGCATTCTCTTTGCCAAACATGATGTTATTCTTGATGCTATCTGAAAACAAAAACGCATCTTGTGGAACTATTCCGATGCTGTTTCGCAAATCAAAAAGATTGAGCGTGCTTATTTCGCTTCCGTCAATGGTTATTTTTCCCTCGGTTACATCATACATTCTAGAAATTAAGGACAAAATAGTTGATTTTCCAGATCCTGTTTTTCCTAAAATAGCTAAAGTTTCTCCTTTTTTAACTGTGAAAGAGATGTTTTGTAACGCTTTGATATTAGTGCCTTCGTAAGTATAGCTTACGTTTTCGAAAGAAATAGAGCCTTCAATCACTGATTTATTCGGATTTTTATTTTTTATCTCTGGCTCAATTTTAAGAAATTCATTTAATCTTTTTTGAGAAGCTTCGGCCTCTTGAACCATCGAAGAAACCCATCCTAAAGACGCTACTGGCCAAGTAAGCATGTTGATGTACAAAATGAACTCGGCAATGGTTCCAATACTTTTTATTGATCCGTTGATGTACATTAAACCACCAAAATAAATAACGACTAAATTGCTGATTCCTATTAGTGCCAACATTAAGGGGCCAAATAAGGATTGGACTTTGGCCACGTTCAAACTTTTATTTTTGCTTTCATTGGCTAAATTCACCATGTTATTTTGGTGTTGATTTTCTAATGAATACGCTTTTATCACTCGGATTCCTGAAAATATTTCTTGCGAAAAACTAGAAAGTTTAGATAAGTTTTGTTGAAAAACAGTGCTCCTAACATTGATTTCAGAGCTGAGTTTGAAAATAGCGTACGATAAAATGGGCAAAGGAAGTAACGTATATAAAGTCAGTAGTGGTGATACATTATACATATACACGATTACTATAGCAAAACGAAAAACGGTATTTATGGTGTACATTACCGCTGGACCTACGTACGTTCTTACTCTGGAAACATCCTCGCTGATGCGGTTCATTAAATCTCCAGTGCGATTTTGCTTGTAAAAATTTTGTGAAAGATTCTCATATTGACGAAACACTTCATTTTTCAAATCAAATTCAATGTGGCGTGACATTACAATTAACGTTTGCCTCATTAAGAAAGTAAGAAACTCTGCCACGATTGAAGCCGCAACAATCAAAAGTAAATTTGAAATTAATTCCTTATGAATAACAGATTTGGCTATAGTATTGTCTTTGGCGAAAGCCTCGATTGCTTGAAAAGATTTGCTGATCAACTTGGGGGTGAAAAGCATAAATATTTGTGCAATTATAGTAAAAAATATTCCCAGTAAAAAACTGTATTTATATTTGATGAAATATTTATTTAAATAACGTAATTCTTTCATTTTTTATAAGATATTCTATGTTTAAATAGTTATGTTTTTTTAAAATAAGCTTGCTTTTTAATAAATCCAGTAAAAATAATAATCAGCGAGTTAAATCGACGATTTGATGATTTTTAAACAAAAAATAAATACATATTTGTTTTTTGTTTAAATTTGGATTGTCTTTTTAATAAATTCGTAATTTATTACTATAAAAACGTATACATATGAATGCAGCTTTTACAACAGGAAAGGAATTTCAAAAAATGGACCCCGTTTTTGGTCAATTATCATTTGATGATCATGAACAAATTGTATTTTGCTACGACAAAGATACAGGTTTAAAAGCAATTATTGGTATTCATAATTCGGTTATGGGGCCTGCTTTGGGTGGTACTCGAATGTATAATTATGCAAACGAATGGGAAGCCTTAAATGATGTTTTGCGCCTTTCTCGCGGTATGACTTATAAAGCTGCGATTACGGGATTGAATATTGGTGGCGGAAAAGCTGTGATTATTGGAGATGCTAAAACGCAAAAAACGCCTGAGTTGATGCGTAAGTTTGGTGAATTCGTACATTCTTTAAGCGGGAGATATATTACTGCTGAGGATATAGGAATGGAAACCGCAGATATGGACATCGTGAGAGATGTCACCCCTTATGTTACTGGAATTTCTGAATCAAGAGGAGGTTCTGGAAATCCATCACCTGTTACGGCTTATGGTGTGTATTTAGGAATGAAAGCGGCCGCAAAACAACAATTTGGTTCGGATGTTTTGAATGGTAGAAAAGTTTTGGTGCAAGGAATTGGTCACGTTGGTGAAATTTTAGTGGATTATTTAACAAAAGAAGGTGCAATAGTCACTATCGCTGACATCAATGAGGAAAAACTGACTGAAGTGGGAGCAAAGTACCATGCGGAAATTTTCAGAGGAGAAGATCTGTACAGTGCAGAGGTTGATATTTATGCGCCTTGTGCGATGGGGGCAACATTAAATGACGATACCGTTTATAAAATTAAAGCAAAAGTAATTGCTGGTGCTGCTAATAATCAATTGGCTGATGAGAATGTTCACGGTGCAATTTTACAAGATAGAGGTATTCTTTACGCTCCGGATTTCTTGATTAATGCAGGTGGAATTATCAATGTTTATGCTGAATTAGCGCACTATGATAAAGTAGAGATTATGCGTAAAACAGAGAATATATATAATACGACATTAGAAATATTTGATTTTGCGATTGCTAACAAGATGACAACTCACCATGCTGCTTTGACGATTGCTCAAAACCGTATCAATCAAAGAAAAATAGAAAATAGTAAAAAGTAAGAATTACATTCAATTATCAGTATTCCGAGAACAAATTAGTGCTGTTTGCGAAATACTGTCGATTGAATACTTTAAAATAAGCGATTATATATTTTATTTTAAAAAAGGAAATACTTAGTTTTGCACCCTAATTAATAAAAGTTCTTACAAGGTGGTAAATAGAAGACACATTCGCGTTAAAGTTATGCAATCCATTTATGCGATGCATCAAAGCGGTTCAGATAATCTGGAAAAAGAAGAGAAATTCCTTTTTTACAGTATCGACAATATTCAAGATTTATACCTTATAATGCTTTCTTTGCTGATTGAAATTTGTAAAACAGAGACTGTCTTTTTGCATAAATCAAGTTTGAAACATCTTGCAACTCCTGAGGATCGAAAACCAAACGAAAAATTCATCAAAAATAGAATCTTTCAAATTCTAGCTGAAAACAATTCACTTAGCATTGCCTTGGAAAACCGTAAAATCAATAATTGGTCTTTAAATGACGATTATATTGTATTGCTTTTGAATGATATTAAAGCGAGTAAATTGTATGCAGATTACATGAGTAATTCAGTAAGTACATTTGAAGAAGATAGACAGTTCATTGTTGATTTATTTATGGATGTAATTGTCCCAAATGAAAAGTTATATGAATATTTAGAGGATGATAAGCTAACTTGGGTAGATGATATTCCGGTTGTAAACACGTATATTATCAAGCAATTGAAAGTAATTAAATCAGGAGAAGACGATAATTTCAGAGTGCCAAAATTGTATAAAGACAATGAAGACAAGGATTTTGTAAAAGATTTGTTCAGAAAAACAGTCTTAAACGAAACGGATTTAGCCAAAGAATATCTGGATAAAACCCCTAACTGGGACACGGAAAGAATTGCCGAAATTGATACCATTATCCTAAAAATGGCAATATGTGAATTTTTGAAATTCCCATCGATTCCTGTGAAAGTAACTCTTAACGAATATTTAGAAGTTGCTAAAGAATATTCTACGCCAAAAAGTAGTATTTTTATCAACGGAATTTTAGACAATTTAGTAAAAGAACTGGAAGCCAGTAAAAGAATCATTAAAGCTGGTCGTGGTTTAATGTAATAATTAATAAATAAAAAGAGAATTAAAATTATGGAACAATTAACTCAGTTTGCACCGTTTATATTAATGTTTGTGGTGATCTATTTCTTTATGATTAGACCACAACAGAAAAAAGCAAAACAAGAAAAAGAATTTGAAAGCACCTTGAAAGTAGGTGATAAAATCATTACTAAAAGTGGTCTTCATGGTAAAGTTTCGGAGCTAGCAGATACAACTGTTGTTATTGAAACGATGTCAGGAAAATTAAAAATGGAGCGTTCTGCTATTTCTATGGAAATGAGCGCTGCTTTGAGCAAAAAATAAGATACATTTTTTATCTATGCAAAAGTCCCAATCACTAAGCGATTGGGACTTTTTTTTGAACATAATTTACATTTTATTATGTCTAAGAAATACAAGTCTCATTTCTAAAATGTGAAAATAAGACTTGTTTATATCAGAATTAAAAAACGATAGCCTGCCTTTTTACTTATAATGAATTCAATGTAAATCGATAAATTGTATTCATACAAATGCACGCGCGTTCCTACTGCTTTATTTTATTAAAGTGTCATTTTGAGCTGTTAATTCCGCTATTTTCACAATCACTTCAACCGCTTTTTGCATACTTTCTACAGGAACATATTCGTATTTTCCATGAAAATTGTGTCCGCCAGCAAAAATATTTGGGCATGGCAATCCCTTATAGGACAATTGAGAACCGTCAGTGCCACCACGAATAGGTTTTATAAGTGGTTTAATTCCTATTTCTGTCATTGCTTTTTCGGCAATAGCCACAATATTTTTCACAGGAAGTACCTTTTCTTTCATATTGTAATATTGATCTTTAATCTCTGTGACAACTATATCTTCGCCAAATTGTTTTGCAAATTTCTTATTGATTTTTCGAGTGATTTTCTCGATTAATTCTTTACGTTTTTTAAATTTTTTCTTGTTGTGGTCGCGTATGATTAATTCCAAAGCAGTTTCTTCAATACTTCCAGTTAGATGATGCACGTGAAAAAAACCTTCATATCCTTTCGTTTCTTCAGGTGTTTCTCCAGCGGGTAGTTTGTTAATAAACGTATTGGCAATCAACATAGAATTGATCATTTTTCCTTTGGCATAACCAGGGTGTACGCTTTTACCTTTGAAAGTAATTTTGGCACTAGCCGCATTAAAATTTTCATATTCTAATTCGCCTATTTGGCTGCCGTCCAATGTGTATGCCCAATCCGCTCCAAATTTAGCTACATCAAAATGATGGGCACCGCGACCAATTTCTTCGTCTGGCGTAAAACCAACTCTGATTTTTCCGTGTTTGATTTCAGGATTGTTAATAAGGAATTCCATTGCAGTAACAATCTCAGTAATTCCGGCTTTGTCATCTGCACCTAGCAATGTTGTTCCGTCAGTTGTGATTAAAGTTTGCCCTTTGTAAAGTAATAAGTCTTTGAAGTAGTTTGGCGATAACACAATGTTTTTTTCAGCATTTAATACAATGTCTTTACCATCATAGTTTGATACAATTTGAGGTTTTACATTGGCTCCGCTAAAATCTGGAGAAGTGTCAAAGTGAGAAATAAATCCTATTACTGGGACTTCATGAGTTACATTACTTGGTAAAGTTGCCATTATGTACGCTTTCTCATCAATTGTTACATCTTGCATTCCAATGGTTTTTAGTTCTTCAGCCAATTTATTGGCTAAATCCCATTGCTTTTTTGTGCTTGGTGTTGTTTCGGAGTTGGAATCAGATTCCGTGTCTATAATTACGTAACTGATGAAACGATCTATGATATTTTGCATGAATTTTAGGTGTTTAAGTACGACAAATATATAAAATTGAAAAGGATTAAGAATGTTTAAAAATGTATAAAATATTATTTGTTTTCAAACATGTTATAGGGATCGTATGGTGATGCAGTTACTTCTATACTGTCTATCGTGCCATCTTGATCGATGTCATTTTCAAATGAAAAAATAAATTTTTTTTCGGTTAACACAATCACTTTGTAGGTCAATACGACTTGGCTTCCAATATAGAAAAATATTTTATCTTTTCTTATTTTCCATTCTAAATTAGGACTGTTGTTCGTGCAATAATCGTTTGTAAAAGTGGTCTCAATAAATTGGTATTGTTGTCCGGTTCGATTTAGAAAACCAAAAAAATCATTGTAACAATTTGGATTGTGTTGATAACTATAAGGTGTTTCGTTCATTTTTATTATATCATAGCGCCATCCTTTCAATAATAAATCTACATTAAATGTAGGTTGGTGAATTGACCCCACTTCTTCATCACGGGATGAACAAGAAAATGTTAATAGAATTAGTACAAAAAGAATGTTCTTTTTTATTAGCTATTTTTTACTTAGACTATACAAAAATAGGTTTTATTGGCAGTAATAATTGAAATATGTACTGGAAAACACCAACTATTTTTTCTATTTTTGCACCACACAACAACACACTCATGTATAAATTGCTAATTCGCTCCATACTTTTTTGTTTTGATCCTGAAAAAGTGCACTATTTTACTTTTGCATTGATTCGATTTTTGTCTAAAATCCCTGGATTTCCATCTCTTTTTAGATTGATTTACGAAGTAAAAGACCCAAGATTAGAGACTGAAGTTTTTGGATTAAAATTTAGAAACCCGGTTGGACTTGCTGCTGGGTTTGATAAGAATGCCGAGACGTATAAAGAATTAACCAATTTTGGTTTTGGTTTTATCGAAATAGGAACACTTACGCCCAAAGGGCAGGAGGGAAATCCTAAAAAACGAGTGTTTCGTTTGATATCAGATAACGCAATTATTAACAGAATGGGTTTTAATAACGGTGGAGTTCATGCTGCTGTGGAACGATTGAAAAAAAACAAGGGTGTTTTAATAGGTGGAAATATTGGTAAAAATAAATTGACACCAAACGAAGAGGCTACTTCAGATTATGAAATTTGTTTTGACGCATTGTATGATTATGTCGATTATTTTGCTGTAAATGTAAGTTCACCAAACACACCAAATCTTCGTCAATTACAAGAGAAAGAACCGTTGACGCAGTTGCTGCAAACATTACAAAATAAGAATTTAACAAAGCCAAAACAAAAGCCTATTTTATTAAAAATCGCTCCTGACTTGACTGATGAGCAATTGTTGGATATTATCGATATTATTAAAGAAACTAAAATTGCGGGTGTAATTGCTACGAATACTACGCTTTCTAGAGAAGGATTGCAATCTGATAATAAAACGGAAATTGGTGGATTGTCAGGTAAACCGTTAACCAAGCGTTCTACAGAAGTGATTCGTTTTCTTTCAAAAAGAAGTAACAAAGCTTTTCCTATCATTGGAGTAGGTGGAATTCATTCTGCAGATGATGCAATCGAGAAATTAGAGGCAGGAGCAAGCTTAGTTCAACTATACACTGGTTTTATTTATGAAGGCCCAGCTTTGATAAAAGCCATCAATAAGAAAATTTTAGAACGATTAAAGTAAAATTATTTTCCTGTTTATATAAAAAAAAGAGACTTTGTGTTTAAACAGAGTCTCTTTTTTCGAACTAATAACTAAAAAGGCATTATTTGTTTTAACTTTTTTTACGATATTGATGTAGTAATTTTCTATTGAAATCTTCTTCTGCTTTTCTAAGTTTTAAAATTTTAACATAAGGCAATATTCCTTTCAAATTTTGTGTAAGTTTTTTTCGAAGTAAATACAATTCTTCTTCCGTATCTTCTATTTGAGCTAAAAAAGTATTGGCTTCTTTTTCCGTAATTCTATCTAATGAACCATCGCTCATTCTTTTCATGAATGCTCTCATTTTCTGATGTCTCAACTCAAATTGTTTGTCATCATAGGTGTTGTAGAGCGGCCAGAATTTTTCGGCTTCATTGGTTGTTAAATCCAGCTCAGTTGTAAAAAAAGCTACTTTTAAAGATTTTATTTGCTCTTTTTTCTCTTTCATGCTTTGGCTTTGAGCGTAAAAGCTGAATGAAACAAATAGCAATACTAGGGGCAATAATTTTCTAAGGTTCATTTTTTTTGTTTTTAATTAAAGCTTAAAAAGCAAGTTTATTATTTATTCTAAAATAAGATTTTCTAAGTTAGAATTTGTAGACAGAACATCTTCAACCACTTGGTCTTCCAAAACAATGCCGCTACTCATGTTTGTAATATCTTCTGTTTCTAGGATACTTATCAAATCATATTGATTTACATTAGATTGATAGGTTATATAATTTTCTAAAGCTGCTGAATCTAATTCTTTCTTTGTTGTTGATAAATTATTAAAAACTGGAACCATCAAGGCAAGAATCAAAATTGCAGCAGCCATCATAAATAAGCCTTTTCTTTTTTGGAAAATGGAAATTACTTTTGGTTCACTCGCCGGGATTTGTTCCATTATTTTTAAGGAAAGGTCATCAAAATAGTTTGCTGGAATTTTAAATCCGGTTTCAATTTTAGGCTCATTTTCTAGTTTAAATGTTTTCATACTATTTAGACTGTTTTCAGGTAAAAAGGTTTAATTGGATGATACAAAAGCTTCTATTTTTTTTACGGCAATATGATAGGATGCCTTTAATGCTCCTACAGAAGTTCCTAAAATTTCAGAAATAGCTTCGTATTTCAATTCTTGAAAATATTTCATTTTAAAAACTAATTGTTGCTTTTCCGGCAGTAATGCAATGGCTTTTTGTAATTTCAGTTGAATCTCATTTCCATCAAAAAAAACATCGGCTTCTAGATTGTCAATAGTTTTGTTTTGTAATATTTCAGATGAAATGCCACTAATTTTTGATTTTTGTTTCAAAAAAGTCAGGGCTTCATTAGTAGCAATACGGTACATCCAGGAAAATAGTTTGCTGTCTCCTTTAAAACTCTTCAAATGTTGAAATATTTTAATAAAGGTGTTTTGCAAAACATCATCAGTATCATCGTGGTTCAAAACAATAGTACGAATGTGATTGTACAAGGGTCTTTGATAATCCGATATCAGCTGCTGAAACGCTTGATTTTGCGTTTTAGGGTTTAATAATTGGTTTATAAATTCCTGTTCTTCTTGCAAAATTAGTATTTATAGATTAGAATGGAGTTTATAAAAAAGGTTTAATTGATTAAAAAAAATTTAAAATTCAGATTGTTCGCCTTCCTTATTAATTATTGGCTCAGGTGTTTGTACAGCTTCCGCTTTATTGACGGCAGCTGGAACATAAGTCTTTACAGGAACTACTTTTGGTTTTATAGGATAGTAAATTTCAGTTACCCATTTCGAAGGGTTTTTGATTTCTGTTCTACTGATACTAAAACTTTCCAAATGTGAAAAGGCTTGGTCGATGATGACTTTATTAGCATTTATATATTCGTTTGCTTTATCCAATGCTTTTTTAGTGTGGGAATAATCGCCAGTTAGAGTTGTTTTAACAGCATCAAAAGGTTCTAGTTTATCCGCTAATATATCACTTCCTGAACTCGTTAAGATTTGACTTTTTATTGGTACACAAAAAGATAATTTTGCTAGCCCATTTACTGTGTCGTAAGTATGGTATAGTATAAATGGCTTACCGTTCATTTCAATATCATTTTGTTTACAGAAAGCGATAATTTTAGGGAACACAATTCTTGAATTTTTTGTAACCTTAGAAATTTCACTAGTAAAGGTTTGTTTTAAATAAAAAGTGCCAAGTTTTTTTACCAATCCATTTACTTTTACAGAATAGGTGTTTATTTCAAAATCAAGTGTTTTGTCAAGATTTGTTAAGCTTTTCTCATATATATCATCAATAATTCGGTAGATGCCTCCATTGAATGTAGTCAATACTTTCATTGAAAAACTCATTTTTCCAATTGTTTTCCAGGTCACTTTTGTTCCGCCTACCGTGTCTTTAAAACGCCAAGACACTCTAGATTCGGATCCGTTATAATTCATTATTTGTGAAATACTGTCATTCTCTTTTGCAAAAAGGGTTTTTACTTCACCCAATCCTTCTTTTCCTTCCCATGAGAAAGATGCTCCAGGACCAATTGTTTTTTTAGGATAAGTTATTTTTATTTCGGGATCTTCTGTTATCCAGGAACTAAAGTCTTCCCAGTTTCTGTAATCATTAACATAATTATACACATTGGATTTCGGAGAATTTATTATTTTACTTTTTTCAACGGTAAAAGCCCCTTTTTGGGTCGCCACAAAAATGGATAAAGCCACAAAACTTAGCAGTAGTAAAAGAAATAAATATTTTAAAATCCTCATAATATATTAGGTTTGTTGATTTTGTAAAGTTAAAAATTTAATTCATAACTAGCTTTATGTGTTAAATAAATATGAATCCATTTTTCCTTGAGAAACGTTGCCCTGAAAGTTTAATTTTTGAAACTAAAAAAAAACTGAAAATCGCTTGATAATTAGTGTTTTAAAGTATGAT